>OGPF01000358.1_pt1 | contig 28408 bp, 28 predicted proteins | sample 1552871 | NCBI WGS metagenome assembly OGPF01 (sample SAMEA2580276, study PRJEB22360) | human gut metagenome | biome: human gut; feature: human-associated habitat; material: faeces | place: Denmark | collected 2008/2010
CGTGGCATGATAGTAAAGTCCCGCCGCACCGATGGGAGATACATAGGAAAATTTCTCCAGAGCATCCCTACGGATATTTTCAGACAATACGCCGTCAATTCCACTGACATCAAAATCCTGTTTGATTTTTTCCAGTCGGGGATCATATTCTTCTTTTTCACGAACACCATATACTACCCGCAGGATCTTCCCGTGCTGGATCAATACTCCCGGCTCCTTAATATTGGCAGAGACATAGATGCATCCATCCGTCACCAGCAGATTCGGCAGCTTTTCCTGCATTTTCGCGCCGGTTCCGTAGATATTCAACACCGGGATCACAATGGTAGAAGGATTCTCCACCCTCTGAATAAACGGAATGGTATCTTCCAGAGAATAACCCTTCACGCAGACCAAAATCACGTCCGGCCGCTCGCTATAGTGGTCCATATCCGCAGCTTTTACCGGAATCGTTTCGGTGGTGCCATCCCACATTTTTTCCACGGCAAGACCGCTCTCCTGCATGGCTGCAAGATGTCTGCCTCTGGCGATCAGGGTGACATCTTTTCCTGCTTTCGTCATATAAAATCCCAGAATTCCTCCGGTTCCTCCAGCTCCGATAATTGCATATTTCATGATAATGATCTCCCTTTCTGCCGCCCCGCGCATCCGTATCATACCGTTCTTCCGTCCGGTCGCCCAATTATCAGCTGCGCTCCATTTTACCATCTCATAGTGAGGGTGTTCTGCCTGCGGACAATTACAATGAATTTATGATACCATGACCTAAAAGAAGCCGCCAGTCTCTGTTTTCACATAACTGGCGGCTTCCTCTTGATATCTTATATTCTCTTACAGAAATTCTTTGACAGACTTGTAAACGCCCTTGGCATCCAGACCGTACTTCTCTACCAGAGCAGCAGCGGAACCGGACTCACCGAAGACATCCTGCATGCCGACCTTCTTCACAGGCACGGGATGATTTGCGCACAGACAGTCGCAGACAGCGCTTCCCAGTCCACCAATCACGGAATGCTCTTCCACGGTCACTACCTTGCCGGTCTTCTTGGCGCTGTTAATGATGATCTCCTCGTCCAGAGGCTTGATGGTACAGATATTTACAACCTCTGCACTGATGCCTTCCTCTTCCAGCATCTTTGCTGCACCCAGAGCGGAATCTACGCAGATACCAGTGGCTACGATGGTGACATCCTTACCTTCACGGACTACGGTTCCCTTACCGATCTCGAAATGATAACCAGGATGATCATTGATCACGGGTACTGCAGCACGTCCGAAACGAATATATACAGGTCCTTCATATTCCAGAGCGGCACGGACAGCGGCTCTTGCTTCCACATCATCGGAAGGGCACATTACTACCATGCCGGGAATAGTACGCATCAGAGCAATATCCTCGTTACACTGGTGGGTAGCGCCGTCCTCACCTACGGTGATACCTGCATGGGTCGCACCGATCTTGACATTCAGATGAGGGTAACCGATAGAGTTACGTACCTGTTCAAAAGCACGTCCTGCTGCGAACATTGCAAAAGAGCTTACGAAGGGAATCTTACCTACCAGAGACAGTCCTGCAGCCACACCCATCATGTTGGACTCTGCGATACCGCAGTCGATGTGGCGGTCGGGATATGCCTTACGGAAGATTCCGGTCTTGGTAGCTGCTGCCAGGTCGGCATCCAATACGACCAGATTGGGGAATTCTTCTGCCAGCTCCTTCAGGGAGTTACCATAGCTTTCTCTGGTTGCGATTTTTTTCACGGTATTCTCTGCCATTACTGCTCACCTGCTTTCTCTAATTCTTTTTCGATCTTATCAAGGTCTGCCATTGCCACTGCATACTCCTCATCGTTGGGAGCCTTGCCGTGCCAGTCCACACTGTTCTCCATGAAGGAAACGCCCTTACCCTTCAGGCTATGGAATACGATACAGGTGGGCATGCCCTTGGTCTCTCTTGCTTCCTTGAATGCTGCACGGATCGCATCAAAATCATGAGCATCTGCATTGATCACATGGAAATTGAATGCCTCGAACTTCTTATCGATAGGATAAGGAGAGCATACCTGGTCGATAGGTCCATCGATCTGCAGATTATTGTTATCTACCATAACACAGAGGTTGTCCAGCTTACGGAAGCCTGCGAACATGGCTGCCTCCCATACCTGGCCTTCCTCGATCTCACCGTCACCCAGCAGTGTGTATACACGGAAATCACGATTCTCCATCTTTGCACCCAGTGCCATACCTACTGCTGCGGAAATGCCCTGTCCCAGGGATCCGGAAGACATATCCACGCCGGGGATATGGATGCAGGGATGACCCTGCAGATAGGAACCCAGGTGACGCAGAGTAGGCAGATCCTCTACCGGGAAATATCCTCTGTAAGCCAGTGCGGAATAGAGTCCGGGAGCTGTATGACCCTTGGACAGTACGAATCTGTCACGCTCCTCCATATCGGGATTCTGCGGGTCAATGTTCATCTCCTCAAAATATAAAAATGTAAAAATATCTGCGGCTGACAGGGATCCACCGGGATGTCCCGCTTTCGCACCATGAACTGCGGTCACAATGCCCTTGCGGACATCATTGGCACGCTTTTGCAGTTCTAAATTCTTCATTGTCTCCTCCATTCCGCCATATTGGCTTGTCTGTTGCGATTTACGTTGTTATACTAGCATACTTCCGAATGCTAGTCTAGTAAAAGAATTGCTCTTCTACCGTAAAATATTGCAGTGGCAAATTCCAGCATACAGTTCAGACCTCCATTCATAAATTTGTTCGTTCCACTCACAAATTCATTTCATGGAGGTGCGCTCCGCTAATAGAATTTGTCATATAGTGCTCTGTGTGCAAGCACCCTCGCACTATAAGCCAAATTCTATTTCTGAACTGTTTGACCATAGTATGCATTCTTTCCATGCTTGCGATTATAGTGCTTATCCTGCAGCTCCTGAGGTGCCGGCTGGATTCTGGGGTTGATGGTCTCGGCACGGTATGCCATTTTGGCCACTTCTTCCAATACTACGGCATTGTGGACAGCCTCTTTGGCATCCTTGCCCCAGGCAAACGGTCCATGATTCTTGCACAGCACAGCGGGAACTGCCTTGGGATCCTTGCCCAGACGCTTGAACTCGTTGACAATCAAGTGTCCGGTATTTTCCTCGTAAGCGTCCTCGATTTCTTCCTTTGTCAGGCAGCGCACGCAGGGAACCGGACCGTAGATATAATCTGCATGGGTGGTTCCGTAGCAGGGAATGTCTCTTCCCGCCTGTGCCCAACTGGTAGCATAGGAAGAATGGGTATGCACGATACCGCCGATCTCCGGGAACGCCTTGTACAGCTCCAGATGAGTTGCCGTGTCGGAAGAGGGATTCAGATCCCCTTCCACCTTATTGCCGTTCAGATCCATGACTACCATCATCTCCGGTGTCAGCTTGTCATAATCCACACCACTGGGTTTGATCACGAACAGTCCACTCTCTCTGTCAATGGCGCTGACATTTCCCCAGGTGAAAGTCACCAGACCATACCGGGGCAGATCCATATTTGCTTCATATACTTTCTGTTTTAATTCCTCTAACATATACTTAATCTCATTCCTTTCCACAGCCTGCCAACTTTCCGACACATAGGTATCGTGTACTTCCGTACACTATGCAGGCTCAAATTGCATCTGAAAAATTATTTTGCCGCAACGGCTGCCTTTTCTGCGGGAAGCAGTTTCTTGTACTCTTCCAGGAAAGCATCAAATCCCTTCACATCCTCAGGATCCGGGTTCAGTGTGGTTCCGGTCTGTCCTGCGAAGATCTTGTCATTCAGATAGGAGGAAAGAGTCTCGCCGTCTTTTTTCTCCTTCATGAAAGCTGCCAGAATAGCAATACCCCAGGCACCGCCTTCACTGGCTGTATCCATAACGGTGATCGGTGCGTTCATGCCTGCTGCCATGACACGCTGTCCCACCACGGGAGTCTTGAAGAAGCCACCATGGCCCATCAGGGAATCCACGGCCACATGCTCTTCTTTTAACAGAATGTCCATGCCAATCTTCAGGGTAGCAACTGCGCTGTACAGATGGGAACGCATGAAGTTTGCCAGTGAGAAATCCGCATCGGGAGTTCTTACCACCATGGGACGCCCTGCATCCAGTCCGGTGATGGGCTCTCCTGAGAAATAATTGTATGCTGTCACGCCGCCGCAGTCCGCAGCACCTTCCAGTGCCTTACGGTACAGCACGCCGTACAGTTCATTCTTATCTACTTTTACGCCAAAGCTCTCTGCACATTCGCCCAGAAGATTTACCCAGGCATTCAGATCGGAGGTACAGTTGTTGCAGTGTACCATAGCTACCGGCATACCGTCGGGAGTGGTGACCATATCGATCTCTTCGTGTACTTTTTCCATAGCCTTCTCCAGTACCACCATAGCGAAAATGGAGGTTCCTGCAGAGACATTACCGGTGCGGACTGCCACACTGTTGGTGGCTACCATGCCGGTTCCCGCATCACCTTCGGGAGGGCACATGGGTACGCCGGGCTGTAAGGTCCCGGTGGAATCCAGTAATTTTGCACCTTCCGCGGTCAGAACACCGGCAGGCTCTCCGGCTACCAGTACCTTCGGCAGAATGTCACGGATCTTCCAGTCAAAATTGTGTAAGCCATCGAACTGATCCAGCATCTTCTGATCAAAATCCATAATGGTGGAATCAATGGGGAACATACCTGCTGCCTCACCGATGCCCAGCACCTTTTCTCCGGACAGCTTCCAGTGAATGTATCCTGCCAGGGTGGTGAAGAATGCGATATCCTTCACATGATCTTCTCCGCTCAAAATAGCCTGATACAGATGTGCAATGCTCCATCTCTGGGGAATGTTGAAATTAAATACCGGGATCAGCTTCTTGCAGGCTTCGGATGTCTGTGTATTTCTCCAGGTACGGAAAGGCACCAGAAGTTCTCCGGCTGCATTGAACGGCATATAGCCGTGCATCATTCCGCTGAATCCCAGAGAGCCCAGGGTGGTCAGCTTCTCACCGTATTTTGCCTCTACATCGTCTGTCAGGCTCTTGTAGCATCCCTGCAGGCCTTTCCAGATATCTTCCAGACTGTAGGTCCAGATGTTGTTCTCCAGACGGTTCTCCCAGTCGTAGGTTCCCATGGCGATGGGTGCGTGGCTCTCATCTACCAGTACCGCTTTGATTCTGGTGGAACCAAACTCAATACCGAGGGCTGTTTTTCCTGTTCTGATCGCTTCTTTTACTGCTTCGTTCATTGTGTTCTCTCCTTTTCACTTCTTTATTTATCTCATTTTTTATTTCCGTTTTCAGTGCATTCCGCAACAGATTCCCGCTCTACGACACGGGTGTCAAATTCGTAAGTCAGGTCCTTTTTCCTGCCCGCGATCATCTGTAACAATGTCTCCGCTGCTTTTTTCCCCAGATTCTCCTTGGGGTGCGGCAGGGAAGTGATGGGCACCTCGCTGTGTCTCGCCAGATCCGAATCGTCGATGCTGATGACTGACACATCTTCCGGTACCCGGATATTGCGTTCTGTCAACATCCGAATCAACTGAAAAGCAATCTGATCATTGTATGCCAGAAGGGCGGTGCATTCCTCCACCCGATTCAGGATTCTGTCCCGGCAGTAACCAAGTTGCTTCGATTCGTCCGTGTCGATCCACACCATCCGGGAATCCGTCACAGTGAGCCCGGCCTCTTCCATGGCCTTCAGATATCCCAGATAACGCTGTCTGCCCTGACCGTCATCCAACTTCAGGATTGCCCCGATCTTCTGATGCCCCTTGTCAATCAGATATCTTACGGCCTTGTAGGCCGCCTCCGCATCATTTAACGATACATGCGGTGCCTCCAGTTCGGGATAATAGGTATTGAAAAACAGAAGCGGTATCTTTCTGGCCATCAGGTGCCGGTACAGATCCAGGTTCGGATTTGGCAATCCGCTCTTTGTCCCCTCTACGATCACTCCGGCCACATCGTCCCGTTTCAACAGATCCTTCAGAATACTTTTCTCCCGGTCCAGCGTGTTGTTTGTGAAATAGATCTGGACAGAAAACCCGCTTTCAAATAAAGTATTCTGCATTCCCTGTAAAATTCTGGGGAAAATGTAGCTGTCCACGTAGGTAGTCACCACGGCGATGCTGTTGCGCTGTTCCAGATTCTTCTGGCGGTCAAAGCTCACATAAGTGCCACTGCCACGGATCCTCTGCACCAGCCCGTCCTCCTCCAGCGTGCCGATAGCTTTCCGCACCGTCTGCCTGCTGATATGGAACTGTTCCGACAGCTGATTCTCCGAGGGAACTTTCTCTCCCGGACCTAGTTGTCCGTCTGAGATCTGTTCCTGTATGTAATTAATGAGGTTTTGATATTTTGTCTCCATAATCACTTTCAGTATAATCAGACCACCGTACAAAGTCAATACATCTTTTATCTGTTTTAGGTACATTTGTATATAGTTGTTTGGTGTACAACCTTGCAGTAAGTCTATCCCGTGGAGTATTCACATATACTCTTACCAACACTCTTTTTCATCAGGTAATCATCGTGCGTAAACGTCCCCCTCTCTCCTTCCCTCAACTACTCGTATGTATTAGTCTTCTCTGCGCCCTCACCGGTGCTCTGACCCTTGTAGCTTCCCATACCTCCCCGGATAGACATTTTGAGCAGTTCACCTCCCAACTTTTTCAGGAGGAAATGACTGGCAGTACCCTGAATATGCACTACACCATTGCCGATCCAAAGACCTTTGGCATCTCCGAATATGAACCTGTGCTTCCGATCTACCACTCCGGCCAGCCGGAAGACAGCAAAGAACACTGTTCCGACTTGTTGCACCGGCTTGACCGTATAGACCCTGACAGACTTTCCCCGGAAAATGCCTATACTTACCGGTTATTGCATCGCTCTCTGGAAAATGATCTGGCTCTGGCAGATTTTCCTTATTACAATGAGCCTCTGTCACCTTCCTCCGGAATGCAGTCCCAGCTTCCCGTTCTGCTGGCGGAATACACCTTCCGCACAAAACGGGATGTCACGGATTACCTGGCTCTCCTGGATCAGATAGATGACTATTTTGCCTCCCTGCTTCTCTACGAGCAGGAAAAAGCTGCCGCAGGCTTCTTTATGCCTGCCTGCTCCTCAGAAAAGGTCCGGAAGCAATGTGACACCATTGTCACAACCGAAGAACTGGCACAGGGAACCCATTTTTTACAGACTACTTTTGAAGACCGCCTGTCAGAGCTACAGAAGCAGGGACTTTTTACACCGGAGGAGACTGCCTCTCTGATTGAGACCAACGACCGCCTGCTTGCCACGGTGGTGCAGCCCGCCTATGCCGCCCTGTCCGAAGGGCTGCACTCTCTGGAGACTTCCACCAATGCCGATTCCACTGCATCCGAAACAACTACCAATGCTGCTTCGGGCAAAAACAACAGTGCCCACAATGGGCTCCCGAAAGGGCTCGCCCTGCTGCCGGACGGAAAGACCTACTATCTCCATCTGCTGTTTTCCGAGACCGGTTCCTCCCGTTCCGAAAAAGAACTGGTGCAGATGCTGCTTGTGCAATTTCAGAAAGAGCAATCCGCAATCCGCAATCTGGCTTCCCAGTCCCCTTCCCTGATTACACTGCTTTCTGAAGAAAATACGGCAGTTTTCCCTCTGGCAGAACCGGAAGAAATGCTCTCGGATCTACAGGCTCGTATGAAAAATGACTTTCCTGTCAGCAGTCCCGTTCCCACCGTCACTGTCAAAGATGTGGTCCCCAGTCTGGAACCCTATAGTGCACCGGCCTTTTACCTAACCACACCTCTGGGAGATTCCGAAAATAATGTCATATATATAAACCGCCGGAACTCCCCTCAGGGACTGGAGCTCTACACCACGCTGGCCCATGAAGGCTTTCCGGGTCATCTCTACCAGACCGTGTACAGCAACCGCATCTTTTCCGACATGCACACGGATCCTGCCAGAAAACTCATCTGGTACGGCGGTTATCTCGAAGGCTGGGCGTTGTATGTGGAATTTCTTTCCTATGATTATGCGGCCACTCTGTTGGAACAGGCCGGACAGTCGGATGCCGCACAGTCGGCCCGGCTGGAGAAGCATACCCGCAGCTTGCAGTTGTGCATGTACACTCTGTTGGATCTCCTGATCCACGGAGAGGGCGCCGGATACGATCAGGTGGCAGAGGTTCTTGGGAAATTCGGTATTGATTCTCCCGGGACCTGCGAAGCAATCTACACTTATATCGCAGAAGAGCCCTGTAATTATCCGAAATATTACATCGGTTATCTGGAAATTCTGCAGCTGCAGGACACCGCCAGAAGTCACTGGAAAGATGCTTACTCCGACCTTAGATTCCACACCTTTTATCTGGAACAGGGAACTTCTGATTTTTCCTCACTGGAAGACCTGCTTTTAATGACAAATTAACGTTTTTGTGATAGGATAAAGTGTACGGATCATCAGGTTGGAGGAACCCATGACACAGTTTACAAGCAAGGCTATCGAAGAATCCTTTATCCGGTTGTTGAATGAACGGCCGCTGGATAAGATCACTATAAAAGACATCGTGGATGACTGCGGCATCAGCCGCAACACTTTTTACTATCATTTTCAGGATATCACCGCTCTGTTGGAACACATTCTGAATGCAGATGTGGAGCGGGTACTGTCACAGCATCTGGATATGGACTCCTGGGAGGACGGCTTTATCTCCGCTGCGCGGTTCGCTCTGGAGAATAAGCGTCTGGTCTACCATATTTACAATTCCGTCAGCAGAGAACGGGTGGAGCGCTACCTTTACAGTATCGCCGGAGAGGTCATGCGGCTGTATGTATCCAGGATCACGGAACAGGTGGAACATGCGGCTCATAAAAAAGTATTTCCCGAAGATCAGAAAATGGTGGTAGATTTTTACAAATTTGCCCTGGTTGGCATGATTTTAGACTGGCTGAACACCGGAATGAAGAAAGATCCGGAGGGACTGATCCGGCGTGTCGGCGAGATTTTCCACGGAAATATCGAAGCAGCCCTGACCCGTGTGGCCCGTTAATTTGGACATTTGTCCATGTTTGCACATATTTTGGATTATTTAAGAGCAATGCGCAATTTTTGTGCATTGCCTTTTTTTGTCCGTTTTCAAGACTGGATTCCTTGCATACAATACCAATTGAGAAAGAATCGACAACGAAAGGAGCCCTGTTTTATGAAATTTGGTAAATGGGTCGTAAAATGCCGTATTCCTATTCTGATACTGGCAGTTGCACTACTGGTCCCTTCCCTGATCGGTATGATCATGACGCGGATCAATTACGATATGCTGACTTACCTGCCCGGTGATATTGACACGGTAGTGGGTCAGGATATTCTGATGGATGAATTTGGAAAAGGAGCCTTTTCCTTCGTTATTATCGAGGGAATGGATCCCAAGGATGTCTCCTCCCTCCGGGAAGATATTTCCCATGTAGATCATGTGGACACCGTTCTTTGGTATGACGATTTCGCAGATGTTTCCGTTCCCATGGAAATACTTCCTTCCAAACTATATGACGCTTTCAATTCCGGTGACAGCACCATGCTAGCGATCTTCTTCGATACCTCCACCTCCTCCGACGATACTATGAAGGCGATCACAGCGATCCGCAGCATTGCCGGCAAGCAGTGTTTTGTCTCCGGTATGTCCGCCATGGTCACCGACCTGAAGGATCTGTGCGAAAAAGAGGAACCGATCTATGTAGGTATTGCCGTTGCACTGGCCTGCGTAGCCATGATGATCTTCATGGACAACTGGATCACACCGTTTGTTTTCCTGATGAGTATCGGTATGGCAATCCTCTTAAATATGGGTACCAACTATTTCCTCGGAGAGATCTCTTACCTGACCAAAGCACTGTCCGCTGTCCTGCAGCTGGCTGTAACCATGGACTACTCTATTTTCCTCTGGCACAGCTACGAAGAACAGAAGAGTATGTATGAGGATAACAAGGAAGCCATGGCTGTAGCCATCAACAACACTCTGACCTCCGTGGTCGGAAGTTCCATCACCACGGTAGCCGGATTTATCGCTCTGTGCTTTATGAGCTATACCTTAGGTCTGGATCTTGGTATTGTCATGGCCAAGGGTGTCATCCTGGGTGTCATCGGTTGTGTCACAACGCTTCCTTCCATGATCCTGGTACTGGATAAGTTATTACAGAAGACCAGTCACAAATCCCTGCTGCCGGATATGGGAAAAGTTGCTTCAGGTATCACCAAAGTATTCCCGGTATTCCTGATCCTATTCCTGGGGCTGGTACTTCCTTCTTATCTGTCTTATAAGGCAACCAACAATGAAGTGTATTACGATCTCGGTGAAACCCTTCCCGAAGATATGGCCTACGTGGTAGCCAACAGCAAATTGCAGGAAGACTTCGGTGTAGGTGCCACCCATATGGTACTGGTAAGCACCGATGTATCTGACACTGACGTACGTGCCATGATCCACGAAATGGAAAACGTCGAGGGTATCAAATATGCTCTGGGTCTGGAATCCGTAGTCGGCCCTCTGGTACCAGAGGAAATGCTTCCGGAATCCGTAAAAGAAGTATTAAAGAGTGATGACTGGGAACTCCTTCTGGTGAACTCCGAATATAAGACCGCTACCGATGAGGTAAATGCCCAGATCAATGAGCTGAATACTATTTTGAAAAAATACGATTCCAAGGGCATGCTGATCGGTGAAGCTCCCTGTACCAAGGATCTGATCGAGACCACCGACGAGGACTTCAAAGTTGTAAATACCGTCTCTATCGTAGCGATCTTCGTGATCATTGCTCTGGTAGAAAAAAGTATTACCCTGCCGCTGATCCTGGTAGCTGTTATCGAGTTGTCCATCTTCATCAATCTGGGCCTTGCTCACCTGACAGGAACGTCACTTCCTTTCATTGCCCCGATCTGTATCAGTACAATTCAGCTGGGTGCTACTGTGGACTACGCTATTCTGATGACCACAAGATACAAGCAGGAACGCTACGAAGGCAGGGACAAACGTGAAGCTGTCACCAACGCCCTGAAGGTATCCATTCCTTCCATTATCGTCAGCGCCATGGGACTGTTCTCCGCCACCTTCGGTGTTGCCCTGTATTCCGACGTGGACATTATCAGTTCCCTCTGTGATCTGATGGCAAGAGGCGCTATTGTAAGTATGTTTGCTGTTATCCTGTTCCTGCCGGCCATGTTCATGCTGTTCGACAAGGTGATCTGTGTCACCAGCATCGGCTTCCGGAACAAGAATGCAGAACCCTCCAATACATTGAAAGAAAGGACGGCATAAGATTATGATCAATTTGAAAAAACAAGCCTGGAGAACCGGGGCTCTGTGCCTCGCCGGTGTGGTAGCCTTAAGTGTTACCGGTGTCTCCGTATATGCAAAAACTTCCGAAAAGAAAGAGACCGAGGTCAAGGAGCAGATCCGGGATGCCGTAGATGACATCTGGAAATCCGAAGATACCTCCGCAGCCTCCATTGATGAGACCGTCTATGTGATCCTGAATGCAGACGGAACCCAGCAGAAGATCTACGTCAGCGACTGGCTGAAGAATCAGGGAGAAAAAGATTCCTACACCCAGAGCAATCCCGATAAGGATGCTCCCATTTCCCTGAAAGTTACTTATACGTTGGACGGCAAGGAGATCTCCCCATCAGATCTGAACGGCCAGAGCGGTCATGTAGTGATCCGCTATGATTACACGAACGAATTATATGAGACCCGTGAGATTGCCGGAAAAGAGAAAAAAATTTATGTTCCTTTTGCGGTAATGACCGGTATGATCCTGGATAATGACAATTTCCGCAATATTAAGGTGTCCTCAGGTAAGGTCATCAACGACGGCAGCCACAGCGTTGTCACCGGTATCGTCTTCCCCGGACTGGGTACGAACCTGGATATGGAAGAGGATTTCGACGATTATCTGGAGATTGAGGCCGATGCAACGGATTTCACCATGAATGAATCCTACTGCATCGCCACCAATTCCGTCTTCTCCCGTCTGGATTTCAGTAATGTGGATGATCTCGATGACCTGACAGAGGCAATGGATGATCTGAAGGATGCTACCAACAAACTGTTGGACGGGACTTCCGCTCTTTATGATGGTGTCACAGAGCTTTATGACAAATCCGGTGACTTGCAGGATGGTGTAAAAGAACTGTCCGATGGTTCCAACGACCTCCGGGATGGCGCTTACAAAGTAGCTGACGGTACTGTCACTTTAAGAGGCGGTGTCGGTTCTCTGCGGAGCGGCATCGGTACACTGCAGGAGGGCACCAAGACCCTGTTAGCAGGTACACAGAGCCTGCAGTCCGGTACTAATGATCTGAAGAATGGTCTCGGTCAGCTGACTGCACAGAATGATACTTTGAACGGCGCTGCCGGCCAGGTATTCGATACTTTGTTGAAAACTGCAGCTTCCCAGTTAACGGCTGCCGGTCTCACGCTTCCGGAAGAATTGACAGTATCTAATTATGCGACCATATTAAATGCTCTGTATCAGCAAATGGAGCCTCTCTCGGATGCTGACGTTGCTCTGGGATATGTCCTACAGCAGGCCGGACTGACGATTGAAAAATATCAGGGTATGATTCAGGCATCCCAGAGCGTATCCTCAGGTGATGCCGCACTTCAGGCAAATTTGAAAACCATTCAGGATAAAGCCACAAGTCTTTCACAAGCTGCCGGCAGCATTGCTGCCTTGAAAGCTTCTCTGGATGGCTATAATCAGTTCTACACCGGTCTCCAGACTTACACCGCCGGTGTAGCATCCGCAAGTGCCGGTGCTTCCAAACTGGCTGACGGTTCCGCCCAGGTCGTTGCCGGTGCTTCTCAGTTAAAGGATGGCGCTGACAAACTGGCAGACGGAAGTAAAGAGCTGTATGATGGTGCTGATACTTTAGTAGAAGGTGCCAGAGATCTGGCCTCCGGCAGCGGCAAACTGGCTAACGGCGTAAACGAGCTTTCCGATGGAAGCGATAAGCTGATCGATGGTATCAGTCAGCTGAAGGATGGTTCCAAGGAATTAAAGGACGGCATGATCGAATACAATGACGAAGCCATCAGCAAACTGACTGATATGGATACCGATGAACTCCAGGAAGTGATCGATCGTATGAAAGCTACCTCTTCCGTATCCGAAAATTACAACTCCTTCACCGGAGACAATAACGGTATGGACAGCAGTGTGAAATTTATCTACAAGATCAACGCTGTAAAATAAAACATCACAAGCCCGTAACTTGACAAAGCCCCTCTCCTTTTCTATACTTGCAAAAGGAGAGGGGCTTTTCGCTTCCTATATTCCGCTTCTGATAACAGAAAGGCATACAAATTCCCATGGAACAACTATTATTCAGTCTCAATGCAACGATCCCCGTATTCCTGGTCATGGTGATCGGTTATGTTTTACAACAGCTGCACGTTACCAACGACTCTTTTGTCAAAACCCTGAATTCATTCAATTATAAAATCACTCTGCCCGTACTTTTGTTCAAGGACATGTCCACTGCAGATTTTTACAGTGTATGGGATACCGGTTACGTGCTGTTCTGCTTCTTCGTGACCCTGTTCTGCATCGTCATCACCTGGGTCGTGGCAGGCATTTTTTATAAGAACAAATCTCGTCTGGGAGAGCTTGTCCAGGCAAGCTATCGAAGCAGTGCCGCTGTCCTGGGTATCGCCTTTATACAGAACATCTACGGGAACTCCGGCATGGCTCCCTTGATGATCGTGGGTACGGTTCCCCTGTACAATATCGCTGCCGTGCTGATCCTGTCCTTCACCGGACCGGATGCGAAGGGCTTCGATAAGGAATCCCTGCTGAAATCCCTAAAAGGGATCATCACGAATCCGATCATTATCAGTATCGCTCTGGGCATGCTGTCCAGCGCCTGCCGGATCCATTATCCCGTGATCATTTCCAAGACCATCAGCAATATTGCCGTACTGGCTACCCCTCTGGCCCTGATCGGTCTGGGTGCCGGGTTTGAAGGCCGGAAAGCTCTGAAGCTGCTGGCTCCCACCGGAGTAGCCACCGTGTTAAAACTGGTGGTATGGCCTGCTCTATTCCTGCCATTGGCCGTGCATTTCGGTTTCACCGGAGAAAAGCTGGTAGCGATCCTCATTATGCTGGGCTCTCCCACCACTGTCAGCTGCTATATCATGGCAAAAAACATGAACCACGAAGGAACTTTGACTTCCAGCGTGGTCGTTGCCACCACGTTTTTAAGTTCCGTTACCCTGACGGTGTTCTTGTTTATTTTGCGAAGCTTGCAGTTGATTTAGTTATATGATGCCCACGAATTGTTCCGTGCTGCGCACTCTCACAATTCTACCCAATATTCGCCTATCGTGGGATTATCATCACATTTTTCCCGCAAGGAAAATACTTGCCACTGTTCCCGCTAACGTTGCCAGCAATGCCCCCGGCAGCGTGTAGCGGGTTTTTGTTACTTTTGCTGCCAGAAAATACACGCTCATGGTGTAAAAAATAGTCTCGGTACAGCTCATGAGGATCGAAGTCAGCATCCCGGCATAAGAATCCGGCCCACAGGTCTTAAAAATATCCAGTACCAGCCCGGTTGCCGCAGAGGAAGAGAACATTTTCACAATAAGGAGCGGTATCAGCTGTGCCGGAAGTCCCACCGCCTGTGTGGCAGGTCCGATCAGATGCCCCAGCAGGTCAAAAAAGCCGGAGGTCCTGAGAATCCCCACTGCCATCATCAATCCTACCAGTGTCGGAAGGATCTCCACAACGATGCGCAGGCCCTCTTTGGCCCCTTTCAAAAAAGTCTCATAGACCTTCACCCCCGAGACCATCCCATAACCCACGATCCAGAAAATCACCATGGGAATCATAATATCTGACATGTGTGTCAATGCGTTCATCATGATCCTCACCTGTCCTTCCATTTACAGTAAATGATGGCAATGATCGTACTGAACAGTGTGGCCACCAGCGCCGGAGCAATGATCACCGCCGGATTGGCGCTGCCGTACTGGCTGCGATAGGCGATCATATTGACCGGGATCAGCTGTAAGGATGAAATATTCAGAATCAGGAAGGTGCACATTTGGTTGCGGGCTGCCGTGGCCTCTGCTCCATACCGCTGATCCTCCGATCCCTGTCGTCCCTTCTCCGTCCCCTGCCCTGCCACTGGTCGTAACTGCCTGTTCACAGGCTGCATCCTCTGCTGCTCTATCCGTCGCTGTTCTGCCCTCTGTTTCTCCAGCTCCGCCAGCTGCTCCATGGCCTTTAATCCAGCCGGCGTGCAGGCCCAGCCAAGCCCCAGGACATTGGCAATGAGATTCGTGGTTATGTATTCCCCTGCCGGGTGATCCTCCGGGAGCCTGGGGAACATGAATTTCAGAAAGGGGCGAATCCCTTTTGTCATTTTCGCGATCATTCCAGACTCCTGCGCGATCTCCATCAGTCCCATCCACAATGCCATGACCCCCGCCATGGTGATGCAGAGGCTCACGGCCTCTCTGGCACTGTCTAACGCGCCTCCCGTCAGTGCGCTCATCTGCCCGGTACAGACACCATAGATCACGCCTAACAGGATCATTCCTGCCCAGATATAGTTAAGCATCTCATAAACCGCCTGCTATTCCTTCGTTTCACTATATGCGGGCAGCGGTATGTCCTATGCGGCACAGGTCACCTTTGCACGTTGCTCCCGACGGGATGTCACATGCAAAATGAGCCTTGCGGGCAGTGCTCCCTGCCAGATTCAACGCTTCTTATCAGGTGCACTAAAATAAACCTCCCGGGAATAAAGGTCACCACGAATAAGGACAACACAACAAATCGCCGTTCAAGTAGCATTAAAAAGTCACTGGCTTCGGACTATTCGAAGCCAGTGGCTTTTTCGTTGAAAACAGGCTATCAATCTGGTACAATCTACTCACAAATGAAAGTTCTCATAATTGCACCTTATCGGAAGTTGAAGGGAGGATCACTGTGAGCGAACTTATGAAGAAACAAGAGATGACTGAGGAAGACATCAAATTGCAGTATATTACTCTGGCAATTGAGGGTGCTGGTTGGGACAAACTTAAGCAAATTAAGATGGAATATAATTTCACGGATGGTCGTGTCATCGTCCGGGGAAATGTTACAGCCAGAGGCAAGAGAAAGCGCACAGATTATTTGCTTTATTACAAGCCCAATATTCCGCTGGCTATTGTCGAGGCGAAAGATAATAAACACAGTATCCATAATGCTATTATATCACATCCTGCCCTTCCTGGCACTTTTTGTGCGGTATTGCCTTAGATTAACTTAATGACATTGCGCCGAAGCGTCCCTTTTTTCGTCCTTTATGATTCGTTTTCCGCAATGGTACGCCGCAAAAGATTCATTTCGGCTTCATAGCCGTAATCCTCTTTTTCACTGCTCTCCTTTGCCAATTCCAACGCCTGACGGCATAGATCCAAACCGGCTTTCTTTGCCCTGCGGCCGCCGATACCCAAAAGCTTGCAGCGCGCCAAGCGCATTTTGCATTTCACACTGCCCAATTTCTCGCCAGTTTCATAGCAGCGGCGCGCTTCCTTTCCGTCCTGCGCAACGACGACGCCGTTTTCATAAAAACGCCCCAACGCCCACCAGGCGCTGTCGTCATTCCCATCGGCAGCTTTGCGGTAATGGGCATACGCCTCAGACAGCTTCCCTGCCTGCTCCAAATGCCATCCCATGTTGTAATCCGCCATGGCTTCGCCCAGCTCCGCCGCGCGGCGATACCATTCCATGGCCGTTTCCAAATCCCGCGGCACGCCCCGTCCCATCGCATAACATTCGCCCAGGCTATTCATGGCAGCCGGGCAGTTCTGCTCTGCTGCTCGTTCGTACCAGCAAATTGCCTTTTTCATATCCTGTTCCACGCCTTCGCCGTGGTCGTAAAGCCAGCCGAGATCATGCATGGCATCAGCATTCCCGCCCTCGGCGGCAGCAGAATACCAACGGATCGCTTCCGTCATATTTTGTTCCACGCCTTCGCCATTGCTGTAATTCCAGCCAAGGCAGTACATGCAGTAATCACTTCCTGCCTCAGCTCCCCGCCGGTACCAGTAAAGCGCCCTTTCTTCGTTCTGTTCCACGCCTTCGCCGTACTCGTAGCAGTATGCCAGATTATTCATGGATTGCAAATTGCCACACTGTGCGCCCTGCTCATACCATTTTACGGCTTCCTGCCAATTCTGCTCCACGCCATGTCCCATTTCATAGCACCGGCCAAGATTGCACATGGCACCGCCGTGGCCGCCTTCGGCACTGCGGCGATACCAGTAAAGCGCCCTGTCTTCGTTCTGTTCCACGCCTTCGCCGTCCTCGTAGCAGCATGCCAGATTATTCATGGATTGCAAATCGCCACACTGTGCGCCCTGCTCATACCATTTTATGGCTTCCTGCCAATTCTGCTCCACGCCATATCCCCTTTTATAGCACAAGCCCAGATTGCTCATGCTAACCGGATTGCCGCACTCCGCACCTCTGCGATACCAGGAAAAGGCCTGCTCCCAACTCTGCTCCACGCCGCAGCCCTTTTCATAGCACCAGCCCAGATCCGTCATTGCCGCGCTCACGCCACTCTCTGCCGCCTCGCGGAACCAATGCACAGCATGCTCCCAGTTTTGCTCCACTCCGTCGCCGTATTCATAGCATACGCCCAGCCAGTACATACCTTCACCGTAACGCTGATACGCCGCCGCGCGCACCCAGTGCACGGCCTCGGCAGCGTCGGCTTCCACGCCGATCCCGTCGTGGAAGGCGTGGGCGAGCAGCATCTGTCCGCGGGGCGAACCGTATTCCGCCGCCTTGCAGTATAACTCGGCAGCTTGTTTCGCGTCCGGAGCCGTGCCGATGCCGTATTCATAGCACACGCCCAAGCAGCACACCGCATTCAGGCTCCCCATTTCCACCGCCTGCTGATAAAGCCAAAAAGCCTGAACCGGATCCGCCTCCACGCCGTTTCCCTGCTCCATGCAGATGCCCAGATTGCATACGCCCCATGCGCTGCCGAGATATGCAGCTTTCCGAAAACAATCCACCATGCGCTTTTTATCCGATGCCTCTGCATCCCAAAGGGTGTTGCCTAAAGCCGTCCAATCATCTCCGGTCATATCGGCCTCGTTGGCGCGCAGCAATTTCCGGCCGCACTGCGGACAGCGCTCCGGCAGCTTTTCGCCTTCATCCCAATAATTACAGGTGTGATCCTCGCAGTGATAAATCATTGTTTCTAACTCCCTCCGCCTGCTGAAAAAAAGCAGCGCGTTACACTATTTTCCATAGTATAACACGCTGCTTCAAAAAAGGAAAGACCGATCGGTCAGTCCTCGTTGCCGAAGAACTTAGTATCAGAAGAACCGCAGCTTCCAATATCTATAACTGCGGAGCGGGTATTAAGCTGACTGCAGATATCCTTGGTCATGAGTAGCTGGATTCCACCACGCATTATGTGCGTGTAGATTTTACCGCATCCGCCAGCGACCGCACTTCATCGCCGTTTTTCTCATAAGGAGTATTATCGGCACTATTCAAAAAGCCCCTGCCGCCTTGGGCGGCGCAGTTGCAAGCATAGCGTTTGTATGACAAACGCGCTTGCTGGGGTAACCCCCAGTCCCCCATGCCGCCCGCGGGCGGAAACTTCTCGGCAGCATTGCCGGAAAGTAGCATATAAAATCGGGTTTGGCAATATGGCCGAACCCGATCACAGTGGACCGCTCTAAAGCGCTTCAGACAATCTTGTCAAAAGCGGTAGACGCTGAAAACCGGGTTCGGTGAAATCTCCGAACCCGGTCAGACTTTTTGACAAAGTTGTCTAAAAGTAAGGGTTGGCAATCTTGCCAACCCTTACTTTACCAGATCATCTCCCGCACCACACGAATCAGCGTCACCACCCAGGAAAGTGCCGCAAGCCCCACCAGCACAAGGAAAATTCCGTCCGCCAGAGCGGTATGGGCCAGATACCACGGGCGGAATACTGTGATGACCAATGCTCCATACAGCAGCGGTACGGACAGCCGCAGCGTCTGCACCAGACAGATGATTCCTCCCAGCAGCGCCAGCCCCAGCGATAAAACAGCAGCCATCATGTTCCATGCCTCCTTCTTCGATTTGCGGTATGTTACCATCGGCAGACAGACTTTACAAGAGCCTGTCTGCCGATTTTTTTCGCTTTGGGTGTCAATAAGACACCCTTGACTGGACGGCGAGGGTGTCTATTGCACACCCTTGACCTTAAAGCTTTTGCAGGAGCTTTTGATTTTGGGGTATTCACCACGCTGTTTTTTCGGGAGGGGTAGTGAGGGGGTATCTGAAAAAACAGAAAACCGCTTTCGGCAACATTGCCGGAAGCGGTCCGGAGGTAGTTTATGGGCAAACAGACACATCGGACCTGCATCCGCATGAGTGTCGAAGAATACAGTCGGCTCATGGAACGAAGCAAGGCGGCAGGGCTGCCCGCCAACGCATGGCTCATGGAGCAGCTCACCGACAATCGTCCCATCATCAGTCGGAACGGCGTCATGTCGGACTTTCTCTGCCTGCTCAATCAGAAGGGGCGGGAGATCAACACCGTGGCTCGTGCCTTCAACAGCGGATATGGCACGGCAGAGGGGCTCCGGCAAGTGCTTCGCTGCCTGAAGGACATTGCCCAGGCAGCATACGAGATCAGGAAGGAGGGGTTCACCCATGCGCCATAAGCGCAAAAAGCCGCTTCCCAGAGGGAAACTGCGGGACAACAGCAAAAGCATCTCCGTCAGGATGACAGAGGAACAATTCCTAAGGCTGGAACGCTATCGGGAACTGACCCGTCTGCCAGTCACCACCTACTTCCGCAAGCTCATTGCGGAGAGCGAGATCATGGAAAGACCCAGCCGGATTAGGTTTCGGCTCTACGAGGAAGTCAACAAGATCGACTCCAATATCCGCCAGATTCTGCGGAATCCCCGCGCAAAGGAACTGGACCGGGAGGCGGCGGACAGAATCCGTTTCCTGCTGGAACACATTCTCGAACAGGCCTACCATATAAACGCACACCATGATCTGAGCCACAAGGACGGGCAGTAAACCCACGCCCGTTCGCCCCGTGCCGCACCGTGCGGCGTTCTTCCGCAATGGGCAGCGTCCCTGCCCATCCCCTCCGGCAGAGACCCCACAGGCGGCGTGTGGGCAAACTCGATAAACCAAATAACACAAGGAGAACCTATGGAGCAAAAAGCCAACATCACCATTGATAAGGATCATATCACCGTGGAGCGGATGCAGACAGCCTGCGGGCGACAGATTCGAGTCATCTCCGTGTTTCCCCGGCATGGCAGCGAAACTGTGGAGGATAAGCTGAAAGCCTTGGCGGAACTGGACTTTCGGCAGGGAAAGCTGTGCGCGTAAAGTGCTGGACATTTCAGACCGTTCGGGGTATTGTGGTGTCGCAATGCTCTGAACGGTTTGACAAAGAAAAGGAGGACTGTATGAATCAGTCAAACCAAATCAGGAAAACCGCTCTTTACTGCCGTCTCAGCCAGGACGATGGGATAGAGGGCGATTCCAACTCGATCCAAAATCAAAAAGCCATTTTGCAGAAATTCGCGGAAGATCACCATTTCCCCAGCCCCTGCTTTTATGTGGATGACGGTTTTTCGGGAGGAAACTTCCAAAGACCGGCGTTCCAGCAGATGATCTCAGACATGGAAAACGGCGAGATCGGGATCATCGTGACCAAGGATCTCAGCCGCCTCGGTAGGAACCAGCTCCACACGGGACTCTACATCGAGGAACGATTCCCCATGTTCGGCGTCCGCTACATTGCCATCAATGACAATGTGGATACCGACAGCAGCGAGAGCAATGACCTCATGCCGTTCAAGAATTTGTTTAACGAGTGGTTTATTCGGGACACCAGCCGGAAGATCCGTGCGGTGCTGAAGGCCAAAGCGGAACGGGGCGAACGGCTAGGAACCAGAGCGCCTTACGGCTACCGAAAGGACCCGGATACGAAAAACCTAATCGTGGACGAAGAGGCGGCAACTATCGTCCGCAGGATCTTTGCCATGTGCGCCAGCGGCAACGGTCCCAGCCAAATTGCTCGCATTCTCAAGAAAGAGCAGATCCTGACGCCCACCATGTACGCCTACACCAGGTACGGCATGAATCATACTTGTCTGGACACTACGCATCCGTATAACTGGTCTGACAGCGCCATTGCCAATCTGCTGGAGAACGAAATTTATCTGGGCAACACCGTCAACATGAAGCACAGTACGAAGTCCTACAAGGACAAGCGGAGGGTCGAACATCCAAGAGAGGAATGCCTGGTCTTTGAGAACACCCATCCCGCCCTCATTACGCGGGAGGTCTGGGATATCATACAGAGAGTCCGGAAGAACAAGCGCCGTCTGACAAAGATGGAAGAACAGAGCAAGTATTCCGGCCTTGTGTTCTGCGCCGACTGCGGCTCCAACATGGTGCTGCACCGGGCACATACCATGTCCGCCAGCTACAATCACTTTACCTGTCGCACCTACAAGAAGGATGGCGAAGCCTGTACGGGCCACTACATCCGGGAGTGTGTTCTGGACGAGATCGTACTGGAGGACCTGCGCCGGGTGACGAGCGCGGCGCGGGAACATCCGGAAAAGTTCGCCGTCTACATTGGCAGCAAGCAGTCCACCGAGCTTCAGCGGGAGATCCGCAGGCAGGAGAAAGAACTGGCAGCCATGCGGAAGCGGAAAGCAGAACTGGATGCGATCTTCAAAAAGTTGTATGAGGACAGTGTGCTGGGCCGCATCACAACAGAGCAGTTCCAGATGCTTTCCGGCAGCTACACGGAAGAACAGAACCTCATCACTGTCGGTATTCCACAGAAAGAGAGTGAGATCCAACATCTGCGGGAAACGGTGAGCGGGACGGACAGCTTCCTTGATAAGGCGAAGCGGTACACAGATATCACGGAACTGACGCCGGAGCTGCTGCGGCTGTTTATTGAGAAGATCGTGGTTCACGAGAAAGAGGTAAAGTGGTCTAAGCACGCGCCCCAGACCGTAGAGATTTATTACAACGGCATTGGCTATGTCGGCAGCGGTCAGCAGGATGTGGAAGAAGCACTGGAAGCACCGGAACCCCAGGGCACAGAGAAACCCCGGCAGGCGTCGTAAACACGATGACCTGCCGGGGTATCCCAGGAATCACTTGTTACCCCTGTGAGGGGGGAGCAAAATTCTCCGGGAGGTTTACTCTAAACTACATTTATAAGTTATATTTATTACCTTCGGATCTACAGAGTTCCCTGTGTGAACAGGCTTCTCACATGTGCCACTTCTTCTGCGGTGGCTTTCTCCGCCGGCACATAATAAGACTTCTCTCTGGCGATCTGGTACAGTTCCTCCTGGGACTGCTCACAGGCCGTACGGAACTGCTTCAGTGTCTGTTTTAACTCCTTATTCTCCGACTGGGCGATCATTCCCGCATAACGGGTCAGCTCGCCGTTGATTCCGGCCAGAGTATCTGCTACCATTGTCTTTTCCTGCATTCTGCTGCCTCCTTACTGCAAAAACTTCATAAGCTGCTGTTTGTTCTCCATCGCGCTGCGAGCACCCTTTTCAAAAAACTGTTTTACCTTCGGGTCCTCCGCTTCCTTGGCGTACTCCTGCATTTTGCAGTGGGTCGTGTCAAAACCGCCGATCAGATGGCGCAGATTCTGCAGATCTAATTCTGAAATATCACTCATGCTGTTAACCTCCTTTTTCTTATTTGCGAGGTTAGTATGCGCAGAATATTTTTTTATATTCAATAAATATGATACCTACGAATTGTTCCGTGCTATGCACTTCCACAATTCTCCCCACTATTCGCATATCGTGGGATTATCATCCCTCTTTTATGCTCATATTGGGGACGGGTCCCAAGGTCTTTCACCCAGCCATGAACAAGCTCATGTGGCTTTAGACCTTTTACCCTGGTATCATTAAATAAAATTGGCAAATATAGATACCGAAATCACGGTCAAAATACCGCAGACCACGATGGACAGACTGCTCATGGCGCCTTCGATCTCACCCAGTTCCATGGCTTTTGCAGTTCCCAGCGCATGAGCACTGGTACCAATGGCAAGACCTTTGGCAATAGGATCCTCGATCTTACACAGGCGGCAGATCGTATCTGCCAGAATATTACCTAAGATTCCGGTGACAATGATGACAACTACGGTAATGGTCACAATACCACCCATTTTTTCAGAAATCCCCATACCAATAGCCGTGGTAATGGACTTCGGCAGAAGCGTTACATACTGCTCATGATTCAGACCGAACATCAGGCTTAAAGCAAAAACGCTCACCATGGCAGTCAGCACGCCGGCGAAGATTCCGCCGAAAATGGCCTTGGGATAAGTCTTTAACAGCTCCAGCTGACGATACAGAGGCACTGCCAGGCTGACCGTTGCCGGAGTCAGGAAAATGCTGATATACTGTGCGCCGTTTGCATAGGTCTCATAATCTATATGGAACAATAACAATACTGCCACGATCAGGATTACGGAGATCAGTAAGGGATTGGCAATGGCTTTTCCAGTCTTCTGTTTGATCCACAGACCGATCTCGTATGTGACCAGTGTAATGGCAATACCGAAAAAAATGGACTGACTTAATATTTCCTTCATTTATCTGTCCTCCTTATCATCTGCGGCAGCTTCCGTTCCGACCGTCTGTATGGCTGCGGCACCTTTATTTTTCTGCCCCCGGATAATATGCTGGGATACCCGGCCTGTCACGATCATGATCAGTACCGTGGATACCACCGTGATCACACAGATGGGAAGCAGCATTTCTTTTAAAGCATCCACACTTACCATGATTCCCACGGTGGCGGGCACGAACATAATGGACATGGCATCCACGAGGAAATCCGCTGCGGTCTCCACCTTTTCCAGCGGGATCAGCTTCGTGATCAGCCCCACCAGCATGATCACCAGACCATAAACGCTGGCTGCGATGGGAAGCGGGATCAGGATCTCCAGAAGCTCTGCCAGAAAGGAGATTCCCAGGATAATCGAAAATTGTTTCACATATTTCATGATATTGTCACCCTACCTGTTAACTTTAGTATTTTATTTCTTTTGTTATATAGCAACACGATATGATACCGGGGCATCATTATATTGCACACAAGCAAAAGAAGCTGCGCACTATTTTTTCAGCACGCAACTTCGTATTATACTACTCGATTTTTACTTTCACAATCAGCATTCTCTACCATTTGAGTAGACTTTTTGACCTTGCTTTCGTGAATTTTTCCCTTACATCTGGTGTCTTACCACTGCATATTCGTCATCCAGTCGGAAGTAAGGACATTCCTGCTGGGTTCCGGATAAAAAGCGGTACATTTCATCTTCATCCAGATTCACCATGCAGCAATAGCATTCATAGTCTTCGTCATATTCATAATTGACACAAGCGTCACAATTAGTCATTTTCCCTCTCTCCGCATATGCCTTTCATGGATGTATCCTACATTATCCTCATATGCTTTTGTCTGTTTTGCTTCGGTTTCATTATGGTATTTTCACTGTTTCATGAGTTGCCATGCAAGTACTGATAGATTTCCCGTTTTCCGACACCCCTGTCTTTTGCCACCTGCTTCATGGCGGATTTATTATCCATGCCCTGCTCTTCGTAATAAGCCATATGTTCTTCAATGCTCATGGATTCCCAGGATGCGATCTCTTCCTGTCGTTTCTCTTTCGGACTTTTCCCTTCCACTACCAGGACATATTCCCCGCGGGGCTCCTCTGTCTTGTAGTAATCCAACGCCTTTTCCAAAGTGGTGGGGAATACGGTCTCGAACTTCTTGGTCAGTTCACGGCACAACGTGATCCGCCGCTCCCCCAGTGCCGCATACAGTTCCTCCAGTGTCCGGATCAGATGATGGGGAGCTTCATAGAGGATCATGGTACGGCTCTCGGTCTTCAGTTCCTCCAGGATCATTTTCTTTTCCTTTTTATCTGCAGGCAGAAATCCTTCAAAGCAAAACCTTCTCGTACTGAGTCCCGACAAAGTCAGCGCCGTAATGCATGCTGCCGGACCCGGCAGAGAAGTGACGGGAACGCTCTGCTCCTGGCACATCCGCACCAGTACTTCACCGGGATCGGAGATCGCCGGGGTACCGGCATCAGTGATCAACGCAATGTTCTGTCCGTTTAACAGCTGTCCTACCAGCTGGTGCGCTTTTTCTACTTTATTGTACTCGTGGTAACTGGTCATAGGTGTGTGGATGTCGAAATGATTCAGCAGCTTGATACTGTTACGGGTATCCTCCGCCGCGATCACATCCACCGTCTGCAGGGTCTCCACCACCCGCGGTGTCATATCACCCAGATTTCCGATAGGCGTCGCACACAAATATAAAGTTCCGGGCATGAGCTCCTGCCTCCTTTCCAAATCACTTTCCCTTTTTAATATCCATATATATCATATATTTCCGGCATATATACTCCCGGCGCCTGGTACACGATCAGTGGCTTTTCCACGGTCATGCGTGATCTGCCGCCTCGCACCGCCTCGATGAGCACCATATTGGGCTCCTTGTCGATGTAGGGATACACCAGCTGCATCCGCTTCGGCTCCAGCTTATACTGCTTCATCGTCCCGAAGATCTCGATCAGACGGTGCGGCCGGTGGACCATATACATCCTTCCGCCCGGTTTCAGGACCTTCGCGCCTTCCCGCACAACATCCTCCAGCGTGCAGAGGACCTCATGTCTCGAGATCGCCTTCACTTCCGTCGGGTTCTTTAACCCATGAGCGTCATTCATATACGGCGGATTTGTCGTAACGACATCAAAGGAAGCCGCTCCGAAAATCCGGCTGGCTTCCTTGATATCTCCATGTACGATCTCGATTTTTTCTTCCAGATGGTTCAGTTTCACACTCCGCTCTGCCATCTCGGCGATCTCATCCTGGATCTCAAGTGCCGAAAAATGTTCTCCCTCCGTCTTTGCGGAAAGAAGAAGCGGAATGATCCCCGTCCCGGTTCCAAGATCCAGCGCCCGTTCCCCGGGCTTTACAGCCGCAAAACCGGAAAGCAGCACCGCATCCATTCCAAAGCAGAATCCATCTGTCTTCTGGATGATCTGCAGACCATTTCTCTGAAGATCATCCAGCCGTTCATTTTCCTTTAACTCAATCGCCATCGAGTTTTGATTTCCCTTCTTTTTTCTCAAGAGCCTCTAACTGCTTAAGCTCCGCATCGTTCGTGGACTGCTTTTCCCGTCTCTTTTTCGGGCGGAATTTTAACTGGTCCACTTTATATTCACGGATCTCCTTCTCATCGTTGTTCACAGTCACAATGACCTTCACAAGCTGGCGCAGAATGCTCACACTGTGGACCTCGCCCTTTAAACCGTCGTCTGTTGTCACATAGTCGCCGATATTTGGAAGTCTTCCGTTTAACTCCTCATAAGTATCTTCCTCGTACTTTAAGCAGCACATCAATCTTCCGCAGACACCGGAGATCTTCGTCGGGTTCAGGGACAGATTCTGTTCCTTCGCCATCTTGATGGATACCGGAATAAACTCAGAAAGATAGGACGCACAGCAAAGCGGTCTTCCGCAGATACCGATTCCGCCCACGATCTTTGTCTCATCGCGGACACCGATCTGGCGAAGCTCGATTCTCGTCTTAAAGACAGCCGCCAGATCCTTTACCAGCTCACGGAAATCAATTCTTCCGTCGGCGGTAAAGTAAAACAGCATCTTGTTATTGTCAAACGTATACTCTGCATCGATCAGCTTCATCTCCAGGTTGTGCGCCCGGATCTTCTTCTGGCAGATTTCAAACGCTTCTTTTTCTTTCTTGCGGTTGCTCTCCTCCCGCGCATCATCCTTCGGCGTTGCAATGCGGATGACTTCTTTCAACGGCTGGATCACCTTGGAATCGTCAACTTCTTTTGGCCCCAGCACAACGAAACCATACTCTACGCCGCGCGCCGTCTCAACGATAACGTGGTCGCCCACGCAGATGTCCAGCTCTCTCGGCGAGAAATAATATACTTTTCCTACGTTTCGAAAACGTACTCCTATAATTGTTATCATGTTATCAGTTTTCCTTCATTGTCAGGAACATAAGCTCCATGGTTAAATCAAAATTAACATTCGCGTTCAGGCGGGCTCTCGCCTTCTGAATCGCCTCTATAATCTTCTCCAGGCCTTCGTATGAGCTCTTATTTGCTCTCTCACGGATTCCATTCAGCTCCTGCTTGAACACAAGGGAATCGACCTCTTTTGTCGCCTTAAAGAGCAGAACATCGCGGAACCATAAAGAAAAGATATCGAAATAATCATCAATATTGTCTTTTTCGGCCGTCAGTTTTTTGATCGTCTCCACGATTTCATACAGCGGCATACTGTCGGCGTACTTTGCCATGCGGAGTGCACTTTCCAGCGTCTCCTCATATTCCGGAGAACGGGCAATCCGCTCTGCTTTTCCGATATTTCCCTGCGCCAGGGACGCATCAACCTCTGCCTGGTAATCCGGCACATGCATTTCGTTCATCAGATAATCTTTCACAAGCTGGTCTCCCACTGGTTTTAAATTTAACTGCACGCAGCGTGACGAAATCGTCGGAAGCAGCGCATCCGGGTTGTCTGCCAGAAGCATGACAACTGCGTAGGCCGGCGGCTCCTCGATCGTCTTTAACAGGGCATTCTGCGCCTGGACCGTCATTTTTTCCGCCTCATCCACGATATAGATCTTATAATAGCTGCTGTACGGACGGATCATGATCGTATCGTTGATCTGTTCCCGCACATCATCCACGCCGATGCTTCCCGGCTTTTCATGTGTTACATAGATGAGATCCGGGTGGTTTCCACTCATGACCTGTTTGCAGGAATGGCAGCTCATACACGGCTCACTTCCGCCTTTCTCACAGAGCAGTGTCATCGCAAACGCGTTCGCGATGGATTTCCGCCCCATACCGGCTTCCCCCGTCAGAATATATGCATGCGAGATCTTATGATTCGCGATTGCTTTCTTAAAGTGGTCTTTCACCATTTCATTTCCAAGGATTTCCTCAAATCCTGTGATCTTTCCCTCTGACATGGCTGCATCCCTCCTCATCCTGTTGGTTCCGGCAGTGCTTTTTACGCCGGAGCTTCCCGGTTCGAACAGAACATTTAACTGTTCCCGCTAACGGTGTTTCCATTTTATCTTACCACAAAATAACGCCTATAAAAAGTTATTTATCCAAATCCCTTAGGATTTCTTCCACGCACATTTCCATATCCGTATTCTGATATCTCTTCGTAATTCCCAAGCGTTCCAGATTTTCCTCTGAAAAATCTTTTTCGTCTGCAAGGTATCTCCGGCAGACTTC
>OGPF01000368.1_pt1 | contig 27729 bp, 21 predicted proteins | sample 1552871 | NCBI WGS metagenome assembly OGPF01 (sample SAMEA2580276, study PRJEB22360) | human gut metagenome | biome: human gut; feature: human-associated habitat; material: faeces | place: Denmark | collected 2008/2010
TAAGATCCGTAAGATCGTCAACGAATCCACCGCAGCCACCGAGACCTACCTGGCGCATCAGCTGCCGGATAAAGCTGGAGCGGTGGCAACACCTGTGGGACTGTTGCTTTTGCTGGTAGTATTTGACTGGAAACTGGGCTTATTAAGTCTGGTGCCTGTAGTATTTGCTTTTCTCATCATGGGAGCCATGACCGGCCAGCGTATGAAAGACAAGATGGAAGAGTATCAGAATGCGTTGGAAGAGATGTCCAGCGAGGCGGTGGAGTACGTCCGCGGTATCTCGGTGGTCAAGACCTTCGGACAGTCGGTCTTTTCCTTCAAGCGTTTCCAGACTTCGATTAAGAAATATGAAAAATGGACCATCGCATATACGAAAGATCTGATGTGGCCCATGGTCGGTTTCACTACATTGATCAATGCCATTTTTGCGATTCTCATTGGCGCTGCCTATTGGTTCGGCGGAGCAAACGGTGATCCGGAAATACTGATCAATCTGCTGTTTTACATCATCATTACCCCCGTGCTGACTGTGACCCTCGGTAAGATCATGTACGGCGGCGAGAACCAGATGATCGTGGAGGATGCTCTGAAGAGAACGGACGGCATCTTAAACAGAAAACCTCTGCCGGAGGCAACGACGAAGCAGGAGATTCCGGAATATTCCGTGGCGTTGCAGAACGTATCCTTCCGTTATGAAAATGCCGAGCGCGATGCCCTGCATCAGATCAATCTGGATATCAAAGAAGGAGAGCATGTCGCTTTCGTAGGGCCTTCCGGCGGTGGTAAGACGACGCTAGCCAGTCTGATCGCCCGTTTCTATGATGTCACCGAAGGGAAAATCAGCATCGGCGGCGTGGATGTAAAGGACATTCCTTCCCGGCAGCTGATGGATATGGTGTCCTTCGTATTTCAGGACAGCAAATTGCTTAAGATGTCCATTTACGATAATGTCCGCATGGGCAAAAAGAATGCCACCAGAGAAGAAGTCATGGAAGCTCTGAAAAATGCCCAGTGTGAGGACATTATTGCAAAGCTGCCGGACGGTGTGGATACCGTCATCGGAAGCCAGGGTACTTATGTATCCGGAGGTGAGGCACAGCGCCTGTCCATTGCGAGAGCGATGTTAAAAAATGCACCGATCCTGATCCTGGATGAAGCTACCGCTTTTGCTGATCCGGATAATGAGGCGAAGGTACAGCAGGCATTTACGAAGCTTTCCGCAGGCAAGACCGTGATCATGATCGCACACAGATTGTCCTCGGTTGTGGATGCCGACCGCATCTGTGTGTTGAAGGATGGCGGAATTGTGGAACAGGGAAACCATGAAATATTGCTGGAACAAAACGGACTGTATGCCCATATGTGGGAAGAGTACAATAAATCCGTCAGCTGGAAAGTAGGAAAGGGGGAGAAATAGAATGAGTAGCTTACAGGCAAAATTGCAGCATAAATACGCGCTTTCCGAAAAAGGTGCGAAGGATATGATAAAGGCATTTGTATCCGTAACATGTTCCGATCTGGTGTTGATGTTCCCGGTATGGATGCTGTATTTTCTGGTAAGAGATTATTTACAGGGCACCATGGCAGGCAGAGGTGTTTTCTACATTGTGGGCTGCGTACTCTGTCTTCTTCTGATCGCGCTGACAACGTTGGTGCAGTATCGTGCCACGTTCCTGGCAACTTATGTGGAGAGCGGCGTGCGCAGAATTGCTCTGGCAGAGCAGCTGCGTAAGATCCCGTTATCCTTCTTCGGAAAAAAAGATCTGTCCGATCTGACAAGTACCATTATGGCGGACTGTGCCACCATGGAGACTGCATCCTCCCATTTCATTCCGGAACTGGTTGGTTCCTGTATCTCCACCACACTGATCGCTGTGGGTACCTTTTTCATGAACTGGAGAATGGCAATCGCAGCACTGTGGGTACTGCCTGTGTCTTTCCTCATTGTGGGATGTTCCGGCAGGGTACAGAAGAGCTTAAGTAAGAAGCAGATGAAATTAAAAATGGACTGCGCGGACGGCATTCAGGAATGCCTGGAGACCGTACGTGACCTCCGGGCCAACAATGCCCAGGCTGAGTACATGGAAGGCTTAGAGGGCAAGATCCGTGCCGTGGAAAAACATGCACTGGTGACGGAGCTTGGTACGGCAGTCTTTGTAGGCGGTGCCCAGATGATCTTAAAGCTTGGCATCGCTACCGTGGCATTGACCGGCGGTGTGTTGTTAGTAAAGGGAGAGATCGACATCCTGACCTTCTTCGTATTCCTCCTATTGGTATCCAGAATGTACGATCCCCTGCAGGTGGCACTGCAGAATCTGGCAGCTATTATCAGTACCAGTGTGCAGTGTGACCGTCTCGACGAGATCCTGTCCCATGAGATCCAGACCGGTGCCGACACCATGGATCCTAAGGGGTATGACATTGCATTTTCCAATGTGGGATTCTCCTATGATAGTCAGAATACCGTACTGCGCGATGTCACTTTCACGGCAAAACAAGGCGAAGTGACCGCATTGATCGGACCTTCCGGCGGCGGTAAGACCACCGTGTCCAGACTGGCTTCCCGGTTCTGGGATATCCATAAAGGTAAGATCACCGTGGGCGGCATGGACATCTCCACCATTGATCCGGAGACCTTGATGTCTCTGTACGCTATCGTATTCCAGGATGTGACGCTGTTCAATAATACGGTGATGGAAAACATCCGTATCGGCAGGCAGAATGCTACGGATGAAGAAGTGCTGGCTGCGGCAAAACTGGCGCATTGCGATGAGTTCGCGGAGAAACTTCCGAACGGCTGGCAGACCATGATCGGTGAGAACGGTTCGGAACTGTCCGGCGGTGAGAGACAGCGGATCTCCATTGCCAGAGCCTTTTTAAAGGATGCTCCCATCATCCTCATGGATGAGGCAACCGCTTCTCTGGATGTAGATAACGAGACACTGATTCAGGAATCCCTTTCCAGGCTGATCCGCAATAAGACCGTTATGATCATTGCGCACCGCATGCGTACCGTGGCGGACGCAGACAAGATTGTTGTATTGAAGGATGGCGTGGTGGCAGAGCAGGGAACGCCTGCCGAACTGGAAGCAAAAGACGGCATTTATCGGCATATGAAAGCCACTCAGATGGAGGCTGCCGGCTGGAAGTTATAATTTAGAAAGTGCGAAGCACAAAGAAATCGTATATGAAATAATTTCACGAGGAGCGATCTGCTTTGTTTACCGGCAGATCGCTCTTATGATATTGCGTATTTTCCGAGAACGACATATAATACAATCCAACGGCAAAATAGGAACCAATGGAGAGGAATACCATGAAATTAGAAGCAATGAAAAAAGACGATTTTTACCGGCAGATGTTCAAACTGACCATCCCGATCATTATACAGAATCTGCTCAGTGCAGCAGTGAATTCCGCGGATGTTATTATGCTAAACTATGTGGGACAGTCCGCAATATCTGCAGTATCCCTGGCGTCAAATTTTTCGAATGTCCTGTTTATGGTATATTACGGACTGGGGACGGGAGCCACTCTCTTGTGCGCCCAATATTATGGAAAGGGGAACCTGGAAGCAATTCATACTGTAGAAGGAATCACACTTCGTTTCTCTATGGCAATTTCAGGTATAGTTGCGCTGATTGCATTTTTCCTCCCTCAGAAGATGATGCTTCTCTTTACTCCTGATCAGGAGCTGATCACTATCGGCGCCTCTTATCTGCGGATCATGGGCATCACATACCTGTGCTGGGGCATCACGGAAGTATATCTAGCCATTCTGCGAAGCGTAGGTCGTGTGACGGTCAGTATGGCGTTGAATATGCTGGCTTTCGTATTGAATGTCATTCTGAATGCCACATTTATCTTCGGACTGTTCGGCATGCCGAAGCTGGGAGCTACCGGTGTCGCCATTGCCACAGCACTGTCCCGACTGGTGGAACTGGTGGCATGCGTCATTGTATCTTCCTTGAGCAAAAATGTAAAACTGCATCCGAAGTACCTGCTCGTTCACAGTAAGGTGCTGACACAAGATTTCATGCGTCTGTCTCTGCCCGCACTTTGCAACGATGTGTCCTGGAGTGTGGCGTTTTCCATGTATTCCGTGATCCTTGGGCATCTGGGAACAGATGCGGTGGCTGCTAATTCACTGGTGGTCGTAGTGCGCAATATCGGTACGGTGTTCTGCTTTGCCATTGCCAGTGCAGGTGGTATATTGCTGGGAAATATTATGGGACAAGGCAATCTGGAGAAGTCGAAGAGTTACGCTTCCCGGATGTTGAAGATGACGGTAATCGCCGGAGCTATAGGCGGCCTGATCGTACTGGCAATTACACCCTTTGTGTTACGGTTTGCTACATTGAATGACACTGCCATGCATTATCTGAAATATATGCTGCTCATTAATACTTATTATATTATGGGCGCTGCCGTGAATACGGCGCTGATCGCCGGAGTATTCCGTGCCGGCGGAGATACGAAGTTCGGACTGATCTGCGATACGATCGATATGTGGTGCTATGCGATCCCTCTGGGATTCTTCGCCGCATTTGTACTGAAACTCCCGGTGCTGTGGGTCTATTTCCTGTTATGCACGGATGAATTCGTCAAATGGCCCTGGGTCATTAAGCATTACCGAGAGGGTAAATGGGCGAAGAATATTACCAGAGAAGAAGTATGATTCTAAGTTAAATTACATGGCCTTTTCCTGTTCTTCCTGAATCTCTGGGAAGACAGATAACATGGGTTTCACGTCTTCTTTTTTAATGATACGTGCCACGTAATTTTTTGTGATCTTCATTACTACGGGAGACAGGGCTATGACACCGATCAGGTTGGGAATCGCCATCAGACCGTTGAAGGTATCGGACAGATCCCAGGCAAGACCTAAGTTCATGGTGCAGCCGATGAAGATCATCAGTACGAATGCAACCTTGTAGACAATGGTGGATTTCGTACCGAATAAATATTCACATGCCTTGGAGCCGTAGTGACTCCAGCCCAGTACAGTAGAGAAGGCGAACAGCAGGATCGCAATGGCTATGAAGGCGGGACCAAAGCTGCCGAATACGGTGGCAAAAGCCTGACCCACCAGAGCGGAACCGGACACATCCACCAGTACGGCACCGGTATCCAGGTCGATCAGTCCGGAGGACAGAACTGCGAAAGCTGTCAGTGTACATACGACCATGGTGTCGGCGAAGACTTCGAAGATGCCCCACATACCCTGACGTACGGGCTCTTTTACGTTGGAGCTGGAATGTACCATAACAGAAGAACCAAGACCGGCTTCGTTAGAGAACACACCACGCTTCATGCCCCAGGTCAGAGCCAGCTTCACTCCGGAGCCTACGATACCGCCGCCCACGGCGCGCAGACCGAATGCTCCTTTGAAAATAGCGGTAAATACGGCACCCACGTGGCTGATATTCGCAAAAAAGATTATCAAAGCACCGATGACATAGGCAATCGCCATGAAAGGAACTAGCTTCTCGGTGACAGCTGCGATTCTTTTTAATCCGCCGACAATGACCAGCGCACCGATGATCACCAGTACGATGCCGGTTACCGTAGCGGGAATGGAGAAGGCGGAAGTCATGTTGGCTGCAATGGAATTGACCTGACTCATGTTACCGATACCAAAGGAGGCTAACAGACAGAAAGCAGAGAAGAGCACAGCCAGTACGGCACCGATCTGTTTGCAGCCCTTATAGGAGCCGAGACCGTCCTTTAAGTAGTACATGGCACCTCCACTCCATTCCCCTTTGGAGTTCCGGCGGCGGTAGTAGATACCCAGAACATTTTCCGAGTAGTTGGTCATCATGCCAAAGAAAGCCACGACCCACATCCAGAAGATGGCGCCGGGACCGCCGGCGACCAGGGCACTTGCCACACCGACGATATTACCGGTGCCGATGGTGGCAGCCAGTGCGGTGCACAGCGACTGGAACTGGGAAATGGACTGATCTCCGACCTCCGTATGTTTCGTTACATGCTTGTCGTGAAAGATGCCGCCCACCGTGTTTTTGAACCAGTGTCCCAGATGGGATAACTGGAAAAATTTCGTCAGGATCGTCATCAGGATACCGGTACCTACCAGCAGTACCAGCATGGGGACACCCCATACGAATCCATTGACGGCACTGTTCACATTCGTAATGAACTCTACCATATACATTCTCCTCTCTGTTTTCAGGTAAAAGAAAAAGCGCAGACATCCGAAGATGTCCACGCTGACATAGTTACCTGATTCTTGTTAAATTTATTTTTTACAGTATAACATACGATTTTCTGTGATGCAATCAAAAATTTATGGCTATGCAGTCAGCTTGTATAAATTGTGAACATTTCTAAATAAGAGCCTTGTCCAGTAAAAAAATATTGACCTAAAGCTAGCTTTAGGCATTATGATAAAGCTGTCCGGAAATAGAAATGTATCAGAAGGTATTAACTTTAAATAAAGGTGTGAAGATTCCATTATCTGCCACATGATGATTTCCGTAGATGGCAGAATTACAAGAATGAGGAACGGATATGTAGCTATGATTATGTATCTGTCTTTTAATATTATCACAAAAATTCATAGAAAATTCGGTTGCTTCCATAAGAAGCCCCGCTTATAATGAACTTCAGAAACATTAAGTCAGGGAGAACGTTAAAAACAGAGGAGGAAAGCAGGCAATCTGCTTTCCTCCTCTGACGTTGTACGGATTAATCGGGATATTTGATCAAATCGTATAATTTTCCGTAGTTTCCTAAATCCCTGATGCCTTCAAGATGCATCCCGAGGTGTATGTATTTATCGCATTTTGACTTTGCATCTGTCTCCAGAATCACCGGAACCTTCAGACGGTTACCTTCTGCATAGGCAAGTTCCATCACGCTCCTCATATAGCCCTGCCCCTGAAATTCTTCCGGTACACAGACCATACCGATAAAGATACAAGGCTTTTTTTCTTTTTTCATCCGATCCTCCAAAGAAGTTCCGCCCTTCGAGATAGCGGTTCCCATACGAAAGATTTCTTTGAGACTCATAGAATGGAAAAGAGCCTTTATAAGCTCCATACCTGCCTGAAAGCCCAACTTTTGTCCCGGCAGCTTATAGGCAATATAGCCCTTGCCCGGCTCGTTGATGGTATAAAGCATACCGCCTGCAAAGGCCATCCGCACATATCCGGCAATATAATCGGCTACTACGTCTTTATTGCGGAAAAAAGAATCCATGCCGATTTCCTTTCCGTAATCATAATATCCAAAGGCGTGCCCGATTCTGCCAGGCACCTGTGCATCTAAATTTGTTACCTTCATAATATTTCTCCCTCTGAATTGTCATTAAATATATAGTTATGTAAAAAAAGTTAGTCGCCACTAACTAAGGATATCTTACCACATCACATTCAATATGGAAATACGTTTCAGAAGAATTTTGCATTTAGGAAATTTTGAAAGTAAAATATGAGGAATTTCCAGTGTATATTTGCATATAATAAAATTAGTTATTGACGTACGCTAAAGCGTACGCTATACTATAGGCAATGACATAAGAATCTCGTCAAAACAAATAAAATTTAGTTTATGCGAATTTTGATATTATAGCTATATTTTAGAAAAGATCAGAATTATACCAATTATTTTATTATATCAATCGTTATATCAATTACTATATGAACTGATTATTATACTGACGAGACTACTATGATACAACACACGGTTGTGTGAATGATTACTCTGATAATTATGATAAATTTCATAATTTCAATACTTTACATTATACGAGGAGATTTATTATGTCAACAATCAATATTACTAACGCAAGAAAGGATCTTTATAATCTTGTAGAGAACGTAAGCATATATCATGAACCAACATTGATTGTTGGGAAAAAAGGGAATGCTGTGCTTATCTCTGAAGATGATTGGAACGCAATACAAGAGACTTTATATCTGGACTCCATTCCCAATATGACGGCATCCATTATTGCCGGGGCTCGGGAACCGCTTGAGGATTGCGTATCAGAAGATATGGTAAAATGGTGATGTACAAAATTGTTTTTACAAAACAGGCTTTGAAAGATCTGGAAAAGCTGAAGATGGCAGGGATTTCGGAAAAAGCGAAATGCCTGGTTGATATTATCCGAGGAAATCCTTATCAGAATCCTCCGGGATATGAAAAACTGGTGGGAAATCTGGAAGGTATTCTTTCACGCAGAATCAATATACAACACCGGCTTGTGTATCAGGTAAATGAAGGAAAATTCACAGAAAATGCTATAGAATACCAAGGCACCATAAAAATCATTCGTATGTGGACACATTATGATCTATAATTATTTTTGCTCATTATTATAATGAAAAGATGAAAATCCCATCTTACTCCGGAAACAGGGCGAGACGGGATTTTTCTTTCATGTATTATCGGTCGTGGCTGTTGTCATACAGTACCTGGATCTCCGCAGGAAGCTTATCCGGCAGCATGGCATGGATTCCGTCTTCATTGCCGTCTTCCATAGCCTTCCCGTAGTACCAGCATTTGAATTTCAGCATATCCAGAGTTTTTTCCAACTGCTTCATTTCTTCTTCCACAGCCGCTTTTCTGGCTTCGAACATCGCCTTGCGGTTCGTATAAGTGGAAGGCCCTTCCTCTACCCATCCAAAAAACTGTCGTATGTCCTTGATCTCCAGACCGGAGCGCTTCAGACATTCGATCATACGGATGGCATCCAGTTCTGCCTGACTGAACCGCCGGATCCCGGACTGCTTCTCCAGATTCGGGAAAAATCCCTCTTTATCATAATATCTTAAAGTGGAAATCGGTAAATTTGTCATTGCGGAAACTTGTCCGATACTATACATATATAATCCTCCTTGTTTTTGCAAAGCAAAAATCCGAGCTTCATGTCGAGGAGAGGATTTCGTCTCCCTGCATAAAATTATCTAAAGCTGACTTTAGGTATTACTGTTGCTATTATAAAGTGGCAATATGCAAAAAACAAGAGTTTTGTACTATAAAGTTTCCCCCGGGCTGTGTCGATGTTATTCATATAGGAAAATACAGACACCATGGATGGAGAAAAAGCTACGGATGGCGGCCTTGAGAGAGGCATCCATCCGCTTTTTGCGGCAGTAATCGCTGTCGGAGAGGGAGATATTATGGCAATTACAGGAATCAGCTATGGAAGGACTTTCGTGTATGAGACACAGAAGAGAGTGAATGAGGGAGTTTTGCAGAGTACGTCAGATGCGGAAAATCGTTTTGCGGAAAATCTGGAGGCTGCGGAGGAAAATGACAAGGCACTGGCGCCGGTGACGCGGGGGGTGCGGCTGAACCGTCGTATCGAAGGCAAGGATAAGGTGCCTTATGGGGAGATGGCGGAGAACGGTGTTATCGAATATGAAGGTGTGGTCTTTGTCTGTGACTATGATCATAACCGTCTGACTCTGGGGGATACTTCGAATGAGAAAAACTGTATCAACATTCCGCTGTCCGGCGGTGGAAGCCTGCTGGTTAACCGGAATAACATCGATGCCCTGTCCAAGGCCATCGGTATGTTCAGCCCGGAGGATGTGAACCGGATCCTGCGTGCACTGGCACAGGATAAGAAGATCCGGGAGATGGAGAAAGAACTGGATGATATGGAGAACGGTGACAATGTAGACAGCAACGAGGAAACTTCGGAGACGCCCGATGCGGACAAAGCAGCGGAAACGGACCCGGCCGGAACCGCCGGAGAACCGGAAAAAGAGGATCTGAGTCTCATGGAGCAGATCCGCGAGAAAATGCAGGAGATCTACGACAAGCTTCAGAACGGCGATACAGAGACGAAATTCCGGATCGGCAATCAGGAATTCAGCATCAAAGAATGGGACAGTTTTCTGGAGAAGTTCGACAACGTACAGGATGCAATCCGGGAGGCACTGGAAGAGAAAATCGAAAAACAGACGGAAGAACATTTCGAAGAGGAAGACTTAGAGGAGACTGCCGATAAGAAACCCGATGTCAATCAGGATTTTTCCGATACTCCCGAGGAGATTTTCCGTAAACTTTTTTAAACAGATCCTTGAAATAGTTGCTGTCGTTGAAGCCATATTCCAGAGCGATATCCGTGATGGAACTGTCGGTGGTGAGAAGCGCCGTCTGGGCGTGCTTGAGTCGTACGTAGTTTAAGTATTCCTTGAATCCCATGCCGGTGATCAGTTTGAATTTCCTGCTGAAATAGGTGGGGCTTAAGGAAGCCACGGAGGAGACATCTTCCAGTGTCAGTGGCTTGCGGAAATTATTATAAATGTATTTTGTGGCAAGCAGGATGTCTGCATCCCGGGAGTTCAGTAGATCCGGCTCCTTCTCATTCATGACGGAATGTCGCATCAGCAGGAGCAGAAGTTCTTCCAGATAGCAACGTTCAAAATGCTCACAGTATTGGTCGAACCGGGAATTCTCAGTGAGCATCCGGGTCAGCAGAGAGTGCAGATATTCCTGATATACCGCGGGAACACTGCCCATGAAGGAATGCAGGGGCGGCCGGTCGGAGTCCTCGGCGGACAGGTGCAGATATTCTTCTTTGAAATAGATCATCACGATCTCGCAGATCTCTCCGGCGGAATACAGAGAGTGATGCAGTTCTCCCGGAGCGATGAAGACCAGATCTCCGGCTTCCATCTGATAGACCGTATCTTTTAACAGGAAACGGCAGCTTCCCGACCAGAGATAAAAAATTTCATAAAAGCTGTGATAATGATCGGGCTGCAGCGGAGAAAAATCGCCTCTGCGGCCTTTTTCCACGATGATACGGTCAATATCTTTTCTGCCCCGTCTGCCTTTTTTCGTTGTGATATCCATAGCGTTCCCTCATTTCCGGTGTATCCCAGTGCTGCAGTCAGAATACCACAAAAAAACAGTATTTTCAACCAAAACAAGCTATAAAAACAGCAGTAAATATAAATTAATTACGCTATTATAATAACTGAAAAAGGAACCCGCCTCTTTCAAAAATACTTTTCTCTCTATCCCCCTCGGTACACTCCCCTCTCGCCGAGGGGAATTTTTTGCGCAAAAATCACGGAAAACAGGCAGTCTCGTTACAATGGATTGCGCATTTCCCAAAGGATTGTTACCATAAGGGTACAGATCGGCCGGCATACGGTGCTAAAGCAAAGGTGCTAAAGCAAAGGTGCTAGAGCAAAGGTGCTAAAGCACCTGAGAGTTTGCAGAGTACAGAAAGGTATAGGGATTAGTATGGATAAAAAGAAAACTGGCAATCTGATCCGGGAAGCCAGACAGCGCAAAAATTATACCCAGAGTGAACTGGGAAGGATGTTAGGGGTGACCAACAAAGCGGTATCCCGGTGGGAGAATGGAGAAAGTTTTCCGGATATCGGCGTATTGGAGTCTCTGTCCCATCTGTTGGAACTGCCGATTCAGGACATTGTGACCGGAGAGCGGGCGGGAGACCGGGAGGAGGCTGTGACGGAAGTCGTGAGACTGGCAAAGCTCCAGGAGCAGCGGAAACGTGAAAAGAGGATCCTGTATCTGATCGTGCTGGGGCTTTTGATCTATAACTGTGTCATCGGGATCTGTTTATTTTCCGGAAGAGGGTTGTTTGGGGGAAGAGATATTGCCTGCCTGGTGGCCGGAATCTCCATGGCGGGGACGCTGACGATGCTGGGGCTTGTATACCGGTATTTCGGAAAGGAAGAGGATGTGAAAATGATTCCCTCCAGTCAATTAAGCAGAGGACTTGGAATAGCATCCCTTGCGATGCTATTGTGGAGTGTTGGAATCATGTATTTAAGCTTCGAAATGGTCCGGGCAGGAAGTGTTCCCCTTGGTATGGAACTCAGCTCCCTGGGACCGTTTTTGAACAATCAGCTTTGTGCGGGCTATGCCCTGAATGTAATATTTCTGGCAGTGGAAATGTACCGTCTGCTCATGGAGCGGACGGTACTGCATCCGGGATGTGTGATCTCACCGGCGGTCATCTATCTGGATTTCTTTTACATAGACATTCTGGGCCGGATGGATACCCTGGACAGCGTCTGGAAGGCACTGGACAGAGGGACGGTACTCATTTTGCTGGAGGCAGTGCCGGGAATTGTATTTCTGTTTATACAGTCCCACCGTTCTCATTCTCACGCATCCGATAGCCTACGCCGATCTCAGTGAATACATACTGGGGCTGGGCAGGATTCCGTTCCAGCTTTCTGCGGATGTTCGCCATGTTGACCCGGAGGATCTGATTATTATTGTCCATATAGGGACCCCAGATGGCATTCATGATATAGCTGTATGTCAGAACTCTGCCGGAATTTTCCGCTAAAAGTGTAAGCAGCTGGTATTCGATCTGGGTCAGGTGCACCTCTTCGCCCCGCAGGCGGATCAGTCGTTTCTCGAAATCAATCTCCAGATCCAGTGCCTTATATACATGACCGGGAGTCTGGGCGTGGCTGTGCCGCAGAGAGGTGCGGATTCTTGCCATAAGCTCACCGGTGCCGAAAGGCTTCGTGATATAATCGTCCGCACCCAGATCCAGAGCGGAGACTTTCTCCTGCTCCTTGGTGCGGGCGGATATAATGATCACCGGAACATCGCTCCAGGAACGGAGTTTTTGCAATACTTCCAGACCATCCATGTCCGGCAGCCCCAGATCCAGCAGGATCACGTTGGGACAGAAAGAGGTACTGAGACTTAATCCCTCACGGCCGTTTAAGGCGTGCATGATCTTGTAGCCCTCCCGGTCCATGGTGGCGGTAATGAAATTACTGATACTTTTATCATCTTCTATTAAAAGAACTTTGATCTTATTCATTTCTGTGATCCATATCCTTTCCTGTATTTTTGGGGAGCGTGAAGCAGAATTCTGCACCCTCCGCATGATTTCTTCCGTTTAGTGTCCCATGATGGGCGGTGATGATGGTCTTGCAGATGGACAGGCCGATACCCATACCCTTGCGGGAATCCGAACTCCGGGAATTGTTGTAGGTGCCCGTCTCGAACAGATTCTGTAATTTTTCTTCCGACAATCCTTTTCCGTAGTCTCTCACAATAAAAGAGACATGCTCCGGATGATCTTCCACGATGAAATCAATGGGCAGGATGCTTCCGGAATGAACGATGGCGTTTTCCAGCAGATTGATGGTGACCTGCTCAATCAGCACCGCATCCATGGGGATCATCAGAAATTCCTCAGGGATCTTGACCCGGATGGCGGCATCGGGATAGCGCTTTTTCAGCTTTTCCAAAGCTTCTCCCACCACTTCCTCCACCGGTTCCTCTGTGGTATTGATGCTTAAGCTGTCTCCCTGGATACGAGTGACGGACAGCAGATTTTCCACCATATTCAACAGCCAGTTGGAATCCTCATAGATATTGGTCATGATCGTACGCTGCTCGGTGGAGCTTAGATCGTTCTGACTTTCCAGAAACAGGGAGCTGTTGCCGATGATGCCGGTGAGCGGCGTGCGCAGATCGTGGGAGATGGCGCGCAGAAGATTCGCACGCATCTTTTCCATTTCGGCCTCTGCCAGCCGCTTTTCCCGCTCTGCGATCATCTCGGACTGGATGGTCATATGAGAGGTCATGGTACACAGGATCAGAGTGATCCCACTCATCAGCAGGAAGGTGATAGGGTAGCCGGTCAGTGTGAAATTAAGCTTATAATACGGATAGGTGAACAGATAATTGATCGCTATTACGGAAAAAAGGGTGCAGGCAATGCCGTAGCCGTAGCCCACCGTCCATCTGGCGATGATCACCAGTGCCAGAATGTAGAACAGTGCTACATTGGCATGGTTGTCTGGGACAATATGCTGATATAAAAAAGAGGCAAGTGTGGCGCACAGCATGCAGGCAGCACAGATCAGGATACTGATGGCGTGCCTGGTAAAGGGTGGTTTTAAGCGGAAGCTTTTCCGCGGTGATTTTTTATCGGAAAATGATCGGAACACGGTGTGATCCTCCATGAAATATTGTTAGTTGTTTTGTAAATTTATTATAACTATAGTACCATTACTTTGCAATGCAAGGTGTAAAGAAGTAGTTAAGGATATATGAAAACCGGAATATTTTCCCCTAAAGCTGTGGCAAAAGGCAGGCAGGTATCCTCCGGAAAAGCTAAGACACAAAAAATAGGAACATATACTTTCGTTAGGTTGACATCAGGAAAAACATTAGATTAAAATGTAGTATGGCGGCGGTCCTGAAAGGGCGGACCGTCTATGTGGACAGGAGAGGAATAGGTTATGTTTCTGACAGGATTGGCACTATTGCCGGCCATCGCACTGGTGGTATGGATTTATAGACAGGATAAGGTGGAGAAGGAGCCGAGGGGATTATTGTGGAAAATATTCCTGTTCGGTGTATTGTCTGTGATCCCCGCCATGATACTGGAAATCATTCTGGATGAAGTATTTCTGGTATTTATGGTATTTATGGATGCAGATACGCTGTGCTACGTGATCCTGGATAATTTTATCGGGGTGGCACTGATCGAGGAACTTTGCAAGATGAAAGCGGCCAAATGGGCGGCATGGAAGCATCCGGCATTTAATTATAAATTCGATGCCATCGTGTACTGCGTGACTTCGGCATTAGGATTTGCAGCCATTGAAAATGTTCTGTATTGTCTGGACGGTGACATGGGGACGGCAGTGACCAGAGCCCTGTTGTCCGTGCCTTCCCATGCCATCGATGGCATGATCATGGGATATTTCTTCGGTGTGGCGAAGGAGGCAGAACTTGCAGGCGATACAAAACGCAGGAAACGCTACCTGAAACTCAGCGTGTTCATGCCGATGATCGAACACGGTATCTATGATTCCGCATTGTCTCTGGATGCGGACTGGATCTTCGTTTTCTTTTTCCTGTTTGTGATCGTGGTGGATGTCTGGGCCTATAAATTTGTGAAAAAGCAGTCTGGGCAGGACCGGGAGCTGTCTGCATAAAGATTGCGTTAAGAACCCGTGAAAATTTTATAAATTCACGAAAAACGGTAGGATCGGGTCTTTGCTTCATGTTAAGATAAAGAAAACATAAAGAAAGGAAAGACCAATATTGAAGTTATTGAATCCAAAGATCCGGCAAAAATTTGCAGAATCCTTGAAGGCGGTCCTGCCGGTAGTAGGGATCGTGATCGTATTAAGCTTTACCATAGCCCCCATTACCTCCAGTATCCTGCTGTGCTTTCTGGTGGGAGCGGTGATGGTCATGGCCGGTATGATGTTTTTCACCCTGGGTGCGGAGATGTCCATGACCCCCATGGGAGAAAAAGTGGGTGCCAGAATGACCCAGAGTAAAAATATTCTGCTGATCGTAGTGTTATCTTTTCTGTTGGGAGTGGTGATCACCATTTCTGAGCCTGACTTACAGGTGTTGGCGACACAGGTGCCTTCGGTGCCGAATATGACGTTGATCCTGGCAGTGGCAGTGGGGGTTGGAATCTTCTTGGTCATTGCCCTTTTACGTATGCTGATCGGTGTGGCACTGCCGCCGTTGTTAACTTTTTTCTACATAGCAGTGTTCGTTCTTGCATTTCTCGTACCGGAGAACTTCCGGGCAGTGGCGTTTGATTCCGGAGGTGTGACCACTGGACCCATGACCGTTCCTTTTATCATGGCACTTGGTGTCGGTATTGCGTCTATCCGTAATGACCACCATGCGGCGGATGACAGCTTCGGTCTGGTAGCACTGTGCTCCATCGGCCCGATCCTGGCGGTCATGGTGCTGGGGCTGATCTATAAGCCGACCAATGCGGATTACCAGCCGGTGGCAATCCCGGAGATCGCTGATTCCGTGGAACTGGCGCAGCTTTTTGCCCATGGGATTCCGGATTATGTGAAAGAGATCGCACTCTCATTACTTCCCATTGTATTGTTTTTCGGTCTGTTCCAGATATTTGCCCTGCGGCTGTCGGGGAAGACACTGGCGAAGATTCTGATCGGTCTGATCTATACTTATATTGGTCTGGTACTGTTTCTGACAGGGGCAAATGTGGGCTTTATGCCTGCCGGTAATTACCTCGGTCAGGTCATGGCAGCCAGATCCTACAGGTGGGTACTGGTGCCGGTGGGAGCACTGATCGGTTACTTTATCGTAAAAGCGGAGCCCGCGGTCTATGTACTGAATCATCAGGTAGAGGAGCTGACGGACGGTGCCATCTCTGCCAGATCCATGGGGGTTTCTCTGTCCGTGGGCGTATCCTTATCCGTAGCACTGGCGATGATCCGCGTGCTGACGGGGATTCCGATTCTATGGTTTTTGATCCCGGGCTACGGCGTGGCGATAGGACTATCCTTTTTTGTACCGAAGATATTCACAGCGATCGCCTTCGACTCCGGCGGTGTGGCGAGCGGTCCTATGACAGCTACCTTTTTACTGCCGTTAGCGCAGGGCGCCTGTGTGGCGGTGGGAGGCAATTTAGTCGCAGATGCTTGCGGTGTGGTAGCAATGGTAGCCATGACACCGCTGATCACGATCCAGATATTGGGAATGGTATATCAGTTAAAGCAGCAGAAGAACGGTGCAGGCGTATTTGCCGGTGCGGCGGATGCATTTGGTGCTTTGGATGAGAATGCCATCATTGAACTGTAGGAGGTGTGCCCATGAGTGAATTATATATGATGGTCACCATCACCAATCGTCAGCTGACGAGGAAATTCGTGGAATGCTATAAAGAAAAAGGCGCACAGGTCGGCAGTGTTACCGTCGGCATGGGAACCGCGGCGAATGAGATCTTAGATTATTTTGGACTGGACGGCATGGAGAAGAGCGTATTGTTCCATCTTGTCACAGATGCTGCCTGGCGGCAGATCAAGGCTGCTCTGCGTAAGAAAATGCAGATCGATCTCCCGGGAATGGGAATCGCATTTATCATTCCCGTGAGCAGTGTCGGTGGCAAGAAAGCATTGAATTACCTGACCTGCGGGCAGGAATTCGTAAAAGGAGAGGAGTCCACATTGAAAGAGACGAAGAATGAGCTTCTGGTAGTGATAGCCAATCATGGATATACGGAACTGGTCATGGATGCAGCGAGAGAAGTACATGCGGCAGGCGGCACAGTCATCCATGCCAAGGGCACCGGAACAGAGAATGCACAGCAGTTTCTGGGCGTGACACTGGTGCCGGAAAAAGAAATGTTGTTCATTGTGGTAAAAAGTGAGCAGAAAAATTCCATCATGCGTGCTATAATGGAAAAAGCAGGACTGGAGAGTAAAGCACAAAGCATAGTATTCTCCCTTCCTGTGACAGATACTGCAGGCATGCGCCTGATGGAGGAGATGGGAGAGACATGACAAACGGCTTATCCGGACCCAGGAAGCAGTTCCTGGACGTGCTCCGGGTACTGGCAACCTGTGCAGTGGTGCTGATGCATGTACTGACAGGTGCGACAGATGTGACAGATGCGTCGATAATGCCGGAATACCGGTCATTATTGCTGTCAGTTATGGATCTGGTGACCTGGTGTGTTCCTATATTTTTATTGATCTCGGGATATTTGTTCCTGAATCCGGAACGTACATTGACTTATCCGGTCATGATTAAAAAATATTGCAGGAGGATTGCACTGGCGATCCTCCTATTCGGCGTTCCGTATGCAGCTTCCGAGCTAGTAGTGGCGGAGCGGACCTTCCGGATCAGGATGATCCCGGAGGCACTGAAGATGACTCTGATGGGACATACCTGGTCCCATATGTGGTATCTGTATCTGATCTTGTTTTTATATCTGATCACGCCGCTTCTGAAAAAAGTGCTGCGTGTGCTGCCGGTGTGGGGTGTTGCGGCAGTGATGACAGTGATCTTCTTAGGAAGCAGTGTGGCACCGTTTCTGAATAAGGTACTGGACGTCAACAGTATTCCGGTATTGCCGGATGGCGGTGTGTATTTCCTGTATTATCTGTGTGGATATTTCTTCGCGGTGAGAGAAGTATGTGTGGACAAGGGAAGGAATGTATGGCTGACAGCTGCAGTAGCGGTTCTGGCTCTGGGAATGATCCTGAGCAGAACACTTGCGGGATTCTCCATTCAGATGGCATACAATTATCCGTTTACAGTACTGCTTGCAGTGCTTCTGTTCGCTGCAGGATGGAATGGGAGTATTAAAAAACACCGGATCCCCTGGCAGGAGGCGGGAGCTTTGAGCTTCGCCGTATACCTGGTACATCCGGTGTATGTGAACCTGTTGTATAAATTCGTGAAGATCACACCCTTTACGGTGTTGGAACAATGCGGTGTGCAGTCTGTAGCCGCCGGGCATGTGTTACTGCTTTTCCTGTTGCTCGTCTTCTGGCTGCTGGTGCTGGCACTGGCAACGGCTACCGCATGGGTGCTGCGCAAGATCCCGGTGTTAAGAAAATTCGTGTTGTGATCAGAAGTGAAAGATAGGCGGCAAATCTGGTTTTGCATTACAAATATTTGATAATAGCATACCCCTTGCCAGCAGAAGACTTCTATGCTAGAATGTGCACAAAGCATAGAAGTTTTCTATTTCTACAGATATCTTGTGAAGTTCTGAATAGCGAGTCGGAAAGTCCATGCTTTTATTCCAAATTTACAACATTCTAAAATAACAGCGGGGTTTTGACCGCGATATACGTACTTTGTATGGGACATAGGTATGTCTGTTTTTGTTACTATAATCTCATAAACATGGAATGTCTGATCCTGCGGTTATAACAAACACAGGAAGGAATTCTATGGGAAAGGCATTCCAAACATAATGGCAAGGTACGGTATCGGGATATCGTGTAAATGTTATAGGGAGAATTTATGATAGAAATTAAACCAGAAGCGAAAAAGACGGATGGTATTACAAATGATTTCGTTGAAATTGTTCGACCGTCGATTGAAAAAATGATTTATGTTATTAGAGATAAGCAAGTCATGCTGGATAGTGATCTTGCCGTTCTTTACCAGGTAGAGACAGGGGCATTGAATAGAGCAGTAAAAAGAAATATTAGTAGATTCCCGGAAGATTTTCGTTTTCAGCTCACGAAAGAGGAGTATCAGAACTTGAGATGCCAAACTGGCATTTCAAGTTCTGCGCAGGGCGAAAATAATTATGGTGGTCGTAGGACTCTTCCTTATGTATTTACAGAGCAGGGAATCTCTATGTTGGCTAGTGTTCTACATAGCGAAGTGGCAATTAAGGTAAGTATTGGTATTATGCGCGCATTCGTGGAAATGAGGCGATTTATTGCTAATAACGCCTTGCTTTTTGAGCGTATCAGTAACGTGGAGTTAAAACAACTGGAATATCAAAAGCAAACGGATGAAAAATTGGATCAGATATTTGAATATATATCGGACCATGAGGAATCAAATCAGAAAGTCTTTTTTGATGGTCAGATATATGATGCTTTTAGTCTAATTGTTAGCCTGATTCAAAAAGCGGAAAAGGAAATCGTTTTAATTGATGGCTATGTGGATATAGGAACGCTGAATCTTCTCGCAAAAAAGAATGAGAATGTGGCTATTGTGATGTATACATTAAAAAGGACCAAGTTATCTCAGGAAGATGTTAATAATTTCAACAGCCAGTATCCTTTACTGGAAGTGCGGTACACGAAAGTATTTCATGATCGCTTTTTAATCTTGGATAAGAAAAATGTTTATCATATAGGAGCCTCCCTAAAAGATGCAGGAAAAAAGTGTTTTGGAATTTCTCTGATTGAGGATGCTGGTATTGTGAGAGACATTCTTCATAGATTGGAGATTGAAACAGAGGAGTAAAAACGTACCATATTTGGAATTCAATCATCAGGCGATAGTTGCTGACTTTGGCTGTGATCAAGAAGGAGCCTCGACCAGAGGCTCCTTCTTGATTTGGCTTATGATGCTAGTCTGATCACTTTCGCTGCCAGCGCCCGGAAGCACCGCAAGGCAGTACCAGCCCACTCTCGGTGACGGGGAGGCCGATCTCTTCGGCTTCCACATGACCGCCGAACTTTTTCGTCAGGGTGGAATTCATCATATAGGACAGCACGGCGGGCTGCAATCCTGTAGTGTACGAATTGATCAGGAAGAACAGCGCATCATCGGATAAAAGCTGTGCGGTCAGTCCTACGAAATCCCAGATATTATCTTCTATTTTCCAGATCTCGCCCTTGGGTCCTCTGCCGTAGGAAGGAGGATCCATGATGATGCCGTCGTATTTGTTGCCCCGGCGGATCTCACGCTCTACGAACTTCATACAGTCGTCCACCAGCCAGCGGATAGGAGCATCGGCAAGCCCGCTGGCAGCAGCATTCTCCTTTGCCCAGCCGACCATACCCTTGGACGCATCCACATGGGTCACAGCAGCTCCCGCAGCTGCGGCGGATACAGTGGCACCGCCGGTGTAAGCGAAGAGGTTCAGCACCTTCACGGGGCGGCCTGCCTCATGGATCAGACCGGAGAACCAGTCCCAGTTCACAGCCTGCTCCGGGAACAGGCCGGTATGCTTGAAGCTGAAGGGCTTCAGATGGAAGGTCAGAGGATCAGCCTTACCGGAGGCTTCCTTCTGAAAAGGCAGGGTATAATGAATCGCCCATTCATCCGGCAGATGGAAGAACTCCCATTCTCCGCCGCCCTTGGCACTTCTGTGGTAATGACCGTTTTTCTGCTTCCAGCCCTTATGATCGTGGGGCGTCTTCCAGATGACCTGGGGATCCGGACGCACCAGAATATAATCTCCCCAACGCTCTAGCTTTTCTCCGCTGGAAGTATCCAGCACTTCGTAATCTTTCCAATGATCTGCAATCCACATTATAGAAACCTTTCTGTGTGTATACTTTGTAACTAACTTTTATAGGACATAGTAATAGAATATAATACCGGAAAGACTTTTTCAAGGAATACTTGCACCATTGAGCCATTTAAAGTCCTCTTCGGTCGATTCATGTCATATTTGGGTCGATTCATGCAAAACCTGGTTCCGCTGAGAGAAAGTGTGGTACGTTATCTTTAAGATAATGGGTATCACTATGCCCAGCGGAAAGAGGTAAAACGGTATGAAAAAACGAGTATTGAGCATGTTACTGGCATTTATTCTCTGCTTCTCAACACTGCCCATGACAGCATTCGCACAGGAGGCTGATGCGGTGACAGAGCAGGAGGAACAGCAGGAAGCAGCCCCTGCGGCAGAGCCGGAAGAACAGCAGGAAGCAGACTCTGCGGAAGAGCAGAAGGAAGCAGAAGCAGCTGCGGCACCGGGGGAAGAGACTTCGTCCGATAAGAGCACCACTGCGGGCGAAGCCCCTGATACTGTGAAACCCACGGTTGACAGTGTCAGCGATAGTGATGCCGGCACGCAGGATACCTCGGCAGACGATGAGAAGAAGGCAGCAGTGCAGAAGGTACAGGCACTGATTGACGCTCTGCCGGAGACAGTGACGGTGGAAAATGCAGAAAGTGTCAGTGCGCAGCTGGAAGCGATTGACGAGGCTATGGAGTCACTGACCGAGGAACAGATCGCAGAACTGGATATGACACGACTTCATGCCGTTTCTGAGGCGATGAATGCACCGATGACGGTGGCGGAAGGTGAGCATACGCACTTTCTCTGTGGTAAGGATACCTGTAATGGGGTAGGCGGACATACGGAGACGAACAAAGTCATCTTTACAGCATGGAATGATGAATCTAAGCTGCCCGAGATTAAAGGTAACTACTATCTGATGAACAATGTTACATTGAACGAGCCTTGGACACCTGTCAACGGTGTAGTACTTTGTTTAAATGGGCATACTATCACCGTGGAAGCTAATGAACCTGGTATTACAGTAGGGAACGGGAAGATATTTACCCTCTGCGACTGTAAGGGCAGTGGAAAAATCACTCACGGAACGGATAATAATGGCGCTAAGTATGATGGCAGAGGAGTAGAAGTGTCGCAAGGTACCTTCAATATGTACGGAGGCAGTATCACTGGCAATAGGGAACTTAAAGGTGCAGGCGTAGACATGTATTGTGGTACTTTTAATATGTATGGCGGCAACATCACCGGGAACGAAGCCAAAAACCTTACTACAAATAGTGAAAATGTAGGTATAGGCGGCGGTGTGTACATGGAGCAAAACAGCACTTTCAATATGTACGATGGAACAATAAGTAATAACACAGGTGAATATGGCGGTGGAGTGAATATCAATTCTAAGAGCGTTTTCAATATGAGCGGTGGCACTATTGAAAATAACAAAGCTATTGGCAAGAATAAGGCTTTTGGCGGTGGCGGCGGAGTGAACATTGTTGGCAGCACTTTCAATATGAGTGGTGGTACAATTAGGGACAATAATACGAATGCATATGGTGGTGGTGTGTATGTGGGTGTGGGTTCGAATTTTAATATGACCGGTGGCGAGATCACTGGTAACATAGCTACTAAATACGGAGACGGTGTGTACGTAAAATCCGCATATGGTAATATGGGTCATTTTACAGTATCCGGTTCGGCTAAAGTCTCTAATAACACAACGAGTAATGTCTACCTGCCTGATGGTGCGACGATGGCCATTGGCCAAGGAGGATTTGGCAAAACTGCCAGTATCGGTGTGACCACAGCGAATTTACCGACACCGGGCAGCTATGTTGCCATAGCTACAGGTGCCGCGAATGGTGGCTATAGGGACGGCGCATTTATCAATGACCAAAAAACTGATGGCTGTAAATTTCAACAGGTGGGTGATCAGATCCTGCTTGTCAATGGTACGCTGCATCAACATCCTATCTGCGGTAATACCTGTGACCATGACAGCGAACACGCCAACGTGGCATGGAAGGGTGTCTCTTCACTTAGTGAAATTACAACAGGCGGATATTACTATTTGATGAAGGATATTGAACAGCGGCAGACATGGAATCTTCCAAACGATAAAGTGGTACTCTGCTTGAATGGTTATAACATCACTGCAAATGCGAATGTAGATGTAATCAAGACATCAAGTTATGCACAGTTTATTTTGACCGACTGCAGGGGTGAGAAGACGGAGTACGGCAAAATTACTCATAAAGAGGGAAGTGTAGGGCGTGGTATATATGTCAATAGCAGCTTCACCATGTATGGAGGGGAGATCAGCGGAAACACAGTTGATGCACCTTCTGCTTCTAATAAAGAATACGGCGGTGGTGTATATGTGTCTGATGGGTGTTCTTTCACAATGAATGGTGGAAAGATTACCAGTAACACAGCAGGGGTTTATGGTGGAGGTGTGTATTTAAGCCGTAAAAGCAATTTCACAATGAACGGAGGTAGTATTACTGGTAATAGGGCTCAAATGAGTGGCGGCGGTGTGGAATTATATGGAGGAAATTCCGGCGACGATAACACATTCACCGTTAGTGGCAAAGCAGTGATCAACGGCAACATTACGCAAGGTAGCTCTACAGAAGCCAACAATGTCGCTTGTAACGGAACGATTATCAACGTTGCCTCTCCCGGACTGGATAGTGAGGCACATATTGGTGTAAGTACAAATGAAATTAGCGAGGGAGACTATAAGGTTGTGGCGCAAGGCAAAAGTTCCTACCAAATGAAGGATACGGATGCGGAACGCTTTAATAGTGATAATGGCTATGCATCGAAATTAATAGGAAACAGCATTGTTTTTATGAATGGTACGTTGCACGAGCATGCCGTTTGCGGTAAGACGGGCTGTACAGAGGAAGATCATGACAATACCCTGTGGATACCTTTGACTTATGACAGCGAGAAACAGATACTGCAATATGGTAGAAACAGAGTAAAGAAGACCACGTATAATAAATATACTCTTCCAGCGGGCAATTATTATCTGTTTGCTGATATTACACTCGACGGATCTATTGAGATTAGCGGCGATGTAAATATCTGTCTGAACGGACATACAATTTCTACAAAATTATATAATAGTGTCTTTGATATAAATTCGCACAAGCTTGCGGTTTGTGATTGCAGCACAGGTCATTCGGGGAAAATAGAAATAATAGATAATCATAGCGAAACAAAGTCGTTCGTTGTAGAGTTGAATGCTGCACAGTTTTGTCTGTATGGAGGTACGATTCAGGGAGGCGATTATGGAGTATATAGCAATAATTCTAGTGTGAAGCTTTTCGGAGGCAGCATTACCGGCAATACAATCGGAGTAGATGGTTCGTCTTACGATTCGCTAACAATTGGTGGTGATGCAAAGGTCATTGACAATACAACGAAGAATCTCGTACTGCTCGGCAAATCAGTCATCCGTATTGATAAAAGCCTGACATCGAATGCCAAGATAGGCATCACTACAGCTGCTAAACTTTCAGCGAATGCAAACATCCAGATTGCTTCCGGTGCGTCGAATCCTAAACTGGATTATTCCAAGATTTTTACATCCGATGCAACAGATCAGAATTATGTAGTCACCAAAGATGCAAATGGCAATCTGTACCTGGGAATTCATCAGCACAAATGGCAAGCCACTGCAGAAGGCGCTCAGATTACATTCAAATGCAGTGCGGATGGTTGTAAGTTGGAAAGTGATTTTGCTACAACCTATACGGTTACTGCACCGACGGATTTGGATTTGATCTACAGTGGCAGCGAGAAAGTCGCTACGGTAACAAAGGATGATAAGTATTTTGATGGTTTGGGCTTGCCCACTATACCAGCTATTACCTATCAGGAATTAAAAGAAACAGGATATGTTGGTATTGAAGGAGCACCTAAGGATGTTGGTACATATCAGGCTTCGATTACGATTGATAACGTAACAGCCAGTGTAACCTACAAAATTGTGAGCAAGAAAGTTGCATATCCGACCATTGAGGTTACTGGAACATATACATATGATGGCACTGAAAAGACTCCGGCTGTGGTTGTAAAGGACGAAATAAATGTGATTCCTTCCACTGAGTACAGTGTTTCTTGTGAGAATAACATCAATGCTGGCAACGCTACCGTAAAAATTACGGATGTAGATGGTGGCAACTATAATGTCAGCGGAAGCACAACATTTACTATCGACAAAGCCACGATCACAGTGACACCGAACACTGATCAGAAAAAGATCTATGGCGATGAAGATCCGACACTGAAATACAATTACGCCGGTGCTGTAGCCGGTGAGACACCTGCATTTACCGGTATATTGTCAAGAGTTGAAGGAAAAAATGCAGGAGAGTATGATATTCAGTCAGGTACACTTGCGTTGGCAGATAATGGCAGCTTCAAGGCAGCTAACTACGAGCTGAAACTTGCCGATACTCCGGTACAATTCACGATTGTGCCGAAGACTTTGAGTGCAGAGGATTTAGAGTTCATTACAGATACTCCGATTACCAAACAATATGACGGCACTACTACATGTACAACAGCTAAAGTGCAGATTAAGGACAACGCAAAAGCAGATACAAATGATGAAGTGCCTACAGTTACAGGTACCTATGCTTACAATAGTGCAAATGTAACAGAAGCCAATAAGGTGACCTTTACGTCTGATATGACAAGCAATACAAACTATATCCTTCCGAAAGATCTAAAACTGGAACATGAAGCAAGCATTACCAAGGCAGATCAGGCAGCATTAACCATAACTTCCACCACTGCAACCTATGGCACTGATCTAACATTGACTGTTGACGGTGGCAGCGGTACTGGCGAGGTGACTTACAAAGTAGAAAACGGTAATGGTGCAGCTACAATGATCGATGGCAGACTGCATCCTGTCACAGTAGGTGAGGTTACAGTTCAGGCGACGAAATCCGGCGATGATAACTATTACGATGTCCAGAGCGCTAGAACAACAATTACCATTGCTAAAGGAACCTACCCCGGAACAGTCAGCAAGACGGTAAATATTATGCGAAACCGCAGCGATGTCCAGAAGGGCAGTTTGTACGCAGAAGACTTTTTCCCGAAGGGACAGGTACCGGAGTACGCTCAGATTAAAATTCCTAGAACAGATAGTGGTGAAATTGTGACCGTTTGTCAGATGATAAATTCATCTAGAGGATGTGCACTTAGCTATACCAGTGTGGCAAACATTACCTCCACGACGAACCAGACCTGCACAGTAACCATTACTTCCGATAACTACAATGACATTACGGCAACCCTGATCTTCCATCCTACGGACAAGACGACAGTTACGATCGAAGGTCTGAGCTATACGGACAAGATCTATGACGGCAGTGCGATTCAGCCGACCGGTACATTGCTGGTTACCGGTGGCGACGTTCCTGCAAACGAACTGGAAGTGCTGTATGAGGGTACAAGTGCGAATGGTACGAACTATAGCAGCAACTCTGCGCCTAAGGATGCTGGTACTTACAAGGTGACATATAAAGTGGCTGACAGCAACGAGAATTATACCGGCGAGGTGACGTATACCTTTACTATTTCTCCTAAGAATGTTACTGCGGGCATGATCGGCACCATTGCTGCACAGGAATACACCGGTAGCGCCATTACACCGGAACCTGTCGTAAAGGACGGCGGGGTTGCACTTAGCTTAGGCACGGACTTTGACTTAAAGTACGACAACAACATAAATGCCGGTGAGAATACAGCGACTGTGACTATCAACGGAAAAGGAAATTACACGGGAACCGCAAGCAGGACATTCACGATCAACCCTAAGGACATTAAAGGGGCAGTCATTACATTACAGGCAGACAGTCTGGGATATACCGGTCTGATGCAGGAGGTGCAGATTACATCCGTAATTCTTGGTCAGGTGGAATTAACTGCGAATGATTATGACATTGTAAATAACAGTAACGAACAGATCAATGCGGATGATTCCATTACTCTGACCATCGCTGGTAAGGGCAATTATACCGGAACAGCGACCACGACCTGGAAGATTACCAGGGCGACTCCTGCATTGGATAACTTTGACGTGACTCCGGATCTTTCCCAGAAGCAGACCTACGATGGCAAACCGAAAGAGGTGACAGCGAAGACTAAGAACGGCGTCATCGGTATGGGCGCGGTAACGGTGTGCTACGAAGGAAGCAACGGTACTACCTATGCCAGAAGTGAAACAGCACCTACCAACGCCGGAAGCTATAAGGTGATCCTGTCCGTAGCGAAAGGCAAGAACTACACCGCAGTAGAGATTGCGGCAGGCACACTGACCATTGAGAAGGCGGATCTTACAGTAGAAGACGTTACAGAATTCTTCGAGTACTCGAAGAAGGGCGAACAGACCATCGACTTAGCGAACCTTGTACCGGGCGCAAGAAGCTATGCACTTGACGCATATGCCAATGACAACGGAATTGTGTCCGGAGATATTACTATAGATGCGACCGGCCTTATGAAGTTTGCGTTGTCCGAACTGACGAAAGACAATATTGACAAAAAGGTGACTGTGCCTGTGACAATTACATCGGAGAACTATAAAGATGTTAGAGTTAATGTGATCATTTACATCTCTCCGGAATACCGGATCATCGATGGCGCAAACAGTTCCTGGACACAGAATACGGACGGTACTGTCGTGATCCGCGGAGATGGCGAATTTAACAGGTTCCATACTGTAAAGGTAGATGGAAAAGTGATCGATCGTGCTAACTACGAAGCAAAAGAAGGCTCTACCATCATCACCCTGAAGGCAGAATACCTTAAGACATTAGCTACAGGCAGCCATACATTTGCTATCGTCTGGGACAATGGTATCGCAGGTACTAACTTTACGGTTGCAGCAAATACCTCCGGCAATAACAGTGGTAATAACAGTAACAATAATGACAGCAATCATGGCAGCGATAACAGCGGCAACAATGACAGCGGTAATACGGCAG
>OGPF01000399.1_pt1 | contig 26576 bp, 23 predicted proteins | sample 1552871 | NCBI WGS metagenome assembly OGPF01 (sample SAMEA2580276, study PRJEB22360) | human gut metagenome | biome: human gut; feature: human-associated habitat; material: faeces | place: Denmark | collected 2008/2010
ATGGACTATTTTTATTCTGTTTTCAAGGTGTGCAATTTCATTTTACAATGAACCGTATAATTAAAGAAAAGAATTTTATGTAAGGAGTGATGTTGATGATTAAGGAGAAGAGAAAAGGTTTATCTCAGGCAATGGTGTTTATTTTACTTTTTGGTGTGGTTAGTTTATTTTCTGATATGACCCATGAAGCAGCTTCCAGTATCCGTGGTGTGTATTTGGCACTTTTAGGTGCATCAGCATCGACAATAGGTTTTATTTCCGGTTTTGGTGAGATGGTAGGATATTCTTTGCGTTATGTGTTCGGCAAGCTTACGGATAAAACTAAGCAGTATTGGCCGATGACTATTTTTGGTTATATTCTGGACGTATTGGCGGTGCCGGCTTTAGCTTTAGTCAGTGAGGATGGCTGGATTGCTGCGTGTATGTTGTTTGTAGTTCAACGCATAGGTAAGGCTGTAAAGAAGCCTGCTAAGGATACGATTATGTCTTTTGCCGCTTCGCAGGAGGGTGTGGGTAAAAGTTTCGGCATTCAGGAGTTGTTAGATCAGCTGGGAGCTTTTTTAGGGCCTGTTCTTTTGTATTTGGTGATGCTTGTTAAAACTGAGGGTACTACTTTTACGATTTATGCTACCTGCTTTGCGGTGTTGGCGATTCCTGGTGCGATAACCTTGGCTTTATTGTTTTATACTAAACATAAATTTCCGTATCCGGAGCGTTTTGAGCCGGAGCCTAAGCAATATGTACCTTTTAAAATTCAAGGTTCTTTCATTAAATATATTGTCGGCATTAGTTTATTTGCTTTTGGTTTTATCGATTATGCTTTAATTGTTATGCATTTAGCAAAAAATTATGTAACCATGGACGGTTTACTGACAGTAGAAACATTACCTTTAGTTTATGCAGGGGCGATGTTAGTGGATGCGGTGGCTGCTTTATTTTTTGGGTACTTATATGATAAGCAAGGAATTAAAGCTTTAGTAATTTCTACCATATTAGCAGCACCCTTTGCTATTTTAGTTTTCGGCGGTTATTCTGTAAGCGTTGTTTTGGCAGGTTTGCTGTTGTGGGGCATTGGTATGGGAGCGCAGGAGTCTATTTTAAAAGCAACAGTTACTTCTTTAGTGCCTAAAGCTAGTCGGGCAACAGGCTATGGAATTTTTGAGTGTGCTTTCGGCATTTTTTGGTTCTTAGGCAGTTGGTCCTTAGGAATTTTGTATGATTATAATTTACATTTGATGATTATTATTTCCGTAATGGCACAACTGGTTGCTGTTCCGTTCTATTTATCCTGCAAGTTAGAGAAATAAAGGAAAAAAGCTGATGAGGACGAATATAAATAATATTAGTTAGTGTCAGTGGAGGAATGCAAAGAATGTTTGGTGTTAGCGTAGCAATTAATTTACCGGTAAAAAGTTTGTTCCGTCAATTTACCTACAGTGTCAGCGAGGAGATGCAGTTTTTAGATAGCGGTTGGCGTGTAGTAGTACCTTTTGGCGGACAGAAGGTGGAGGGCTTTGTGGTGGAACGTACGCCTTTGCCGACAGAGCCGCAAATGCTAGCTAAACTAAAACAAGTGGAAGCAGTGTTAGGCGAGGAGCCTTGGTTTGATCAGGAGATGCTGGCCACTGCCCGTTGGACGGCTAAATATTATATGTGCAGTTTGGCAGAAGCAATGCGTTTATTTGTTCCCGGTAAAACAAGTATCCGTCGTCGTGCTATCCGCGATGAGAAAGGAAAGCTGCTTTATTATACCTATGCTCAACGCTTAAAAGAAAAAACAGTGTTGGCTTATGCTATTAATGATGAAGGACGCAAGGCTTTGGACGAGTCCTTATTGAATAAGCGTGCGAAGCAACAGCAAACGGCGTTGGAGTTCTTAGCGGAGCAGAGTGAGCCGCTTGCCGTGAGCGAATTGGATGCAGTAAAAATCAGTTCCTCTGCTGTGAAGGCTTTAGTCGAGCGAGGTTATGTAACAGTAAGTGAAAAGCGTATCTTACGTAATAGTTATGCAGGACGCACAGGAAGCAGTGAGCATTTAACCTTGACGGATGAGCAGCAGGAGTGTGTGCAGCTTATTACAGATTCGGTGGATAAAGCGGATGCACAGGTCTTTTTATTACAAGGTATTACCGGTAGTGGTAAGACGGAGGTTTATTTACGTGCCGCCGATTATGCCTTGTCTAAAGGGAAACAGGTATTGATGCTCGTGCCGGAAATTGCTCTGACGGCTCAGCTTGTTAAACGTTTTCAGGCGTGGTTTGGTGATAGTATTGCCGTAGCCCATTCTAAATTGTCACAAAATGAACGCGGTGATGTTTGGTATAGAATGCGTACGGGTCAGGCACGGATTTTGATTGGTGTACGTAGTGCAGTATTTGCCCCTTTTGAAAACTTAGGCTTGGTCTTGATTGATGAGGAGCATGAAGGCAGTTATAAGCAGGAAGAACGTCCTAACTACCATGCTCGTGATGTAGCTTTAGCACGTTGTAAGCAAATTGGTGCGCCATTAGTTTTAGGTAGTGCTACGCCTGATCTGTGCACATATTATAAAGCTCTGCAGGGTGAATATAAACACTTACGTTTAACAAGGCGTGCTAATGGCAGCAGCTTACCAAAAGTAGAAATTGTTGATATGCGTAAGGAGTTAGCTGAAAAGAACTTTAGCGTCTTGTCCCGTAAGTTGCAGCAAAGCTTAGTTACTACTTGTGCCGATGGTGAGCAGGCTATTATTTTGCTTAATCGGCGCGGTTATTCTACATTTGTTATGTGTCGTGATTGCGGACAGACCATAACTTGTCCCCATTGTGCTGTGGCTTTAGTCTACCATAATGCTAATGAGGATATGCGTTGCCATTATTGCGGCAATACGGTGCCGATTCCGACGGAATGCCCTAATTGCCATAGCCGTCGCATTAAATTTTTTGGTACTGGTACACAAAAAGCAGAGGCACAGCTAGAACGATTGCCGGAGGTCAGAGTATTACGTATGGACCAGGATTCTACTATGGCGAAATTTGCCCATGAAGATATTTTGTATCGCTTTGCGTCCGGTGAACGTAATGTTCTTATTGGTACGCAGATGGTAGCTAAAGGTCATGATATCCCTAATGTTACTTTAGTGGGTGTGCTGGCGGCGGACAGTGCCTTGAATCTGCCTGATTTCCGTGCCTCAGAGCGTGCCTTTTCATTGTTGACGCAGGCTGCAGGTCGTGCAGGACGTGGTGATAAGCAGGGTCATGTTATTTTTCAAAGCTATGATGCGGATAACGAAATTTTGCATTTGGCAGCGAAGCAGGATTATGATAGTTTTGCTAAAAACGAATTGCTTGCCCGCGAGGAATTTTTCTATCCGCCCTTTTCCCAGATTTTAAAGTTGACTGTTTGGGATAAGGATGAAGCCGGCGGTTTGGCTTTGGCTAAAAAGGTAGTGCTGTATTTACAGCAATTACAATTAGAAGGAAAATTACCAGATGTACAGGTATCAGGTCCGTTCCCTGCATTAGTTGCTAAGGTGCGTGATTTATTCCGTTTTAATATTTTAATTAAGGCTAAGGATATGCAGCCGGTTAAGGATGCTCTTTTAGAAAGTGACTTTAAAGAGGAGCCTAAGCTGTTCTTTGATGTGGACCCTGCCAATGTGCTGTAAGGCAGGATTTTTGAGGTGAATTTTATTGCGGAAGCTTGTCCGTAGTATATGCTCTTGTTTGCGGATAATGGGCAATTTATGATATAATAATACATTGAGATATTTGCAAATAATACTTGCTGAAAATAAATTGTGAGCTTAAAGGAGGTCTTTTAGCGTATGGCTAAATTAGATATTGTTATTGCAGGTAATCCTGTTCTGCGTCAGGTGGCAAAGCCTGTGGAACGCATTGATAAAAAACTGCAACGTTTGCTGCGTGATATGGCAGAAACTATGTATGCAGCTGATGGTGTAGGTTTAGCAGCACCGCAGATAGGCGTTTCCAAACGTATTGTGGTAATCGACGTAGGTGAAGGATTGTACGAAATGATTAACCCTGTCATCGTGAAAAAAGAGGGCGAAGCTTTAGGAGCTGAAGGCTGTTTGTCCGTACCTGATTATGAAGGTGAAGTAAAACGTGCCGAATATGTAGAATGCGAGTTTACCGATAGAAGCGGCAAACGTTTACTGCTTTCTGCCGATGGTCTTTTAGCTGTTTGTGTACAGCACGAATTAGATCATTTAGACGGTATTTTGTTCATCGATAAAGCAGAAACGATTACTCCTAAACAAAAAGAAAAACCGTCCCTCGAGAGAAAATAAGTAAGCTGGAAGAATTTGAGAGAGTGAGGTAGATAATATGCGTATTGTTTTTATGGGAACACCTGATTTTGCTGTAGGTAGCCTGGAGGCTCTGCACGAAAGCGGTAAATATGATATTGTCGGTGTTATTACTCAGCCGGACCGTCCTAAAGGACGCGGTAATAAAATGCTTATGACACCGGTTAAAGAATATGCTTTAAGCAAGGGTTATAAAGTATATCAGCCGCAGCGCGTAAAAACACCTGAATTTGTACAGGTTTTGCGTGATTTAAATCCTGATTTAATTGTCGTTGCCGCTTTTGGTCAATTGCTGAGCCAGGAAATTTTATCCATGCCTAAATATGGCTGCATTAATGTTCATGCCAGCCTGTTGCCGAAATATAGAGGTGCGGCACCAATTCAATATGCCATTGTAAAAGGTGAAAAAGAGTCCGGCGTAACTATTATGCAGATGGATATCGGTATGGATACCGGTGATATGCTGGAAAAAGTGGTTGTGCCTATCGGCGAAAATACTACTATGGGCGAGCTGCATGATGCTCTGCGAGCTGCAGGTTCTAAGCTGCTGATTAAGGTTATTGACGATATTGCCGCAGGTAAAGCACAGCCCGTAAAACAAAATAATGATGAAGCCACCTATGCTAGTCTTTTAGACCGCAGCATGGAACGTATCGATTGGAGCAAATCTGCTCAAGAGGTGCATAATTTAATTCGTGGCTTTAATCCCGCACCCAGTACTTTTACCAAGCTGCCTAACGGCAAGAGCTTGAAAATCTGGGGTAGCCGTTTGAGCGATAAAACAAGCGATGCGGCAAGTGGTACTGTTATTGAAACAGGCAAGCACAGCTTTTTTGTAGCGTGCGGTACCGGTGTTCTGGAAATTACTGAGGTACAGCCTGAATCTAAAAAACGTATGCCGGCGCAGGTTTTCTTAAATGGCCGCGGTGTACAGGTTGGCGACGTTTTAGGCGCAGAAGCCTAACGCCAAAAGAGAAAAGGAGCGAAATTTCTTCATGTCTGAAGATGTATTTAAACCCAAGAAGCGTATATTTATGGCTCTCACTTCCGTCAGTGCTATTATAGGTGCTATGATGGTCTATGTTGTCTGGCGTGTTACCGTACCTGGTCTGGCGCAGATTAACTGGATTTTACCTATCCTGTTCGGTTTGGTAGGTGTTGTGATTGTTCTGGCACTTTTAAGCGGTGTACTAGGTATTGTGATGGCTCTTTTGGGTATTCCGGTAATTAAGATTTTATATTTTTGGGCATGGAAAGCGATAAACATTCTGTTCCCGTTTGCCGTAGTACTGGGTCGTTTGTTTAATATCCCCCGTACTAAAATCGAGCAATCTTTTATCGAGGTCAGCAATGATTTGGTATTGCAGCATAAAGTAAAGGTGCCTGCCAATCGTATTATGATTTTGACTCCGCATTGTATCCAACTGGATACTTGTGTACATAAGATTACCCGTAATGTAGAGAACTGTCACCAGTGCGGTGGTTGCAGCGTCGGTGCGATGCTGGCCCTGGCACATAAATACGCCTGCCATTTTGCCGTGGCTACCGGTGGTACATTGGCACGTCAGATGGTAAAGCAGGCACGCCCGAAAGCCATTGTGGCTGTAGCCTGTGAACGCGATTTAACAAGTGGTATTCAGGATGTTTTCCCCTTACCGGTGCTGGGTGTTTTAAATGAGCGTCCCTTCGGCCCGTGTTTTAATACCCGAGTAGATATCAAAAAATTGGAAGCAGCTATTTTAGCTTTTATGGAAGACGATGAAATGACAGAGGAGAAGTATGCAAAAGCAGACAGCAAAGCAAAATAAACAACAGAACAAAAAGCAGTATACAGCACGCAGTGCAGCTCTTATGCTGCTGCGTCAGATTTTAAAGGATGGTGCTTATACTAATATTGCCATCAGCCAGTTCCTGCAGCGTCATCCCTTAGAGGATTTGGAGCGCCGCTTCTTTACCGAGTTGGTGTATGGTACAGTAAAGGCTTTGGGTACCTTGGATTGGTATCTGGAGCAATGCGTTAACCGTCCGTTAGAAAAGGTAGCACCTGATATTTTAAATATTCTGCGTCTTGGTGCCTACCAGCTTTTATATCTGGAGCGTATTCCTGCATCCGCAGCCTGCAACGAATCTGTAAAATTAGCCCGTAGTGTCAGTCATGAAGGCAGTGCTAAATTTGTTAACGGCGTTCTGCGCGGCCTGTTGCGTAAGCAGGAAGCAGGAGAATTTGCTTTCCCTGATGCTACTGCTGATGATGCCGGGTATCTGGCGTTAAAATATTATCATCCGCGTTGGCTTGTAAAACGCTGGCTTGGTCCTTGGGGACGTGGTGGTACAGAACGTTTATTAGAATTTAATAATAGTGCTGCACCTGTCTGCCTGCGTGTCAATACCATGGTCATGAACCGTGGTGAATTCGTTACTAAATTAGAAGAAGCCGGCTGTATTGTGCATCCGTCAACCTGGAGTGCTGATGGTGTGGTATGTGAAAAGCTGCCGGCACTGCAAAATGTGTTTGCACAGCTGCATAATGCTTTTTATGTCCAAGACGAAAGCTCTATGCTCGTTGCTGATGTAGTAGATGCTAAGCCAGGTATGCAAGTACTTGATTTGTGCAGTGCTCCTGGCGGCAAAAGTACCCATTTAGCACAAAGAATGGCAAATCAAGGAAGTATTATTTCCTGTGATATACACGAGCATAAGCTGAAATTGATTGCTGCTAATGCCAATCGTTTAGGTTTATCAATAATTACCCCCTTACAAAATGATGCTTGTGAACTGCGCAGCGAGTGGCAGAAAAAATTCGACCGAGTTTTAGTAGACGCACCCTGCTCCGGTATGGGCGTGCTGCGTCGTCGTGCAGAAGCAAGATGGCGTAAAACTCGTCACGATTTAAAACTGTTTCCTCCGTTGCAGTTGAAGATTTTGGATAATGCTGCCGAATATGTGGCAGATGGCGGTTTATTAGTTTATAGTACTTGTACTATAGAACAGTCGGAAAATCACTATTTAGTTGAAGAGTTTTTAAGCAAGCATCCTGATTGGGAAAGATGTCCGTTTACTCATCCTCAAAGTGGAGAAGTGGTTGCAGAATTGCAATTATTACCGCAAGTTGATGGGGTAGATGGTTTTTATATTTGTGCTTTACGTAAAAAAGCGTAAGGCCGAGCGTTGATTAAGAAAAGATAAGCATGATGAAACAAGAAATATTTGGCTTAACAATAGAAGAATTACAAAATTTATTTGTCGAGCAAGGTTTAAAAAAATTCCGTGCTAAACAAGTATTCCAATGGCTGTATCAAAAGTCGGTATTTGATTTTGCTGCTATGCATAATCTAAGTAAGGCAGATATTGCATTATTAGAAGAAAAGTTTACTATTCTGCCACGTCGTATTGAGATTTTGCGTGAACAGAATTCTACTGACGGTCTGACCAGCAAATTATTATTGGGTTTGCCAGATGGCAACAGCGTAGAAACAGTTTTAATGCACCATGATTATGGCTACAGCGTCTGCGTATCCAGTCAGGTAGGTTGTGATATGCACTGTGCCTTTTGTGCCAGTGGTTTAAATGGCGCTGTACGCAACTTGACGGCGGCAGAAATTGTTGCTCAGGTTTACTTATTTAACGAGCGTCTGCGTGATGAAAAGGTCATGGTAAGCCGCGTGGTAGTCATGGGCAGCGGTGAGCCGATGCTGAATTTTGACGCCGTGTTAGGTGCACTTGATTTTCTGCATCGTGAAGATACCTGCCTGATGAGTTACCGTAATATGACTATTTCTACTTGTGGTATTATCCCGGGAATTGTGCGTCTGGCGGAGCAGGGCAAACCTATTAATCTGGCTATTTCTCTGCACGCAGTAAAAAATGAGCTACGTACGGAGCTGATGCCGGTAAATAAGGGTTTCCCTTTTGTTGATGTTATTACAGCCGCTGAAGAATATAGTAAAGCAGGCGGTCGTCAGGTAACCTACGAATATATTCTGCTCAAAGGTAAAAATGACAGTACTCAGGATGCGGAGCTGTTGAGCAATTATCTGCGCTATAAGCATGCAACTGTCAACCTGATTCCTGCAAATCCGGTGCCGGAACAGGGCTTTGAACGTCCCTCGAAAATGGCAGTGGAAAGATTTTTACAGGTGTTGCAGAAAAACAGAATCAATGCGACTGTACGTAAAGAAATGGGTAAGGATATTGATGCGGCCTGCGGTCAGCTGCGGGCTAAATTTGCCAAAGAACAGGAGCAAAAATAATGCAGGTAGTCAGCAGAACACATGTGGGATTAGTTAGAGAAAATAACGAAGACGCACTGCTTGTGCGTACCCCCTATCTTTTTGCCGTTGCTGATGGGATGGGAGGCTATGCGGCAGGCGAAATTGCCAGCCGTTCTACGATTAAAGCTTTTGAAGCTGCAACCTATAAGCTGAGGCATGAAGCCAGTGAACAGGATGTAAAAAGTATGTTGCTGGACGCTTTTGCCAAGGCTAATGACCATGTTTTCAAAATGGCCGAGCACAACGATAAGTATACAGGCATGGGCACGACGATGACAGCATTGTATCTGCCTGATGAGCAGACAGGTTATGTTTGTCATATCGGTGACAGCCGTTTATATTTATATCGTGATAGTGTTCTGCGACAGGTGACAGAGGATCATACCTATGTTGCCGACCTGCAGAAGCAAGGCAAGCTTACTGATGAGGAGGCCTTTATTCATCCGCAGCGAAATATTTTGCTACAGGCTATGGGTATAGGTCATGATATCAAGGCTGACTTTGTACATCTGAATTTAAAGCAGGGTGACCGACTGCTTTTGTGCAGTGACGGGTTATCTGATATGCTGCGTAATAGTGAGATTGCCGAGCTTATGGCTGAGGCTGATGTGGAGAAAGCCGCTGATAAGCTCTTGGCACGGAGTTTGGATAATGGCGGTCGCGATAATGTGTCCTTGATACTTATCGACTTAGCCGGGGAGGAAAGCTGTAATGGATAAAGACACCATTTTAAACGGACGATATAAAATTATCCGTCCTATCGGTTATGGCGGTATGGCCGAAGTTTTTTTGGCACATGACCAGCTTTTGGATCGCAATGTAGCAGTAAAAATGCTGCGAGATCAGTTCCTGCAGGATAAAGAGCTTTTAGAGCAGTTCAGACGCGAAGCGAAATCTGCTGCCCGTCTGGTACATCCTTATATTATCAATATCTATGATGTAGCTTCTGAAGGCAATAACCAATATATTGTTATGGAATACGTTGACGGCGTTACTTTGAAGGAGTATATGCAGGAGCATAAACTTAGCCTGAATGCGGCACTGGAAATCGGTGTACGTTTGGCAGATGCACTGCAGCATGCTCATAGCCATAATGTTATTCACTGCGATATTAAGCCGCAGAATATTTTAATTGATAAAAATCTGAATCCTAAGATTGCCGATTTCGGTATTGCTAAAATGATTACTAATCAGACAATGGTTTATTCCGGCTCGGTAATGGGTTCCGTACATTATATCTCTCCGGAGCAGGCTAGCGGTGGGCAGATTACTGCCTGTAGCGATGTTTATTCTTTAGGTGTAGTGTTGTTTGAAATGTTGACAGGTACTGTGCCCTATACTGGTTCTACTGCTGTGGCTGTAGCCATGATGCATGTGGAAAAACCAGTGCCGCAGCTAAAGGATTATATGGATGATGTTCCTGACGGCTTGCAGGCAATTATCGATAAGACATTGGCAAAGCGTTGTGAAGATCGTTACGCTGATGCTAAAGAGCTGCGCCGCAGTCTGTTGAATTTGAAGATGCGTTTATTTCCGTTCAGTAGCGAAGATTATAAGCAGGAGCTGGGTACGTTAAAAGCACCTGCTCCACGTCAGGAAGCACGTGATGATGGTGCTACTGTCATTATGAAGCCAGTCAGAGCGAAAAAGGATTTATTTGCTGATCAGCATAGGACTGAGCAGGCACCTGTGCAGGAACAGGCTGCTGTTACTGAGGGAGATGGAAACGGTATTATGCCTAAGAAAAAAATTAACTACACCAAGCTTTTAATGATGATTACAGCTGCTGTAGTTTGTATTTCTGCAATTGCACATTTTATCTTTAACCGTAATTTGCAGGAAATTCCTGTACCTGATGTTACAAACATGACTGTTGTCGAAGCACAGAAAATGTTGGAGGAAAAGGAATTTAAAGTTGAGCTTGAAGAAGCTTATGGCGATCCGGATAAGTATAAGGCAGGTACTGTTATGAAGCAATCTCCTAAAGCAGGTGAAAAGCGTAAACAGGGCAGTCTGATTATCCTGACTATCTGCCGTGGTGCTGAGCTTAAGTCTGTACCAGAGGTTATCGGTATGTCGCTGTCTAAGGCCGAGGCAACATTGGAAAGTGCTGGGTTCCGAGTAGGTAAGATTACGAAGAAGCATGTTGACGGTGAGCGTGTCGGTGCTGTTTTAGGTCAAGCACCTAAGGCACTGGATAAAGCGCCTAAGGGCAGTAGCATTGATTTAGTAGTCAACGAGGGCGATAAGGAAATTCCGAATGTTATCGGTAAATCTATTAATGATGCTAAAAAGATTTTAGAGCAAGCAGGCTTGAAATTAGGCGAAGTGAAAAAGGTTAACGATAGCAGTGTAGCGAAAAATGTAGTTTTGTCTACCAATCCTAATGCAGGTACAAAGGTAAGTGCCGGTGATGCGGTAAGTATTACTGTTGCCGAAGGCAGCGGTGAGAAAAAGAGCACCTATGTGGACTTTGTAGTACCGGGCAATGATATTACTGATGTGCAGGTAATTTTACAGGATGCTGAAGGTAAGCGCACCTTATACAGCGGCAAGCAGCCAGGTGGTGTACGTCTGCGTCAGCGTGTGGACTATGTAGGCACTGCTCATGTAGAATTTATCTGCAACGGCAAAGTAATTAGTGAAAAGGAAATTTAGAAGATGGCAGAATTACAGGGAAGAGTCCTGAAAAATTATAATGGCTATTATTATGTACAGGTGGATGAGGAACAAAAGCTGTATACCTGTAAGCTCAAGGGTAAAATGAAAAAGAATCGTTTTTCTCTGGCTACAGGTGATATCGTCAGCTTTGAGGCAGGAGAAAAGGATGAGGGCATGATTACTAAAGTTATGCCACGTAAAAATTTTCTGCTGCGTCCGACTATGGCTAATTTAGATTTATTTGTAGCTACATTTGCCTGCGCATCTCCTGATTTCAGCTTCCTTTTGGCGGACAAGCTGCTAGCTTTGGCGGAGCTGGCCCATATTCCGGCAATTTTGGTGTTGAATAAAGCTGATAATGCACCGGTAGGCTTAATCGAACAGGTGAAGAGCGTATATGGTAAAATCGGCTATGAGGTATATGCTATTTCTGCACAAAACGGTACAGGTATTGCTGAGCTGCGTACTCGTCTGCGGGGGAAAATCTGTGCCTTCGGTGGTCCGTCAGGCGTTGGTAAATCTTCTACAATTAATGCTATTGATAGCAGTGTAGAACTGCGTACAGGTGCTGTCAGCGAAAAAATAGGCCGTGGTAAGCATACTACACGCTATGCTCAGTTACTGCCTTTTGATGAAGGTTATATTGCTGATACTCCAGGCTTCGGCAATCTTTTGCTAGAGGGGCTAGAGGAGGATATGGCTGTATATTCCTTCCGTGAATTTGCTGAATACGAGCATGGCTGCCGTTTCTGTCCTTGCACCCATACTCATGAGCCTGTTTGTGGTGTTAAGCAGGCTGTCGAGGCAGGTGAGATTGCTCCTAGCCGTTACGAATCTTATTTGAATATGCGTGAAGAAATTAAGGAACTACAAGAGAGAGAGGGAAAGAAATGATGATTAAGGTTGCTCCGTCTATTTTATCTGCTGATTTTGCTTTTTTAGCAGACGAAATCAAAAAAATTGAAAAGGCAGGTGCTGATTGGGTACATATCGATGTTATGGATGGTCAATTTGTACCTAACCTGACCTTTGGTGCTCCCGTAGTAAAGAAAATCCGCAAGGTAACCGATTTATTCTTTGACTGCCATTTAATGGTAGAAAATCCGGAAAAATATATTGCTGATTTTAAAGCTGCCGGTGCAGACCAAATCGTAGTGCACGTAGAAACTACTAAACATTTACATCGTTGCATTCAACAAATCAAAGGTGAAGGTATGAAAGCAGGTGTGGCTTTAAATCCGGCAACATCTTTGAGCACTGTGGAAGAAATTCTGCCTTATGTTGATATGGTACTTTTGATGACTGTTAACCCAGGCTTTGGTGGTCAATCTTTCATCGAAGGCGTTGTAGCGAAAATTAAACGTCTGCGTGCTATGATTGAAGCTGCAGGTCTTGATGTTGATGTTCAGGTTGATGGCGGTATTAACGATAAGACCTCTAAAATCGTTCGTGAGGCAGGTGCGAACATTCTCGTAGCCGGTTCTTACGTGTATGGTGCCGAAGATACTAAAGCGGCAATTTCTTCATTAAAAGCTTAATAAAAACAGAGCATAAAAGTGCCTACAGCATGGACTGTGGGCACTTTCTTTTTATCAAAACTTTACGTTTATTTTACAAGCGTTAAATATTAGCATATAGCAAACATGACTTTAGTAGCAGTTATGACCAAAGTGTTTCAGTAGGTACTAATACCTGCTACTAAAGATAAAAATGTTTACAATGTAATCTATATAGATAAAAATTAGTATAAAAGATAATAAAAACTTCTTACGTGCAGGGATATTTTTGCCAATTAATGTAATGTTCATATAAAGCTGTTATGATAAGCAATGTAGGTAGGAAAAAAGATCAGGAATTGGTTATTTGAACGCCTTATATGTTATGTATAAAAATTCATTTAATAGTAAAAAAATACAACATATAGAGAAAATGAGAGCCTGGTTATCATGGTTGACTAAGGATAAATGTAAATTATTTGTGAATTAGATAGCGAAGAAACGGCTCTTGTGCTATACTATTAAAGATATGAGCTAACTTCTTTTAGCTTTAATAATTTCATAATGACTATATAGCATTACTCTATGTATATAGTATATAAGTGGTTGTTCAAGGTTATTATCTCTAGGATAATACATTTCTGAACAACGTTTATATAACCAATTGAGTACGAAAGATAATCGCGGTAGTCTTTAAGACTAATGAGGAAAGTCCGAGCTCCATAGGGCAGGATGCCGGATAACGTCCGGCGAGGGTGACCTTAGGGATAGTGCCACAGAAATGTGTACCGCCTGCTTTTAGCAGGTAAGGGTGGAACGGTGCGGTAAGAGCGCACCAGCAGTCTGGTAACAGGCTGGCTAGGTAAACCCCATCCGGAGTAAGACCAAATAGGGGAGGGATGAAGCGGCCCGCTGATCCTCCCGGGTTGTGTCGCTTGAGCTTGCAGGCAACTGTAAGACTAGATAAATGATTATCACCGCTTTGCGGAACAGAACTCGGCTTATTGAGTACTCATAACTGATAGTTTGGCTGCCTGACGCGATAGGCAGCCTTTTTTATGAGCTCTTTGCATAAATTTAAATGAATAAGGTGTGTATAAATGAAAAAAATATCCATTGTTGTACCTGTTTTCAATGAAGAAAAAAATCTGCATGAATTTCATAAGCGAATCACCGCTGTAATGGAGCAGGAGCCCTATGATTACAATATTATTTTTGTGGATGATGGCTCCCGTGACAGCAGTGCTGTTATTTTAAATGAGCTTTCTAAGGCGGATGAGCACGTAGAGGCTTATCTTTTGAGCCGTAATTATGGTCACCAGATGGCTTTGACCTGCGGTCTGGATAATGCTGACGGTGACGCTGTTATCACTATGGATGGCGATTTACAGCATCCGCCTGAGCTGTTGCCGGAGATGCTGCGTTTATGGGAAAACGGCCATGAAATCGTTCAAACCAAGCGTATGGCAACTGAGGATGCAGGCTTCTTTAAAAATATCACTTCCAGCGTTTATTATAAGGTCATCAACGCTCTGTCAGAAGTAGAAATTACCCCTGGCGGCAGTGATTTCCGCCTGATGGACCGTATTGCCGTAGATGCCTTTAAGCTTTATCGTGAGCGTGCCCGCTTTATCCGCGGCTTAGTGAATACTTTAGGTTTTAGGGTTACAGTGCTAGAGTTTGTAGCACCGCCTCGTTTTGCCGGTCATTCTAAATTTAACCTGCATAAAATGCTGCATTTTGCTTTAGATGGCATTACTGCTTTTTCTAATTTACCTTTGCGTTGGGCTTTTTATATCGGTATAGTGTTTGGTTTATGCAGTATTATGCTTTTAGGTCATGTATTTTATGTAAAATATCTCACTGATGATGCTGTACCAGGATGGGCTACTATGACCGTTAGTGTACTCTTTTTAGGAGGTATTCAACTGGTAGGAATCGGTATTTTAGGAGAATATATTGGTCGTATTTTTGAAGAAATTAAACATCGTCCATTATATTTAATTGCGCGTCATATAAAATGTAAAAAATGAGCAATTTTAATAAAAAATTAACGTTTTTGTGAATTGTTAGAAAATAACCTTTTACACATGACCTTTTTTATGATATAATTTTTATATGTTAATCGAACGAGAGGAAGTGGAGGTCTTTGGTAAAAAAGAATTTCTTAACGATGTGCTTAACTGTTATGTTCACATTCGCAGGAACAGTTACTGCATTCGCTTCTTTCCAACGCGGTGACGATGGACAAGAGGTTATGGCGATTCAAAAACGTTTAGTTGAATTACATTATACAATTAATGCTATAGATGGTGATTTCGGTCCTTCCACCGAAGCTGCTATTAGACAGTTTCAAAGCGACCGTGGCTTAGAGGTTGACGGTATTATCGGTTCTGATACTTATAGAGCGCTGATGAACAAAGAAATGCCTCCTAACCGTAGCAATTCTGTTGTACGTAACGTATTACGTGCAGCTTACAGTGTCATCGGTACTCCATATGTATTTGGCGGAACTTCTCCGTATGGTTTTGACTGCTCCGGTTTCACTCAATATGCTTTCGCACGTGCAGGCGTATCTCTGCCCCGCGTTGCAGATAGCCAATTCTATTATGGCCGTCAAATTTCTATGAGCCAATTACGTCCTGGCGATTTGATTTTCTTCACTACTTATGAACCAGGTGCTTCTCACTGCGGCATCTATGTTGGTAATGGTAACTTCATTCATGCAGGTACCAGCACCGGCGTTACTGTTTCTTCCGCATTTACCGGTTACTGGGGTGCACGTTATTATGGTGCATGCCGCGTATTATAATCCTAACTTAATCTCGTATATTAAGCAGATAGGCTTCGGCTTATCTGCTTTTTTGTGTCTTGAATATTTTTCCTTCCATTATATATACAAAAGAAAAGATGGATGTTTGGCTGTTTCTTGATCCGGCAAAAGAGGATATCGAAAAAGCATCCGACGAAATCGACCAAGGCGAAATTGGCGGTATGGATATGGATGGCTTCCCGGGAACGGGTGGCGATGAGCCCACAGACGGCCCACAGAGCCCCGAAGATGGAGAACAGGTAGAAACCGCCGTACAGATGACAAAAGACGCAGGTGGGCTAAATCATGCCACCAGAGATTCTTGGGACCCGATGAAGCACCCAAGAGGACCAGGGGGCCTTTTTAAGCAGGTTGACGGAACTGGTGATGAAGGTAATAAAAAACAGAACTTGAATAAGACCTCCAATAATGCTAATATACAACAAGGAGTGAAAGCTCCAGGGGGATTAAAGAAAATTTATCGTGAAGAATTAGTAGGATGTTCGTTGAAAGGAATGGGTCGCCTTAAAGCTGTTAGTGACCACTCTTGCGACCAAATATATAGACGAGGAGGGTCCCTAGATGATTTGAAGAAAGCGATGGCTTTTGGTGAACGAAGCGTAGATGTTGTGCACGGAGGGTATATTTACAGCTATAATGGCATTAAAGCGTGCGTTACTGATAACGGAATTTTAAAAACCATCATTTCTAAGGGGTCGGGAGCTTTTAAAAATTCTCTTTATGATAAGATTGTGGAGGCTGCAAATGGACGAGAAATTAGTGAAATTTTTAAAAAATGAATTCAATCTGACGGTTGAGGAACTTTTAGAATTTTCTCCCAAACAAAGAGAAGAGCTTTTTGACAAATGTGTTGAAATAGAGTTGGATGAGTTGGAGTACGGATACGATGATGTTACTGAAAGGTGTGAACTAGCTTGTATGCTGCAAGACTTCCTGCTTTGATAAAATATAAACGAGGACGATTCAACGCAATAAACAAGCCAAATCTATTATTACTTCTGCGGAATATAAAATAACAAAAACCATCTCTAATGCCAGGTGCCCATAAAACAGGAAGCAACAAATTTTCTATGGCTACGGCATCTGGCAGTTGAGGTTAGAAAAAGAGAATGAGCGATACTTGGTTTTATGACCAGGTATCGCTCATTTGCATATGCGACAAACTTCACTTTTTCTTTTCTTTCCGGTACAATTAAAATGCAAATAAGATTGATTAGAGGTACTATTATGGTGCAGAATTTAACCTATATTCAATGCGGGGACTACTTTATCCCTGACATCAGATTAGTAAATGCAGAAACACAGAAACTCGGCAAATATGGCAGGATGCGTAGAACCTTCTCGGAGCAGAACAATCCCATACTTTTCAATGATATGGTTTTGACGGAAACCCTGTTTCCGCATCTGTGGGAAGTACAGCAGACTTGTGAGAAGCGAATGGAGTTGTTGATGGCGGATTTGTTATTGAAGAACCCAGCGCCAGACAAGGCAACACAGCAGCTTGCGTGGATGTCGCACATGAATAGCCTGAAAGCACAGGCGGAAGAAATTGTGGTTTCAGAGCTGATCTATAACTAAATTTAATAATTTATCACTAAGGCTGGCCTACATGGTCAGTCTTTCTTTTTTGTGGAAAGGCTGTTCTTGACTTGTCGAAATCACAATTCTTGAGTTGTCAAAAGCACAATGTAATAATACTGATATTAATAATACTGATTATAGTAATACTGATCCTTTCCTTTCTTCCGATTTTCTGGAAAGGAATAAGACAGGATTAGATAAGCAATTTCTTTTCTTTCAGCGATTGAGAATTGCAATCTGAAATTGAATTTTTAAAAAATAATGTTATAATGTTCTTATAACACAAAATTATGAGAGGTTATGCTGGCAGGAGGTAGTAATATGGCTGTTTGTTATAATAAATTATGGAAAATTCTCATTGATCGAGGGATGAGTAAAACAGAGCTTATCAAGGCAGCCAAGATTAGCACAAATGCCATGGCAAAACTGGGGAAAAATGAAGATGTCCGAGTAGAGGTCTTAGTTAAAATATGCGGAGTATTAAATTGTTCTATTGATGATATCTTGGAAATTGTTCCAGATAGCAACAGTTAGCGGGAGGAGGATATACAAATGAGTACAATTTTATCGAAAAAAGAAATGTCTGAAGAAGATATCAAATTGCAGTATATTACCCCTGCTATTACGTCCAAATGGGACAGAGGCAAGATTACCATGGAGACACAGGTTACAGATGGTAAAATAAACTTGAAAGGTAATTTTGTGTTCCGTGAAAAGCCAAAACGTGCAGACTATATTCTGTATCTGAACGCAAATAACCCGATTGCTATTATTGAAGCAAAGGACAACAAGCACAGCATTTCTCATGGCTTACAGCAGGCCATGACCTATGCTCAGATGCTTGATCTTCCGTTTGCCTATAGTTCCAACGGCGATGGGTTTGCTGAGCATGATTTCCTTACTGGCAAAGAGCGTCAGTTCGGTCTGAATGAATTCCCAACCGAAGCCGAACTGGTTGCCCGCTTCAAGCATGAGTCTGGAATGACACCGGCACAGGAAATGGTAATTGAGCAACCCTATTATAGCAGCCAGAATACATATCCACCTCGTTACTATCAACGTATTGCTATCAATAGAACCGTAGATGCCATTGCAAGAGGTCAGAACCGATTATTACTTGTTATGGCTACCGGTACGGGAAAAACCTATACTGCTTTCCAGATCGTTTACCGTATGCTGCAAAGCGGTTTGAAGCGAAAGATACTTTACCTTGCTGACCGTAATATTCTTGTGGGTCAGTCCATTCAGCAAGACTTTGCTCCGCTGGAAAAGGTTATTCATAAAATTAATGTTGCCAAGGATGATAAGAGTACAATCACTTCCCATGAAGTATATTTCTCTCTGTATCAGCAGTTGGTTGGTGACGATGATAAGGAACATTTCAGCGAACTGTTTACCCCGGATTTCTTTGATCTCATTATCGTAGATGAGTGTCATCGTGGATCTGCAAAAGAGGAAAGCCGTTGGCGCAGAATTTTGGAATATTTCAATTCTGCCACCCAAATCGGTATGACCGCAACTCCGAAGGAAACCAAGTATATCTCTAACCTGAGTTACTTTGGTGAACCTATCTATATGTACAGCCTGAAAGAAGGTATCGAAGATGGCTTCCTTGCGCCGTTCAAAGTTATCAATATTATGACTGATATTGGTGATGGCTGGCGTCCTCGCAAGGGGCAAAGAGATATTTATGGCAACGAAATTGAAGATCGCATCTATACCAACAGCGACTATGATTATAATATCATTATTGAAGATCGCATTTATCAGGTTGCTTCTGAAATCACCCGCTACCTGAAAAGCACAGACCGAATGGCGAAAACCATCGTGTTCTGTGCCACAGAAGATGCTGCGGAGCGTATGCGTCAGGCATTGGTTAATCTGAACTCTGATATGGTAAAAGAGAATCCTGACTATGTTGTGCGCATTACTGGCAGTGATGATTACGGCAAAAAGAAACTGGATTATTTCATTTCTGTTTCTGCACCTTATCCGGTTATTGCGACCACATCTAAACTGCTGTCTACCGGTGCAGATTGTAAGATGACAAAGCTGATTGTTCTGGATGAAATGATTGGTTCTATGACTGAGTTTAAGCAGATTATTGGTCGAGGAACCAGACTGCGTGAAAAGGAAGGCAAAACACACTTTGTGGTTATGGACTTCCGTAATGTAAGCAGACTGTTTGCAGATCCCGATTGGGATGGTCCGATTATGATTGATCCTGGATTTACTCCTGGTGGACATACACCACCTACGGGCGGTGATGACCCTGTCGATCCGCCTACACATCCTAATCCTCCGACTGTAAAGCCGGTTGTTGGTCGTGATGGATGCAAGGTAGAAATTATCCATAAAACGGTTTCTGTTTACGATGCAAATGGCAAACTGCTTCGTCAGGAAAGCATTGTCGATTACACGAAGGAGAACATTCGTGGTGAATATGCATCTTTGGATAATTTTATCCGCCAGTGGTCAAAGGAAGAAAAAAAGGAAAAAATCAGAGAAATGCTTTTGGAGCGTGGCATTGACCTTGAACTGATGAAAGCCGATCAGAACATGGCTGATGTGGACGACTTTGACTTTATCTGTCATGTGGCTTTTGATAAGAAGCCGTTGACCCGTAAGGAAAGAGCCAACAATGTGAAAAAGCGTGATTTTCTCAGCAAATACAGTGGTGTTGCAAGGGAGGTACTGGAAGCACTTCTCGATAAGTATATGAACACGGGTATTTATGAGATAGAAAAGACAGAAATTCTAAAACTTGATCCGTTCCTAAAGCTTGGAAAACCTGCAAAGATTGCCGGTTATTTCGGTGGGAAGTCAGGATATATGCAAGCAGTTAAAGAGCTTGAAGATGCAATTTATTCAGAAGAGGCGGTATAAACTATGAGCAATTTATCAGGATTTGTGAAAAGGCTCCGTGACATCATGCGCAATGACGCCGGTATCAATGGCGATGCCCAGCGTATTGAGCAGATTGCATGGATGCTCTTTCTGAAAGTATATGATGCAAAAGAGCAGGACTGGAAATGGGACGATGATGAGTATGTTTCCATCATTCCGGAAGAATGCCGTTGGCAGAACTGGGCTGTTGATGACCATACCGGTACTGCTTTGACAGGCGACAAATTGTTGGATTTTGTAAATAACACTCTGTTTCCAGTGCTGAAAGGAACGGATATCAAGGATTCCAATGGGAAAGTAATTATCTCTGGCGTAAAAGTTGATTCTTCTACCCCAATTAAAAAGGCTATCGTGCAGACCACTTTTGCCGATGCCAATCAGTATATGAAAGATGGCGTGTTGCTCCGTCAGGTTATCAATGTTATTGATGACCTCGACCTTGGAGACTATGAGGAGAGCCATGCTTTCGGTGAAATTTATGAAACTATTTTGAAGGAACTGCAAAGTGCAGGTTCCTCTGGTGAGTTTTACACTCCTCGTGCTGTGACGGATTTTATGGCAAAGATGATCAATCCGCAGATTGGTGAACAGGTTGCAGACTTTGCCTGCGGTACTGGCGGCTTCCTTACAAGCTGGCTGAAAGAACTTGCTGCTAAAATCGAAACTACCGAAGATCAGGCCGCTTATGATGCTTCTATCTACGGCATTGAGAAGAAGCAGTTCCCTTATATGCTGTGCATCACCAATATGTTGTTGCATGGCATTGATGTGCCGAAAATCTACCATGACAACTCTTTGCTGAAAGATGTTCTGGACTACACACAGGATGACCAGTTCGATGTTATCCTGATGAATCCTCCTTATGGCGGCAATGAGAAAACAGAAGTGAAGAACCACTTTCCGGCAGATTTGGCAAGTAGCGAAACCGCAGACCTCTTTATGTCTGTTATCATGTACCGTTTAAAAAAGAATGGTCGTGCAGCTGTTATCCTGCCAGATGGTTTTCTGTTTGGTACTGATAATGCAAAAGTTGCTATCAAGAAGAAGCTGTTTTCTGAGTTCAATTTGCATACTGTAATCCGTATGCCACACAGTGTATTTGCTCCATACACATCTATTACTACCAACATTTTGTTCTTTGATCATACAAAGCCGACAGAGGAAACTTGGTTCTATCGTCTTGATATGCCGGAGGGTTACAAGAACTTCTCCAAGACCAAACCAATGGAACTCAAGCACTTTACTCCGGCTATGGATTGGTGGGATAACAGAGAAGAAATCAATGTAGACGGTTTTGATAAGGCAAAGAAATTTACGGTTGAGGAGATTGCTGCCAGAAACTATAATATTGACTTTTGCGGTTATCCTCATGAGGAAGAAGAAATCCTTCCTCCTAAAGAGTTGATTCAGCAGTATCAGGAAAAACGAGCAAGTCTAAATGCTGATATTGACCGCATCTTGGCACAAATTACAGAAATCTTGGGAATTGACTTGGAGGAAGAATAATGACCGGACAACAGCTAAAAAATTCAATATTGCAGATGGCTGTTCAGGGCAAGCTCGTTCTGCAAGACCCAAATGACGAACCGGCTTCTGTATTGCTCGAAAAAATTAGAAAAGAAAAGGAACAACTCATTAAGGAGGGAAAAATTAAAAAAGAAAAGAACCCTTCATATATCTTCCGTGGTGCCGATAATTTACCTTATGAGAAAGTCGGCAAAAGCGAGCCAGTGTGCATTGAAGATGAGGTGCCGTTTGACATTCCTGAGAGTTGGGAATGGGTACGATTAGGAGAAATTTATCAGCACAATACCGGTAAAGCTTTGAATGCGTCTAATCGTTCTGGTGAGTTACTCACATACATTACTACATCCAATCTTTACTGGAATAGATTTGAAATTGATTCTCTACGAGAAATGTATTTTTCCGAATCGGAAATTGAGAAATGCACCGCAACCAAGGGCGATCTACTTGTTTGTGAGGGTGGAGATATTGGGCGAGCCGCAATCTGGCCGTATGACACAGATATTAGGATACAAAACCATATCCACAGGCTGCGTCCTTATTCTGAAATATGTACCGAATACTATTACTACATCTTTTTCCTTTACAAGCACGCAGGATGGATTGGCGGAAAAGGTATTGGCATCCAGGGACTGTCTGCAAACGCTTTACATGCCTTGTTATTCCCACTACCCCCGCTATCTGAACAGTACCGAATTGTTACCAAGATAAAAGAGTTCGAACCTTTCTTGGACAAATATGCACAGGCAGAAAAAAGACTAAATAACCTCAATACTCAGTTCCCAGATCTGCTTAAAAAATCTATCTTGCAGGAAGCCGTTCAGGGAAAACTTGTTCCCCAAGACCCTACCGACGAACCTGCTTCCGTCCTTCTGGAACGCATTCGTGCGGAAAAGCAAAAGTTAATTGCCGAAGGTAAAATTAAGAAGGACAAGCACGAATCCGTCATTTTCAGAAGGGATAATTCTCATTATGAAAAGCGTGGTTCTGAAGAAGTTTGCATTGATGAAGAATTGCCTTTTGAAATTCCGGAAACTTGGCAATGGGTCAAACTATCTGATCTGGTACAATTCATCGGTGGTTATGCTTATAAAAGCGAAACCTTTATAGAAAAATCCGAATATCAGGTTTTACGTTTAGGAAATGTAAAAAATGACGAAATCAAATACTCAACTAAACCTGTATTCATTTCCAAAGAACTTGCAGAACAGACAGCTGACTTTCAATGCCAAACCAATGACATTTTGATTACCATGACCGGAACACGTCTTAAAAGGGATTATTTTTACTCTGTACTGATTTCAGAGAAAGATGCTAATTGCTTTATAAATCAACGTGTAGGTTGTTTAAGATGTTATATTCCAACCCTTTCGAGATGGCTCATATGGGCTTTGAAATCAGAAGGGATATTATCACAAGTTTTTCTACATGAAACCGGAACTGCAAATCAAGGTAATTTAGGTGCAGAAAATATAATGAAAACATTTATTCCGTTACCTCCACTTGATGAGCAAATAAGGATCTGTAATATGATCGAGTGCCTTTCAAGAGAAGTCAACACTTTGTAAAGTTCTCATTATGAGAAGTTGGACGGAATCGAGCGTTGTATCGATGATGAGATACCGTTTGAAATTCCTGATACATGGGAATGGTGCAGGCTTAGAAGTATTGCCATTGTTCAGTCAAGTAAACGAGTTTTTGAGAAGGATTATGTTGATGATGGCATTCCTTTCTTTCGATCTAAGGAAATTGGTGACTTATATCGAGGTGAAGAAATTCATACGCAACTTTTTATAACAAGGGAACATTATGAGCGATTGAAAAAAGATTATGGTGTTCCTAAGTCTGGAGATATTTTAATCACTTCAGTAGGTACCATAGGTAATTCTTGGATTTGCGATGGTCGAGAATTTTATTACAAAGATGGAAATATAACTCAAATTTGCTCAAATTCCCATCTATTCTCGCAATATATCCAACTGTTCATTAACAGCCCATTGTTTATTGAACAGGCACAATCCACTGTTTCAGGAACGGCATACAATGCACTGACAATAGTCAAACTTAAAAATATGTTAATACCAGTCCCTCCACTTTCAGAACAACGCCGCATCGTTGAAAAACATCAAGAATTATTCGATAAAATCACGCTGATTTAGCGTAGAATTGTATAATATCTGGCGAAAGGAGGTCTTTCGCCATGATAGAAAAAGAAAAATTCGAAAGACATTTGAGGGGCACGAACCTCTCGGAAAACACGATTTCATCGTATCAATTTGCCATCAAACAGTATGGGGAGCAATACGATGATGTCACACAGAAAAAGCTACGTGAGTACAAGGTATGGCTGATCGAGAATTACAAGCCCAAGACAGTTAATCTCAGACTTCGAGCCATCAACTGCTACTTAGAGTGCATTGGCAAAGAAAAATGGAAACTGCCATTTGTCCGTGTGCAGCAGAAAACTTTTCTGGAAAATGTCATTAGTGAAGCAGACTACAAATACTTTAAATCTTGTCTGAAGAATGACGATGAAATGTTCTGGTATTTCGTAATCCGCTTCCTTGCCGCCACCGGAGCCAGAGTCAGCGAACTGATTCAGATTAAGGCTGAACATGTTAAGTTAGGGCATCTTGACCTGTACTCCAAAGGTGGTAAATTACGCAGAATTTATATCCCCAAAGAATTGCAAAATGAAGCCCTTTCTTGGTTGGCTGAAAAGCAACAAGAAAGCGGCTTCATTTTTTTGAACAAGTATGGGGAACGTATTACCACCCGTGGCATCTCTGGACAGTTGAAGAAACTGGCAGTAAAATATGGCATCAGTCCTGTGGTTGTGTATCCACACTCATTCCGTCACAGGTTTGCCAAGAGCTTCCTTGACCGTTGCAATGATATAGCATTCCTGGCTGATCTTATGGGACATGAAAGCATCGAAACTACCCGTATTTACCTCAGAAAAACAGCTACAGAACAGAGAGAAATTGTTGATACAATCGTAGATTGGTAAAAAGGAAGGCATACACTTCGGTTCGTTGAAGTGTATGCCTTGTGTTTTATAAATTACTGTAAATAGCGAAAACCGTCTTTAGTTTTTTGACAATGCGAATTTGTTCTGCCAATGGTGGTATTGCAATCAAAGTGTTTGAAATGTCTCGCATTACCCAGTTTTTATTGCCTACACCACGAGTATTTTCTTCCGCCTGTCGTTGCACTAAAGGTGAATTTATCAGATGTATCAAATATTCATTGTGCAGCAATTTTTGATTAAATTTCAGGAGTGCTACACTTACAAACACGCTAAACTCATCTGTTGTATCCACAATAACCGGAATACCTGTAGTACCTACCTTTGTAAGTAATATATCCCCATATTCTGGATTACAACGCTTATATAATTCATTGTGTTCTTCTTCAGTAATGAATTTACAATTTGAAAAATCCAAAGTACCGCTACTAACATCCTTAACAGAGATAAATGGAATTCCAGAATCAACATATTTAGGTCTGGAGTGAGTGCCATCGGTAAGTTTATGCAAGATTGTTCCAAGTCTGCAATATGCCCAGCTATCCGGAATGTCAAATGGTATCTCGTCATCGATACAACGCTCGATTCTGTCCAACTTCTCATAATGAGAATTATCCCTTCTAAAAATGACGGATTCGTGCTTGTCCTTCTTGATTTTACCTTCGGCAATTAACTTTTGCTTCTCCGCACGAATACGTTCCAGAAGGACGGAAGCTGGTTCGTCAGTAGGATCTTGTGGAACAAGTTTGCCTTGAATGGCTTCTTGTAAAATGGATCTTTTCAAAAGTTCTGGAAATTTTCGATTCAATACTGTTACTCGAACATACGATTCAGCATAGTTTTCTATAAGCGGTGTTACTTCATTTAACTTTTCGACAATCCTCTTTTGCTCAGAAATCGGAGGGATCGGCACCAACAATTCGGTCATTGTTTCTGTGCCAACTCTGGGCATTTTCACACCATATGTAACAGCATTTATAACTGCATCTACATACGGACATTTTAAGAAAGTAACAATATACTCAGGATCAAGTTTGCCAAATAACTTAAATGGAACAATTTCAGGTGAACAGATTCCACAGTCAGGGGCAACAAAAATTTTCAGCAAATATGGACGGAGTTTGCTATAAAGAATATCTCCGCCATCAAAAAAGGTTTTGTCACCAACGGCTTTACGTTCACCCACTGTTTTGCGTTCTAAAAGTCTGCCGCCTTTTTCAATATCTTCAAGATCAAGTCCCCACATATTAGGATCGGCATTTTGGGCATTGATTTTCTGTTTTGTGTGCGAGTAAGTAGAAATCATTCCAAGTCTTGCCCATTCCCAACTCTTAGGAATGTCAAAAGGTACCTCATCCAAAATACACACTGGCTCGTTTTTCCCGACTTTCTCATAAGGTAAATTATCGGTAGGGTACATGAATTTACGATAGAATAACTTAATACCAATTTGGGACGAAGTTATAAATTGTTTTTTAGATAAGTTATTGATAAGAATTTATAAGCTATAAAAATGAGTATCGGGATTTTTCTATCCATGGGAATTTAATTTTTACATTATTTATGCTGATGTTACCACTTCGGACCAAGTTGGACCGAAGTGATAACACAACGTCCCGATAATTTATCAGGAATAAAAATAACTTCTGCGCAAGTTGAGCAGAAGTTAAAATTGTCAGTTATTGCTTCTGACTTCGTGCCAACTTGGCACAAGGTTGCTTTTCGCCAAATTGACGAGAGGTACGATTCCTGCTCTTTGACTTGTTCCCGATTTGGGAACAGGTCAGATCGTGAGAACTCTTAATTTCACTTGTATCCAAGTTGGGCACAAGTTCAAAATACCAAAAGAGAAATTTGGCTTGTGGAAGAATTGGTCACAGGCAGTATAGAGAAATTATTCCCAAGCTGGGAATAATGGTTCTATAATAAATGTTGGGGTCTCGAAGAAATCGAGATTTCAACATTTATT
>OGPF01000423.1_pt1 | contig 25963 bp, 19 predicted proteins | sample 1552871 | NCBI WGS metagenome assembly OGPF01 (sample SAMEA2580276, study PRJEB22360) | human gut metagenome | biome: human gut; feature: human-associated habitat; material: faeces | place: Denmark | collected 2008/2010
TCATTCTCCGCACAGCACTTTGATATAACCGTCATTGACTCCTGCCACATTAAGTCCGCTGTCTATCATGGACTTTATTCCGTTCACCGCCTGCCGGTCAACGACCTCTCCCGGCGCCAGCACAGGTATTCCCGGCGGATATGCATATACAAATGCCCCCGACACCTTTCCAGCCGCACCCTCAATCGGCACGCTCTCCACTGGTCTGTCCCACGCGGTTCCCGGCGGCATAGCTGACCTTCTGCCGGATATGATATCCAGCTCCTGCCGGTATGTTTTATCCGGCTCATAGCCAAGGTTCCCGTCTATCTCAGCCACCGCATTAAATAGTATATCATAACTGTCTGCACTGTCCACAACAGATGATATACAAATGACATAACTCACCGATGCCATCTCAACAATCAACCCATACCTGTCCGCCAGAATTTCAGCAAGCATAACCCCTGTAAATTTCTGTCCCGACTCGTCTACAGTTCCCGGTCTCACTACAAATACCAGCCTGCCCTCATCACGGTCGAACACTTTACACGTATTACAGATCTCATCATTTTTCACTGAGGAAGCATCAGGTCTGAACAGCCGTATATTTCTGAGCCCATCACATTTCCCGGCAAATGCCTCAAGCCTCCGCCCATACCTGGCAAATTCATCTCTGTTATTTGCGCCAAATGCAACTGCCTTCTCCATGCTCTGCATAAATATATATGAAGGCGAAGATGTCTGGAATATCTGCAGATATCTTCTAACCCTCTCATCAAGCTCAGGATTCATCACATGAAGAAGTGATGTCTGTGTGAGTGCCGGCATGGTCTTGTGCAGGCTCTCGATGACAATATCCGCGCCCTGCTGCATGGCGGTCTCATGTCCTTCCATGAAGTTCAGATGTGCTCCCTGTGCCTCGTCCACAATGAGATATATTCCATACCTGTGTACTATCCCGGCTATGGTCCTTATATCAGATATGACACCCTCATATGTCGGCGATGTGATTATCACCGCTCTTGGCTTTCTACCATCTGCTACCAATTCCTTAAGAGCAAGCTCCAGCTTATCCGGCGATATGTCACCCAGTATGTCTGTCCTCTCTGACATTTCACGATCATCTTCATCGCCTGGAACCATCATTTCCGATATTTCGCAGTCATCTTCTCCATCATCTGACATTCCATTCGATATTGCTCCGACTTCATTCTGACCCACACCGTCAGGCCAGCTCATACTCACATAATCCGGCACTATATACTCGGGCTCAAGCTCCAACATACAGATAGCGTTGTACACCGCCTTATGGCAGTTTCTTGCCGCAAGTATCACGTCTCCCCTGTGACAGGTGGCGTGTATAGCTGTCATAAGTCCGGATGTGGAACCGTTCACCAGCATATATGTTGCAAATGTTCCATACACATTCTTCATCTCGGCAATACTGTCCGCTATGAACAACTCCGGCTCATGCATGTCGTCAAGATCTTTAGCCTCAGTGAAATCATGTGCATACACCCCGTTCCAGAAGTTTTCCCGGGATTTTGAAATGTTATCAACATTTTGGACGGCTTCTATCGGCTGTCTCTTGTGCCCAGGCATGTGCCACGGGTATGTACCCTTCTCTATATATTTTTCAAGTGCTTCATTTATATATTCTTTCACCAGTTTTTCTCCGTAACATAGATTCTGTGTGATATAATACCATACTTTTATGTATTTGTAACAGCACTGACTTCTCCCAACGTCTGCACAGATATAAAAAACAGGAGAAGCTCTATCCGGCTTCTCCTGCGAGGGGGTATAAAAAAAGTTTTGCCTATTTTATGATCTTTCAAATGCTGCAACGGCATCCTCGATCTTCTGTAATTCGTCATCGGTCATGACTGTATGTGCCTGCTTTTCAACAGCCTTGAGATTGCTGATGATCTGCTCAGGCTTTGAAGCACCGATCAGCACTGTTGTGACCTCCGGCTTGTTCAGCAGCCATGCGATGGCAAGCTCTGATAGCTTCATATCATATCCGGCTGCGATCTCATTTAACTGGTTGAGGAGAGGTCTAGTTTCAAGCACCTGATCCTCATGAAGGAATCTTCCGTCCTTCACTGCCCTGCTGTCCGCCGGCATATCCTTCAGATATCTGTCTGTCAGCATTCCCTGTGCCAGAGGCGAGAAGCATATGAGTCCCTTGCCTGATGCGTATGTCTGCTTCAGAAGCCCATTGTTCTCGACAGATCTGTCCAGTATGCTGTATCTGTTCTGATTTATCACAAATGGCACATGAAGCTCATCAAGTATGCGCTCCGCCTTTGCCATGGTAGGTCCGTCATAGTTGGAGAGTCCGACATAAAGTGCCTTTCCACTCTTCACTATCTGCGCCAATGCTCCCATGGTCTCCTCGAGTGGAGTGTTCGGATCCATTCTGTGATGATAGAATATATCCACATATGGGATGCCAAGTCTTTTAAGGCTCTGGTCAAGACTTGCTATGAGATATTTTCTGCTGCCCCAGTTGCCGTAAGGGCCTTCCCACATATCGAATCCGGCCTTAGTGCTGATTATCAGCTCATCCCTGTACGCACCCAGTTCCTCTCTGAGTATCTTTCCAAAGTTCTCCTCTGCACTTCCGTACACCGGGCCATAGTTGTTTGCTATATCAAAATGTGTTATTCCGTTGTCAAATGCGGTAAAGCACATCTTCTTCATATTCTCGTAGTCGTCATTTGTTCCAAAGTTGTGCCAGAGTCCAAGTGCCAGAGGCGGCATCATAAGACCGCTCTTGCCGCAATGTCTGTAAAATCCTGTTCCCTCAACATTCTTATATCTATTCTCTGCTGCCTTATAATCTCCCATATTGATACCTCTCTTAAAATTATCCTTACGATGTTTTCTTTTTATATATGCAAGTTATCACTACATTTTGAAGTATATCATACCGATTACATCAAAAAAATATGAATATTTTTGTATTATATATGAAAATTTTATTATGATTTCTATAAATGTCCTACCTAAATTATCCTGGACATTTTTACTATCCTCTATATGCCTGTTACACATTTACCGGGAGCTTATCAACACCGAAAAAGTGCCATCATGATATGACAGTCTTCCTTTTAAGCCATACTTGTCAAGTATCGTCCTCACAACAAAAAGCCCGAGTCCACTGCCACCGCCTGTTCTACTGCCGCTGCCCTTCACATACGGATCCCACAGCGAATCTATGTCATCTGGCAAGACATCGTCCGTTGTGTTGCTTATCGTCACCTTTCTATCTGCCATCTCTATATCTATAATTCCATTTTTCATGCCGTGTCTCACCGCATTTGTCACCAGATTTTCCGCAACGCGTTTCATCGATTCCATATCTGCATTTAAAGTACAATTGCCCTCAAATGTCACCACCATATTTTTTCTCTGTATCGCCACCTCATTTTCTTCTACAACTTTTCTGAAGAGTTCCGTCATATCAACGCTCTCAAGTTTTTCTCTTTTTCGCCGTTTCCCGGTCTCCAGCCTGTCTATCTCCAGCATCTGCTCAATCATTCCATTCATCCTTCGCACATTTTCTGATATTGCCTCCGCATACTGTTGCCTCTTGTCCGTATGCACATTTGCGAGAAGGTTCTCCGCATAACCCGACATAGCCATGAGTGGGGTTTTGAGATCGTGGGCCATAGCATTTGTCATATTGCGTCTGTACTCCTGACGGTCATAGCGGGTCTTTCTCGTCATGTATATGACAGCAGTCGCAAATACAGTTATGCACGCTATACACCATATGGCTATTCTTCTTATATCCCCGGCTAGTTCCCGTATGACTGCATCCGCGTCATAGGAACACACACCGACAAGCATGCACTGTCTGCCATTTGCCAGCGTGACTCTGCCCTCCATGGCAGCGTAAACCCTGCCATCGCCATCCTGGATACCGCACACATCGTTTCCTGTGTAATCTATCTTCTTTTTGCCGAACAGAAAGTCTCCGCTTGTAGAGCCGATGTGACAAGTCCATACCAGTCTGGTCATCTGTCCGCCTGCCACATACCGGGTGCTGGATGCTTTGATAACCCTGTCCAGCGCATCGCTCTCGGTTTCCAGCAGCTGATCCATATCCCTGAATGTCCTGATATCCGTCACCACATACTTTTCCCCATTCATGACAAATGTTGAATTGATAGTGTCTTCAAAAGTAAGCTTTTCCAGTGTCACATCATACTCCGAATACCCCGACGCATCCGCCGGGCCATCGTAAAATACGCTTTCGTCTGTGTATCTGTCAGTACCCTGTATCGTAAAGCTGCTTCCATTTTCACTGTCCCGCAGATACACTTTTCCTATGCACGGATCGGCTATGTTCTTCACTCCGCAGATGTCCCCCGAATATTCATATACCGACACCCTATTGTCAAGAACCTTCGTCAGTCCACTGTCATCACACACATAATATCCGCTTATGCCGGTATCCAGATTCCTGACACACATGATAGTAAATGGCTCATTTTTATTCACAATACCGTCCAGATTGATCCTCTGGAACGTTTCAGAATCGTACAGTCTATATAAGGTATTACAGTTATTTATAAGATAGTGATTGTACAGCCAGTCTTCATTTGTCACATACATGAGTACCTCGCCATTCAAATACGAATTCCACATTATCGTATTGTATGCCCGTATATATGCCGCGCTGTCTTCATCCACGGAATCGGCAAATTCATCCTGAGTCTGTACTGTGTTCATCCTCTCGTGGACACTCCCCATCATATCATCAACCGAGTCAGACATCTTGTTATACAGCATCATGCTCGCAGTTCTGTATGACACATATGCCAGAGTTCCGATCAGAACCGTACATACCGCAGCCGCCACAAGCAGCTCCACCCACCAGATGGGCTTTCTCATCAGTTTCATTTTCTTTTCGTGTTTTTGCTTTTCATATTTTTGCTTTTTGTGTTTTTGATTTGTATGCGATTTTACCATGTCATCACGCCTCCTTATTGCACATCCCTTATCTGATATCCTTTTGTGATGACAGTCTTTATCTGCCCGGCAGCCTTGCCTAGTGCCTTTCGCAGCTTTCTGATATGATCGTCCACAACTCTGGTTCTTCCGTCATAGTCATAGCCCCATATATTCACCAGCAGTTCCTCCCGCGACACCACACGTTTTCTGTTCTCCATGAGGTATATGAGAAGTTCCAGCTCTTTTCGCGGCATATCAATGGCTGCACCATCCACAGTCACCGTGAGTACCGATGTGTCGCAGCATATTAAGCCACACACAAGTTCCCTGTGGATAACGGTTCCCTTCGCCCGTCTCACCAGCGCCACAGATTTGGCATAGAGTTCTGCAATGGCAAATGGCTTGACCACATAGTCATCGCAGCCAAGTGTATATCCATACAGCACATCCTCCTGCCTGGCTCTGGCTGTCAGGAAAATGACCGGTACATCGCTGGTCTTTCTTATCTGTCTGCACAGTTCCCAGCCATCCACTCCCGGAAGCATGATGTCTAAGAGCACAAGATCATACTGATTCTCATAGAGCATTTCCTCTGCCTGTATGCCATCACAGGCGCAGCTCACATTCATCTCACTTGCCTCAACTCCTGTGAAATAGTCAGCCACGGCCTCCCTTATGTCGTGATCATCCTCCACCAGAAGAACCTTGTATCCCATCTGTGCACCTCCGTCCTAAAATAAACATTGTCCCTTCTCATTCGTCCAGCCACAATACATCTGAAACATATGTCCAAAAGGCGACATCCCCTGTCATCATATTAACATGATATACAGACGATGTCGCCTTTCTGTGTCCTTTATTCTGCTTTTACAGCCCATCTCATCTTCGTCGATCTTGCTCTCGGATTGCGGGCGCACTCCTCCGCTGACGGTCTGATGACATCCTTGCTGACTTCGCTGTAAACACCAGCCTTCGCTCCCGCCTTGAACGCTCTCTTTACCAGTCTGTCCTCACCTGAATGGAATGTCAGTATCGCCACTTTTCCACCAGGTCTGAGCGCATCCGGCAGCTTGTCAAGGAAATCATACAAAACCTCAAACTCACTGTTCACATCTATTCGCAGAGCCTGAAAACACCTCTGACAGGATTTCTTCACAGCCTCTTTTCTGTCCTTCTCCGGCACAAATGCCAATGCCTCCTCGATGGCATCCTTCATCTGCGTGGTGGTCTCCACATAATTCTTAGTTCGGTTTCTCTTCATGATGACCGTGGCGATCTCCTCCGCATAAGGCTCGTCCGAGTTCTCCTGGAACATCCCAACGAGTTCCTCATACGAAACCTCTCGTAGACGCTCCGCCGCCGACTCACCCTTCTCCGGATCAAGCCTCAGATCAAGTGGTCCATCAAACTTGTATGTGAATCCCCTGTCTGGATTGTCTATCTGCATGGAAGACACTCCGAGATCCGCAAGGATAAAATCAAATCCCCCGGCCTCCTCTGCCACCTGGTCGATATTCCTGAAATTTGTCTGCTTTATCGTGAGTATATCCTCTCCGTATCCAGCTTCAGACAGTCTATGCTTCGTCTTCACTATCTCTATAGGATCAACATCCAGAGCATACATATGCCCCTCTCCATGAAGCTGCTCAAGCATACGCCTTGTGTGTCCACCATAGCCCAGTGTCGCATCAAGCCCCTGCTGTCCCGGCTGTATCTGAAGGAAATCCAGTATCTCATTTACACATATTGAAATGTGCATTCCTGCCGGGGTACTTCCCTTGCTTATGACTTTCTCTATCGTATCCGCATATTTTTCAGGATCGTGCTCCTTGTATTTCTCCTCAAACCTCTTCGGATGGGTGCCACTGTAGTGCACTCTCCTCTTGTGTATCTTTTCTTCCATATATTCTTATCTCCTTAGCCGCCGTCTGCCATACAAGGCCCCGGAACATTTATGTCATAATACCATATATCTGCGAAACAAGCCACACAACACTAAAAAAATGGAAGCCACGGCATTCATCCGTGACTTCCAGAATAATAGCATCATATAATTATTATTATTTACCAGCTATAATGTGATGTATCATGGTGAGCTGGCTCCTGAGTGCATCCACAGATATCTGTCCAGGGGCGGAAGGTATGCCCGCTGTGGCAAATGATATCGTATTGCCATACATCTCTCCTGTGGTTCTTGTCTCCACACCAAGTTCACCCATGGATATAACTATGAGAGGGGTCTGATTTCCACTATCCTGCAGTTCCTTTGCAGCCTGCATCATATCTACGACCTGCGATCCCTCCTCAGGCATCATGGCTATCTTGGCTATATCTGCACCTGTGAATATGATGGACTTAAATCTGTCAACTATCTGTTCCATAGGTATAGTAGTCTTGAAATCGTGATTGGACACTATGACATACACGCCCTTGGAATGAGCCTCCGCTATGACTTCATCCACAATCTCCATGTCGGAGAAATATTCTATATCCACGATGTCTATATATCCACTGTCTATAGCGTCAATAAGAAGGTCGTGATACTGGCTGAGTGTTGCCTCCATGCAGCCACCCTCGCCCTTTGTTCGGAATGTAAATATAATAGGGAACTGCCCCAGCTTATCATGGATCTTCGCCAGAGTTTTCATAAGTGCCTCTCTGTCAAAGCACTTCTCGTACATATCCGCTCTGAATTCCACCATGTCTGGTTCCGACTTCGCTATGATCCTCAACTGATAGTCCACATCATAATCCGTCGGAGCTACCAGAGGTACACAGATCTTAGTCATTCCCTCTCCTATCGCCACATTCTTCACATTAACGACCTTCATCACTGCCTCCTGCCTTTTTCACATTTCCCCTGCACGCTGTACAGCTATTACTTTATCTCAATTGCATCCATGAATGTCTCACACAGCTTCTGCGCGTCAACCTTGTCGACCTTATCCCAGTAGCTGATAGAACATGTAACTACATCCTCGCCTGTAGGATATACCAACAGCACCTCTGTTCTGTCCATATCATATGATGTGAGCTGTATCACAAGATATGTTACCTCTGTGCCATCCTTTGCCTTCACTGTGCCATCTGTCATCTCGTTGACCTTGGAGTTCTCATCGTTGTAATACTCTGTGTAAGTATCCTTCATGTTCTTCACAAGATCACTTGCTGAATAGTGTGTATATGTAGAATAGCTTGCATATACATCGCCCTTCTCATCATTATAAGATATGGTATACTCTGAAGCATAGCTTCTCTCGTATCCCTTTGGATCATTGATCTTTACTGACTTATCGCCAAGGCTTAATGTAACCTTTGAAAGGTCTTCCTCCTCTGTGCTGTCATTTGACTTCTCTGTGGTTGCTTCCTCTGTTGTAGCTGCCTCTGTTGTCTCAGGCTCTTCCTCCTCAGTATCCTTTGAGTCGGTGCCGAACTTTCCGTCAAGTCTGCTGTCAACACTTACTGAGTCAAATATCTCGCTCCATGCTGATACGATCTTTTCCATCTTATCCATGTTGATGTACTGATCTACATCATCACTGTTGAGAACTGAGTAATCAACCACATCTCCTGCTGCAGGAGCCTCTATCTTGTTGTCCTTCTCTGCTACCTTGAGATTTCCTGAGCACTGAAGAACATCCTCGCCTGATACTGTAACTGTGAGCTTTGCATCATTTATGCTGAATGACTCGCCCTTCTTGACATCTGCAAGGACACCCTCAAATGCAGCCTGAGCAGTCTCACCCTGTACATCAACAGATATGCTTCCACTCATCTTACCGCTGTTCTTGTCATAGTCTGATGTCACATTTCCTGTGAACTCCTGGCTCTCTCCGCCGCTCATTGCTGATAATGTGTACTTCTTGTCAGTTGATATCTTATCTCCTGATGTGTCAGTCTTTGACTCACTCTTGAGCTCTATATTTACATCTGAACCGTATGTAAGTGCTATCTTTGTTACAGCATCTGATGTGACATTTCCGTCACCCATGTAATCTGCTGTGAATGAAATCTTAACGCCTGCTGCTGCAAGATCATAATCCCAGTCAACACGGATCACCTTGTCGTTTTCTACGTATACATTTGCAACGGCATCCTTTGTCATTACTGCGCTGACCAGAGATGGAATAGTGCCGATGGACTGCTTGAGCTGATCCTTTGTAACACCCATCTGATCCATCATATCATCTGACAGATTGCTGTCCATGTACTTGTTCAGACAGTCAACCAGTGCCTGTGAGAACTCATCTATAGCGTCTGTTGTGATTGTCACTGTGTAGCGGTCTGCCTTGATAGTCTTGCCATTTGCATTTGTAAACTCATCCTTGCCGACCTTCTCATATGTTATGGACTCTGCAAGCTTATCTGCAGCCGGCTTGAGATCCTCATCTATGATCTTCTGAAGAGCCTCGCTGTCAACTGAACCGCCGGCTCCCGCATCCTTGCTGTCGAGCTCTGCCATAACACTGTTCATGTCAAATGAAAATGTCTTGGTAAAGAGATCAGGACATGACATATAGAGCGTCTGACCGATCATTACAACATCCGCACTGACTGTCTCGCCTGCCAGTGTCATGGAAGAATCAAGCTTGAAGCTGTTCTGTCCGTCGCTCTTGGCTGTGCTTGCGTCAAATGTAAATGTTGAACCGTCGAGCTTACCATCTCCGGCAACCTTGTCGATGGTAAAATCTGACTGAACGTCCAGCTTGTCGACATCTATGTCATCTGCTCCGACGATACCCACAATATTATTGTTCTCAAGTTCCTTTGCTGTGTTCTCCATCGCGTCCTTAACCGCATCCTTAGGACTCTTCTTGATGAACACGAAGAATACAACAACAAATGCTGCTATGATAACAAGCGCTGCCACAACTGCTATTATGGCTATCTTGATACCCTTTCTCTTCTTTGGAGACTCAGGCTTGTGCGCCTGATCACCATACATGTTCACGGTCTGATCATATACACTCTGCTGTGCATTCATCTGCTGACCGTATTGATCTGCAAACTGCTGATTTGCATCGTACTGCTGCTGGCCATACTGTCCTGCATACTGCTGCTGGCCGTACTGTCCTGCGTACTGCTGGTTTGCTCCATACTGCTGCTGGCCGTACTGTCCTGCATACTGCTGATTCGCTGCGTACTGCTGGTTTGCTCCGTACTGTTGCTGACCATACTGTCCTGCATACTGCTGGTCTGCGCTATACTGCTGACCCGCATCACCCTGCTGATTCTGTGATGGCTGTGGACCATCGGCGCCGTTAGGATTCATTCCGTCCGGCATCTGATTCATGTTATTATCACTCATAATATCTCCCTTTCTGTGTGAATAACCATTATCCTTCCTCTGTAAATTTACACAAATACTTATAAAATGTAAACATTTTTTATTATCTCTTCATATTATGTAAGCAATGTGAAATGGCACGTTAACGCCTGATACGCCACATTGCCGGCACTAAAAATCAGCTTCATCGTCGAAACTGAGTCCAAGTTTTCCAAGTATTGACTTTGGAACATAAGCTTCTATAAATATGCCATCGTCCAGATATTCCTCTGTCTGGATCTCACCGTATTTGTGTATAAGTCCTGTGAGCCCTGCTTCAGAATATGCAAATGTATGCCTTATATATGACTTCTGATTTCTAAGTATTTCCTCTATCGCACTGGCAAGCTCCGGGAGTCCCTGTCCCGTGGCAGCCGAGATATACAGAGTCTTGTCCGCTCTCAGATCGCGCACACCCACCAGATCATCCTTTGATATTCTGTCTATCTTGTTGAATACAGTTATCACAGGTTTTCCCGAATTCTCATCTATCTTGAGCTGCTTTAATGTGCCGTACACCGTCTCTATGTTCTTATCCCAGTTTTCATCCGATGCGTCCACAACATGAAGGATGACATCACAGTATTTTGCCTCCTCCAAAGTGGAGCCAAAGGCCTCGACCAGATGATGCGGCAGCTTCCTTATAAAACCGACCGTATCGGTGAGCAGTATGTTCTGTCCCCCCGGCAGCTTGTATCCTCTTGTCGTAGGATCAAGGGTCGCAAATAATTTGTCTTCCTGTAATACTCCTGCCCCCGTGAGTGCATTCAGCAGGGTCGACTTGCCCGCATTTGTGTATCCGACTATGCCCACAACCGGCACAGCGCTCCTCTGTCTCTGCTTTCTCTGCTGGCTTCTCTGGGATTCAACGTTCCTGAGCTCCGCCTTCAGTCTGGAGATCCTGTCCCTTATGACTCGTCTGTCTATCTCCAGCTTCTTCTCTCCTGGTCCTCTCGTTCCGATTCCACCGCCAAGTCTCGACAATGAATCCCTCATACCAACGAGTCTGGTGGCTCTGAACTTAAGCTGTGCAAGTTCCACCTGCAGCTTGCCCTCGTAGCTTCCAGCATGTGCTGCAAATATATCGAGAATGACCATTGTCCTGTCCATAACCTTTATGTCCAGTGCGTCCTGAAGGTTCATCAACTGTGCCGGTGACAGCTCGTCATCACAGCACACTCCTGTGGCGCCCAGCTCATATATCATCTCCCTGAGCTCCTCAACCTTTCCTCTTCCCAGATACAAGTCATTTGCAATGCGGTCCCTGTTCTGCACCAGCCGTCCCACGACCTCGGCTCCGGCTGTGTCTATGAGCTCCGTGAGCTCGTCCAGGGATGCCTGAATCTCCAAGGAGACCTCTTTCTGTGTATATCCACCTGTATCGGCGGCAAATATGATTATCTTTTCTTTTATCTTCTCTGCTTCGAGATCATAAATTGTACTTTTCCTGTCTGCCATGATCCACCTCTACTTTTCAACGGTGACTGTGACTGTGTGATAGGATGATCTGTTGCCGCTGCTGTCCTGCGCACAGCACACAACTGTATAGCTGCCCGCCTTGGACTCCATTTTGTTAACAGCCACACATATAACGTCCTGTCCAAGACTTGTGAGTGCCTGTCCATCCAGAGTCTTGCCATTGCCATCTGTGGCCACTCCTGTCCTTATCAGTGTATCACCATCCTGTGCGTTCACATAAGATGCAACAAGATCTGCAAGCTCATCAGCCTGTCCATTGTAACTCTCCAGCTTTATCTCCACAGGAACCCTTGTTATAACAGGAGCTTCATCATCCTCCACTGTTATCTCGATACTCTTACATATCTCACTGCCCTGATCTGTAAAGCTGTACTTTACTGTATATTTTCCCAGCTTCATATTGTCCACGGTTCCCTCAACCTTCAACTGATCCGTTACATCCTCACGCTGTGAATTGAAGGCCAATATTCCCGCCATTGTGTCATAGTTCTCGCCCTGGTTTATGCTGTGGCTCTCCGCACCGTATATCACGGCTGTTCCTGCGGTCGGATTCTCCTCAACCATGTCTGTCGGATCCCATCCGGTCTCATCAGTGTTATCCAGTCTGGTCACCGGCACAGGTCTTCCCAGCGGGCCATAATAGTCACTGTCAAATATATCAACATATGTTCCAGACTCGCAGTTCTCATATATCCATTTGGTATCTGCAACGCACAGTCTGACGCATCCCAGTGATGCCCCGGTTCCAAGCTTGTTGAATTCCCATGTCTCAAGCGAATCCTTTGTGGTGTCCAGATAAGGCACGGAATGGAACAGGGTGTCGCCATCTATCTGTGACACATACTGGCCATAACAGTTGTCAAACAGTGCAAGCCAGTCCCACTTGAGCTGTATGTTGAACAGTCCGACAGGAGTCTCTCCCACCGGTGATACCGAACAGCGCATTGCCTTTACCGGAACAGTGTAATATCCAGCAGCGTCCAGCTTGTATATAGTAACTATATTTTCCTGTCTGTTTATCTTGATGGAGTATGGACAGCCATTGTCCGCCAGATCCTCGCCATTATAATTCTCTTCCTGCTCAGTCGCCGGAACCGCTATGTCCGTACATTCCACAGTTCCCTGAACCTTGAGTTCCGCAACCTTTTCTGTTGTTGCTGCTGAGGCATCGCCATTCGTATTATCACTGTCCGCCGATGTTCCTGTGGCAACCGAGTCCTTTTCATTATGATTATCCAGTTTGCTCTTAAGTCTATAGTTTTTCACAGCAAGGCCTATGACCAGTCCAAGCAGAATGACTCCCACTGCGTATAACGCAATTCTCTCGAGCTCCGCATGTCTCTTCTTGTTACGCTTATTTTTTTGTCTGTTATTCTTTTCCATATTTTCCATTTCTTTCTATAAATATATGTCAAATGTTAGTATGCACAATCAAGCCATTTTTAATCGTTACACTTTAACATAACATTTTATATAACAAAATAAAACATTTTTCTTTAAAATTAAGCAAAAACCACATTGACTTTATCGCGAACTGTTGTACAATCGAATATCAGGCGCAAAAATTAAGGAGGTTTATTATATATGAAAGATCTAACAGTCGGAAAGCCAATGAAAGTCATATGGTTATTTGCTGTTCCTATGATACTGGGACAGATCGCACAGCAGTTATACAGTTTTACAGACTCAGCCATCGTGGGCAACTACGTAAGCTCACAGGCACTCGCCGCGGTTGGCGCAACCTCAGTCATTTCGAATATGATAATAGGCTTCCTCAACAGCGGAACCATGGGACTTGCCATCCCTATAGCCAAATACTATGGTGCAAAGGACTATCACAATATGAGAAGATGTATCGGTGCATCGGCCATCATGACACTGCTGGCATCCATTGTCCTGACCGTTCTGAGTCTAATATTTATAAGGCCTATCCTGGTACTTCTCAAAACACCAGACGACATATTGGATATGGCAGCAAGCTACGTTATAATCATAATCGTTGGAATCATATTCTGTTCATTATATAATCTGTGCGCCAACATACTGCGTGCAGTCGGAGACAGCAAGACGCCTCTTATATTCCTCGGTATATCAGTTGTACTCAATATCGTTCTGGATCTTATGTTTATAAGGGCATTTGACATGGGAGTACGGGGTGCAGCCATCGCCACCGATATATCACAGGCGCTGGCGGGCATACTTGCCTTGATCTATATACTTGTGAAGGCAAAGCATCTGATTCCGGAGAAGGATGAATACTCCGTAGAGAAGAGTGACCGGTCAGACCTCATACAGTCCGCACTTGCCATGGGATTTATGAGCTGTATAGTGAACATCGGAACGGTCATACTCCAGAGAGCCATCAATGGACTCGGAACTGATATAGTAACCGCCCACACAGCGGCAAGAAAGATATTTGATATCCTCATGTTCATGTTATATATAGTAGGAAATGCCGTGACGACATATGTAAGCCAGAATATGGGCGCAGGCAGGTACGACCGGGTACATCAGGGTGTGAGGGCTGCGATCATCATAAACACGATCATAACCACTGTCATGATAATATTCGGCTGGCTGCTCAGCCCGGCACTTATAAAGCTGGTTGCAGGTACATCTGCCAGTGCCATCATAGATCCGGCCGTGAGATATGTAAGGATCGGCGTGACGTGCTTCTATGTACTTGGTCCTCTGTTCGTCCTGAGATGTGCAATGCAGGGAATGGGCAGGAAGATCGTTCCGGTCATGTCATCCACTATAGAGCTGATCGGCAAGGTACTTGCGGTTATGATCCTCACTCCAAGACTTGGATATCTCGGAGTTACCATCACAGAGCCTATCATCTGGTTCTGCTGTACACTGATGCTCTCCATAATGTATCTCACAACCCCTGTGGAGAAGCTTGTTGAGAAGAGACGTGCTGCAAACTGATATTGCATACAAATATAAACCAACAAATAAAGCCCCACTGCCGATGGTCTTCATCACCGCCGACAGTGGGGCTCTTTGTATGGCTAAAATGAGTATTACTTCTTATCCTTTTTGATAACGATATAGCCTGCCCCAGCCATGATAAGTGATGCTATCATTATCGCAAACATTACGTCTACAGGTGACTTATCTCCTGTATTTACCACGTTCTGTCCATTTCCACCTGTGCTTCCATCCGTTGTTGCTGCTGTGGTAGCCTCAGTTGTCTTGTCGTCATTGCCAGGCTTCTCAGTTGTTGGAGCCTCGGTAGTCTGATCCTCTGTGGTTGGATCCTCTGTTGTTGGATCTTCTGTTGTTGGATCGTCCTTACCCGGATCTGCCTCATCCTTATTTACCAGTGACTTGTCTGTTATGATAAGTCCATTCTTGTCCACTGGATTCTTCTTGAGCATATCATCTGTGAGCTTCACTGCCTGGATTCCATCAAAATAGATAGTTGAGTCAACTGTCCACTTGCCAGTGTGATCCTCCGGCACGATCGAGTTGCACCATACAGCAAATTTGACTATATCCGATGCATCGAGTGTACCACCCTTCTTACCCTTGAATGAGCTGAATGGAATAGTAACATACTGTGCCTTTGTTCCCTTTACGAAATCTGTGAGGTATACCTCAAATTCCTCGCCGCTTCCATCTGTGATCTGGATCACAAGTTTCTGTCCCATACCGTCCGGCTGTACCCACATCTCAAGCGCATTATACTTTGAGAAATCATTGTTTGTAAGCTCTGACTTAATCCTTCCTGTCCACACCTCTGATCCATTTGTCTCAAGCTTATACTTGAACGCACCGCCGTATGTGCCACCGTTCTTATGTGTCTTGTTAAGAACAAAGCTTGAGCTGCATCCTGCGGCTGAGTTAGATGTGTATGTGGAATCCAGAAGTCCGTCGCTTCCTGAATAGTACTCGAAGTCCTCGATGACATTTGCAGGAGCCTTATCCTTGGCCTTTCCAAGGCTTATGTGTGACAGCTGTGCGAGCTGCTCGCCATCTGCCAAGAGTGTGATGGTTGCTGTATCTGTCTTTCCAAGCTTGCTGAGATTCTTCTCTGTAAGATCAGCCGTGTAAAGTGTTGGCTCTGATCCTGCAGCGGCAATCTCGGCTCCAGCCTCAGCGTTGAGTGTAAGCTTAACACCTGTATCAGGATTGTTGATAATGAACTGAACCTTTGATGCATTCTTAACACCAGCCTTGAGTGTTGTCGCCTTGAGGATGGTATCTCTGTCAAATGGATATACCATGTAACCCATCTGGCCCGTGTATGTATTTGCAGATACTCCTGCAAGGGTTCCCATGTTGTTGTAGAATCCTGTGTCTCCACCAAATATTGATGAGTCGTCGTTATAATACTTTATGAAGTCATTGATAAGCTCCTGTCCATGTGTAGCATCATACTTGTATGGTACATAGAAGTTGCTGTCTCCGAAGTTTGCCCATACAAGGTAGTATGGCATGTTGTTCTTCTTCGCAATGTCGTTGACTTCCTGATACCAGTTCTTTCCTGAAGCCTCTGTTCCAACCGGATTACCCTTTACGAGAAGTCCCTCGTTGTCTGAACCGTCCTTCTTCATGACTCTGACACCGCACTCAGCGATGGCTGGTATCTTGCCTCTCTTTGCAGCTATTGATGACACGATATTACATGTTGTATCAAGACTGTCAAAGAAAGAGTTGTCTGCTGCTGCAGGGTACGAATTGTAATCGTTGTAATAGTCAAATGCAAGGATATCTACATACTCATCGCCTGGATAGTATGACACGTAAGCTGCCTCTGATGTTACAGGTCCGTTTGGCGAGTATACCCAGAGAAGGTTGTGTACACCGCTCTGCTCCATGTAATCCTTGGTATATCTGTAGAGAGACTTGTATGTCTCAGCTGTGTTCATTGATCCCCACCAGAACCAGCTTCCTGTATTCTCGTGGAATGGTCTGATCATGATAGGTATTCCGGCAGCCTGAAGCTGTGATGCGTAGTCTGCGATCACATCGAGGTAAGCTGTAAATACCTCATTGTACTCTCCACCTGGGAGAATCTGCTTTACTATGTCATTTGACAGATCCTTAGACTCTGAGAAATCACATCCGTAGAAACTGTATGTTCCATCCGAGTTCTTCACTATCTTGGAGCTGGAGAAGTTTGGCATATGCATTGACAATGACACGATCGCACCATTTGCCGCTGCAGTCTTGCTGTATGCCACTGAGTTTGCCAGTGCCGAAGCCGCGTCTGAACCGCCTGCCTCCGAGCCTGTAACTGCCAGTGAGTCGATTCCGAACACACCGCTGACCTGTCCAGTCACATCATATACATCACCGAGTGACGCCTGTGGATTTACGCTTCTGCTCACATCATTCTGATGTCCGAACAGAACCTGATCACTATTCATGAGCGTATTCAGGTATGCCGCAAGTGCCTTTGCACTGTCTGCTGCATTCGCATCGCTCACTCTAACTGATGATGGCATCTGTGAAAGATCCGCTGGTGAACCAGCACCAGGAGTCTCTGTTATCTCGACAAAATCCTTTGTTGTATCTGCCTGTGACAGAACAAGATTATCAAGATATACATTTCCCTTAAAGCTTGTGCTGCTTCCTATGATTCCTATTGTCACATCTCTGAGTGGTTTATCTGTAGGAGTAAATCCCATAGTAACTGTAACCTTCTTTAATCCATCTCCGATATCCTCTGCATCATCGTCGATGGTTGTATCTTTATTTATTATTCCATCTGCAAAAAACTTGATCTTGCTTCCCTTGAGCTTTGCCGGGTAGATTATATCCACACTGAGCTGGTTGTACTGGCTCACATCCATAGCCTCTGTAGGAACACACTTAACCTTTGCCTCACTCCATGAGGAAGTTGAATCTGCTGAGTAGTCAACAGAAACCTTAAGTCTCTCATTTGCACTGTCATATGATATGTCAGGTGTGGCATTACCGGCCTTGTTGGCTGCATCGCCGTGCTTGTATGCATATCCGGCCTCTGTGCTCCACTTGTCATAATCCTCAGCCGATGAGAGATCTGAGATCACAGCAGGATCTCTCTGCTCAAGTCCGCCGCTGCTCTCCTTAACATCAAGTACCTTAACGTTGCTTATTGTGATCTTGCCAGCATATGCTGAGTTGGAATTGTACTGGAATACGATCTCCTGTACATTTCCCACCTCTGATACATCAAATGCAAATGATATATCGCACTTGCCATCGACAAAGTTCTCAGCCTTGATGAACGGATAGTCGCCTGACTTGGCGTAATCCCAGCTGTCGCCTGTCTTCATGGCACATGCAAGCTGGATCGCATTGTATGATCCGTCTGATGCCTCAGCACCGTCAAGGCCTGATATATCGCCATCAAGTGAAACCGTAGCTGTGAGTTTCGCCTTTTCACCTACAGTTGCACCCTCTATTCTCGCCATATCAGCATATGTATCGCTGTCATTGCTGGCGTACGCCTTATCCTTCCATGTCGTATCTGAAGCAGCGTCAAATGTGAGAACTGCATCTGAACTGCTCCATACTGTATTGTCTGTGATCGAAGGTGCTGCCACACCTGTCACATTTCCTGTTGCTGATGATCCGCCACCTGGCTCTTCTCCACCACCAGGCTCCTCTCCTGAATCATCACTCTGAATCTCTACATCAGATATTGATATTGTTCCAGTATATGCAGAGTTTGAATTGTACTGGAATATTATCTCGTTCGCAGCTCCTGTATCCTCCACATCAAATGCAAATGATACCTGTGTCTTGCCATCTGTAAAATTTTCCGCTTTAAGGAATGGATAATCATCAGACTTGGTGTATGTCCATCCATCGCCAGTCTTGATTGCACAGGAAAGCTGGATCGCATTATACGTTCCGTCAGCAGCCTCCGCACCATCCAATCCTGAAAAATCTCCATTAAGTGTTACATTTGCCGTGAGCACAGCCTTTTTACCCACAGACACATCATCGATCCTGCCTAACTCTGGGTATGTACCTTCATCATTGCTGGCATAAATTTTATCTGTCCACTTGGCATCTGCGCCAGTGTCAAATACCAGTTTGTCTGTAGTGATGCTCCACGCCATTTCCGCAGACGGATCTGCTGCATCAGCTGAGACTATTGCCCCTGCACTTCCCCAGAATGAGCCAACCATTGCAACTGCACATGTCACAGCAACAAGTCTTGTTCTAAATCTCACCATATTTCCTTACCCTTTCTTTTTTGTGATATTCCTCCACTTTACTCACCACGAACAGCCTAATTCGTGATTAATATTTATACATATACTTATATTAACTCATTTTTTAATTGTTGAACATGTCATTAATTACCGAATATTTAAGTTGTTTTTTATTGCTTTTGCACGCCATATTAGTCAATAATTTAAGTTATTTGCAATTAATATTAGTTTCTTGTTACCGCACGGATTGTTACAGCTCGCAGAGCGGGCAATCAGTGGTTTAACACACGTTGTAATTAATACATAAAAAAGCCAGCTGGCATAATACCAACTGGCTTTATATTAGTTTATTCATTTTTCAAATATTGAAGTATCTAATCAAAATATCTGAATGCTTCCACACATGCCATTGATTCTTCCACTATATTATAAATATCTATGAAAAAATTCGTTGTGCCTAGAGATTAAACTTACCGGAATATAAACTATCAGGGTACGAATTGCATCTACTCATAACATGCACTGCATGAACTTGTATATGTACCAACCTCTTATAAGCACTGGTCTTGCGGTATGTGATATGACCTGATGCCCTTGAAACACCACTCATATCTTGTGTTTTGAACAATCACGATGGATCAAATCTGGTATCAAATACCTGCGTCCTAGCACTTCAATCATGCTATATACAGCATCTACATGTGGACTGATTCAAGATTTATCTTAAAGGCATCTCGTGTGGAAACAACTTCCCAGTTCTGAGTTACCATCATGATAAAAATGTTCTTCAATTGTCTCCAACGGAACCTCCTCCTTTCGTGAACTTGTACCACGGATCTCTGTTTCCTGCGCACCATGTGTAAAGTCTTTTTCACGATTCTATAAATCTCTGAGATAACTTCGTACATGTTACGTGTCACGGGTGACAATCTATGGTGTGCCATCTGTATCTTTTTCAAATGGCCGTTCTTTAATGTACCTTTATTATACATGATGCAAGGCAAATCGTCAACATATTTTTTGACAATTTATCAATTTTATTGTCATTGTTGTTGCGTTTTATCATCAAATTGTCTTTTATGTATATAATTGCGTGAATATTATACACATTTCATCTGTCCATCTTCTATCCTTACGATACGATCGGCCTGATCTGCTATATTTCCATCGTGAGTAACCATAATTATAGTCTGTCCATCTTCACTCTGCAGTTCTCTAAGCAGTCTCAGGACTTCTTTTCCTGATTGAGAGTCCAGATTTCCGGTAGGTTCATCGCAGAGCAACACTTTTGGTTTGTGTATGAGCGCTCTGGCTATCGCAACCCTCTGCTGCTGTCCACCGGACAACTGTGACGGATAATGTGTCAGTCTCTCTGAAATTCCAAGTTTTTCAGTAAGCTTATCAAAGTACTCCTCATCTACCTTAACCTTATCTATCATCATTGGCAGGAATATATTTTCCTTTGCTGTCAGCTCTGGCACCAGATTGAAGAACTGGAATACGAAACCTATATTTTTTCTGCGGAATTTTGCAAGCTGTGCATCTGAATATCTGAGTATATCTTCATCATCATAGAATATCTCTCCTTCTGCCTTTGTATCCAGTCCGCCCATCAGATGCAGCAATGTTGACTTTCCACTGCCTGATGTTCCTATAATCGCCGTAAATTTTCCATACTCAAATTCCACGTTACAGTTGCGAAGTGCATGAACAGCATTTGTTCCTTCACCATACGTCTTATTTAAATCCTTTATCTGAATCATATGCATCGTCCCCCTTACTCTTTTTCAGCCAGATCATCAATTATCTCTTCCGATTTCTTCTTATGAATGACCAGCACCGTAATAATCGTCGAAATCACAACAAGGAATGTTCCTATCAGTACCAACGCTCTTCCCATAGGGACAACAAATATCTCGCTGTCGAACAGAAATACATGCTGGAGTCTCGTTACCTCTTTTATAACATCTGCATCGACGTTCCATAAATCTGTCTCCGGCCAGTTGAACATGTTTAGCGCCTGTTCGTACTTGTAGCGCAAAAGCCATCTCATGCCATACACCATACCGGCTCCGACAGCACATGATACCAGGGCATTTCTTATGTTATGCCATATAAACGTCATGTTCCATGCGTGCTTCTCCATTCCAAGAGCCCGCATGATCGCCACGTTCCGCCTGCCATTCTGGTAACGCATGGTGACAAGTTCCCAATATCCCCATGCCGCCATGATAAGAAGAATAAAGAACAGACATATTGTGCTCGCATACTGTGATATATATGCCTCACGATACTCCTTATCACACTCATCTATCGTTCGTATCCTGAGTTCCATTGAAGAGTCCAATATGTCAGCAAACCTGGATACAACTCTATCAATATCTCCCCTGTTGCTTAGAGATATATATGTAACGTCATAACATGTCTTAAACATCCCAATACTGACTGCTGTGTCCTGTGAGGCCACTATTGCATATCCATACTGTGAAGCTCTGCCAAGACCTGCATACAATATCGGATCGCTCTCCTTTGTGGTCTCCGGAATCACAATTATCGCATCCACGATTTCAACAGTCTCCTTGTATTCGCCTTTTCCGTTCACTGTCATTGTATGCATTACATCGCCTATCTTATATGGCGACTCCGCGGTCATTCCGTCATATTCATATTCAACACACGCCACACCATTTTCATGGGTACCTATTGACCCCTCTTTTACATATTTATCCAGCTTTCTCATTCCGTTATCATCCAGCCATATCGCTGGAACGTTGAAATAAAATCTATCGTCTGCATGATAGAATTCTTCTGTATCTTCCGGAAACTGGACCTCCGCCTGCCACAATCCATCCGGAATATCCTCGTCATTTCTATCATAAAATATATCAAAGCCATCGTTTGTGGAGAAACTCTCTATTGACTTTACTTCGTTCATATCCGCAATGCTCTTGCGCCCATCCTCAGTAAGTCCTGTATCTGTAAGCAATACTCCACCAGTAATCCCCGACCCCTGATCATAAAGGCATATATCTACATCACTGGTTTCCATATCCAATTGTCCATATGTATAATATGTGTCTCTGTCCAGATCATCATTGTGAAAATATCCTTTTCCCTTGCCGTCCATAGAGCAGAATGCGTAGCACATCACCGCCGCAAACAGGATCAGGGCAACAGACAACATCTGCATTATATTTGCAAATGGAATACCGGAAACCACCGATTTGATTCTCCCGAATGATCTCACACGATCTCTTCTTATAAGTCTTCTTGATTTTATATGAAGGTATATATAAAAAAGTAAATATCCAAGAGTAAATGTACCTGTTGCACACACAACAGAGATTACAAATGGATTTTCTGTAATCTGCTGTACACACCACTCCACTGTATAACCGCGCAATTTAGGCAGCCTCAGAAAACGACTTTGAATCTCGAGTATGACCTCATATACAGTGATTCCAACGACTCCGCCGCATATCACTCCTGAAACCAGCAGGATTCCCCATTCCAATATATGTATCCAAGCCACTTTAATCCGGCTGGCTCCTATATCTCTCACGATATCCAGGGATTTCTGCCTCTCGCTCATAACAGTTATCATCACGCCAAACAGGGATATAGCCGACAAGATCACAGCAATAACACTGAAATATAGTATTCCCTGGACAGAGTCCGACAGATAACTTTCGCTGTTAAGCTTCTCGTTTCCAAGGGTAATGTTGCAGATATCTTCTGCAGCCGATCTGCTGCGGCCGGATCTTGGCCATATTCCAGTTTTGTCATAATAATCCTGCGCAAACTCTTCCATAGCGCTCTCCGACTGCTCTGTTATCTCGTCATCACCATACAGTGAGACAGCAGTATATACGAATGTATTCTCATCCAAATCACAGTCATCCCGCCACAGATATATAGTTGGCATCTGTACTTCCGAAAGGTCAGATCCCCAGTCTACTCTGTTCTCCTTAAGATCTCTTCTGCTGTCTGTACACAATACACCTGTGATAGTAAACGTAATCTGTCCCACATGTCTACCTGTTCTCAACAGATATGTATCATCCAAATCGTAACTGTCAAATGTTACTTCCTTTCCAACATACGAGTCAGGATCAACAGTAAAAAACATATCCTCCAACACATAATCGTACACTGCTGCCTCCCCGGTTTTTTCAGGGAATCTTCCCGACGAAAGCTTTACATACTCAAGCTCCTCTGCCGTATCGTCAATATATGTACCATATGTATACTGTGTTTTGTCATTTCCCAGCTTTCCACATATAGCCGTACGCCCGATCATGCTGACCCTTTTGTCTTGTGACATCTCCTCATATGCATCACTGCCAAGATTGCTATACAGGTAAAATGTCTTACTACTTCCCCGCAGCTTGTCATCATACTGCCGTCTACATTCTGTTCTCTCCATCAAAAGTGCAATCAACAGGAAAGCCGTTAATATCACTATCGAGGTAAGCATGCTCGCAAACTGCTTTTTATGATATCTCCAGTATTTTGTTATCAGAAATAAGTTTGTTTTCATATGTCCCCCCGCTATACACAATTAGCCCCGTCAAATTACGACGGAGCTATATTTCTATATTTTTAGCACATTCTTTATAATATCAGCATCTTACCCTAAACGATCCTGCAGTCCTATAATTTGCGCCAGTCGGTTCAGTATAAAAATAATATGTTTTTCCTTTGCTTACTCCAAAAGTTGTTGAAAGTGAAGTACCTGTGCTCCCTTCAGCAGGCGGATATATAATCTTTGCTATATTTCCACTGGAATCCTTTACTGTTATTTTCACTTTTCCTTTCGTTGAAGCATTATATATCAGTGTCATAGTTGTACCTGCCGTTGTTACATGTCCTACTTTAGTATAACTAGTGCAATCATAGTCATAATAATATGATGCAACCGCTCTTGCAACACTATTATTTTCTACAGCTAGCTCTTCTGCCATTGTGGTCTCGCTCTCCCCCGCAAGTGCACTCACCCCAGGCATACATGATATCGTCATTACTGCTGTCATCACGCACACGATCATTCTCTTAAACTTCCTCATAAGCATATCCTCCTTTCTACTGCTATACAATCGACAACTATGTTTATAAGGTTATTATAAATGCATTTTTCGACTATTTTTTCAAAATGGACTAATTGGTCAAAATTAAGGAGTGAACGGTAATTTATTACCACATACTCCTTAATTTTGACCGTTTACTCCATTCCTATTGCTACATACGTCACTCGTGCTATCATTAACTTTACTCATTTGATATCAATATTAGGGAGAGTATTTTATGATTAATTATATATGTTTGAAGATTTCTAATTACCTTATCAAAGAAAAAATAATTACAGATAAAGAAAGAAATATATATTCCTACCTTTTCTCATGTGTATTTGAAGAAATTATTTTTGACCTTATAACACTTGCCACAGGGATTATTTTTCATAGATTAATTACATCTGTTCTATTCATAATAATAACTATGCCATTGCGCTATTTTGCAGGTGGCTATCACGCATCAACACCTTTGCGATGCACCATCTTGTCATATGGAATCATGATAATTGTGGTATTATTTCCACAATTATCATTTGAACATTCAGAAACTATTCAAGCAATCATATTTTTTGTCTGCATTGCCATAATTATGATAGTTTCACCTGTTGATACAGAAAATAAAAGATTTAACATCTCAGACAAAATCAGTCTACAAAAGAAAGCCAGGATTACCGTAATATTAATATGTGGAATCCAACTTATATTATGGTACAATAAATCCAATCAGCATACACAAACTATTACATTGTGTGTGTTAATATGTACATTAAGTTTACTTGCAGGATATATAAGGAATATAAAAAATGTCTCTTAAAAATATTAATATAGCAATTTGTGACGATGAAGTATCATCAATTTATTCAATAAAAAAATACTTGATTTCATATCAAATACAATTTGATATCGACTGTGAAATTCACACTTTTACAGACAGTTCTAAATTTTTGTCTTCATTTGAAACAAACAAATACAACATTGTATTTCTTGACATTGATATGCCAAATATGGATGGTTTAGAGATTTCCAAACATATAAGGAAAAAATATTCAGATGATGTATACATTGTATTTGTGACTTCATATCCAAGCTATATGCATGATAGCTTTCAGGTTCATCCTTTTCAATATCTTATAAAACCTGTTTCCTACAATATTTTTCAAAATATTATGTCTGACCTTTTAACATATATGCAAAGCAAGAACAATATACGCATAGTAGTAGATACATATAATGAAAAACTTCTTGTAAATGTGAATGATGTAATCTACATTCGTACAAGCAAGAGCCAAAAACTCCATCTTATTTATACACTACGCGATTCTCAAATAATTGGTCGTGGAGCGTTATCATCATTGGCAACCTCTCTTGCTGAACATGGATTTATTTTAACCAATCAAAGCACTCTGGTAAATACAAAGCATATAACCCACTTTAACGATAAGTTGTTAGGTCTTGATAATGGAGACGTAATCAATATTTCTAGAAGAAACCTAAAAAAATTCAGAACTTTTTTTGCAAAGCAAATCATCTCAGATATGAAAGGGTAAATACAATGGACATTATTTTTGATATTATGCCAACGCTTTTATACAGTGCAGATATGTATATATTTTTTTATGTTATATTCAACGACAAAAGACGATTTAATTATAACTTTATTTTTGGTATTTTTATAATCTGGGGAGTTGAAATGCTACAAAATATTATTGTTCTCCCACTTTCCGGAGATGTATCCATGAAAGCAACTGTTATGAGAGTTTCTCTTTCCTTTTTATTAACTACCATTCTTTCACTTTTATTTACTGCCACAATCACATCAAGATTATTTACATCTATTTCCTTTGTGACAATTACTATGCTATGCGAAAATATGTCATATTCAACTATAAATCGCTTTCTTGCAACAAATATTGAAAACGACACAATCTGATATGTACCCTCTTTACTGGACAACCAGTAAGGAGGGTATTTTTATGCGTTAT
>OGPF01000428.1_pt1 | contig 25818 bp, 17 predicted proteins | sample 1552871 | NCBI WGS metagenome assembly OGPF01 (sample SAMEA2580276, study PRJEB22360) | human gut metagenome | biome: human gut; feature: human-associated habitat; material: faeces | place: Denmark | collected 2008/2010
CAATACCTTAGGGAAAAAATGCGTCGGATTTTAAACGGATTTTGAACACCCTACCTAATGGATAATAATCAAGTTGCTTGTTTTCATGATCATTTGTATGATACATCACGGGGTCTTTAAGCCCATCGTCACCCTCCTCATGGTAATAGAATTCTATTTCAAGAGGATAAATCCGCCTGACTCCATTGACTTCGAAGCATGCGCCAAGTAAAATATTCTCTGCCACATTCATGAACTGAACTGCAAGATTTCTGAGTTTTTCGTTTTCGCCTTGCTCTTCTCTCACTCCTTGAAAGTTTTTGAGCACTAATAATAAATCGTTAGTTATCATTGCCGTTAAATCTGATTTATTGTTTTTCCTTATTGATTACAAGATTATAGTAATCTATTTTCTGCATTTGGGTATAACCCTCTTTCCTGCCATATTTCTTGGGTGTCGCAAATTTTGCGACTACCGGTTCTCCTTTTAGTTCTTCCCTCAATGCATTATTGATATGCTTTGCTATTGTCTTTTGGTCTCTGCCATAAAGTTGAGCGATTATGCAACAATTTTATTCTCTGTCATATTCTCAATTTCTTTATATTATTATTTCTTTTTTTCTCTTTAAAAGAAAATATGATGAGTTATAATAGGCCGTGGATAACGTGGATAACTTCTGGGTCTTATTGCCCGTTTTCCATTATCCACACTTTCCTAGCCTTTTCCCTGCTTTATCATTTCTTGTATTTTCTGACAATCAGTTAGTAAACTCACTTTTCCACATTTCCACATTCTGTTGCAAAGATAATAAGTTTATATCTTTTGAGCGCCTAAATCCGTTGAAAACTTGTCTAAATCGGCTTGGATAACCCTGTGAATATCCACTCTGGGTAGGTTTCGGCCGTGGGTCGGTGGAAATCCACAAGATTATGAGAAGATAGTTCCCCTGCTTTTCCACGGGGTTTTCCACAGATTTATTCACAATGAGGCACGTATGCTTCTATCAAACCGATTCGCCTATCGCCGTCCTTTTTCTACTTGAAGGGTGTAACACTACGCGTATTCTTCTCCGTAAATCTCTATGATCCGTCCTCTTCAAGAGGGGGTGAAGGCTCTGCAAAGGTAATACTATTTTTGGTATTTTACCTCTACTGGTTGGAGTAAACACAAAAAAAAGTATTATCTTTGCGGTTGCTGAAGATCCATTATAAATGAATACTCATTATGAATAAAGATATGAACAAACGTCCCTTCTCCTCCCGCAAGCGGGCTCTTGTAGGCTTCGCCGTGGTCTGCGTGGTGCTCCTCGCGGTCCTCGGCCTGGGCAGCGACTATATGTTGCGTTATGCCCTCCGTCCGTCAATGGAACACAGCCACGACCTCTCTTGGCGCTTCCACAACATCATCGACGAAAACCCGCAGTTGCGCCCCTGGGCTGATAGCCTGCAGCGCCACCACGCCCTGCGCGACACTTTCGTCACCATGCCCACAGGCGAGCGTCACCATGCCACCTATATTCTTGCTCCCCGCCCCACCGACCGCGTGGCCCTCCTCGTCCACGGCTATGAGGACAACGGTATGGGTATGATGCACATCGCTTCCATCTACCACCACATGGGTTTCAATCTCCTGCTCCCCGACCTCCACGCCCACGGCCGCAGCGAGGGTGAGGCCGTGCAGATGGGTTGGCTCGATCGCCTCGACGTGATGCGCTGGATGGAGGTGGCCAACAGCCGTTTCGGTCGTGGTGGCAACACGCGGATGGTGCTCCACGGCGTGTCGATGGGAGCTGCTACCGTGATGTGCGTCTCGGGCGAAACGCTTCCCTCCTATGTGAAGTGCTTTGTCGAAGACTGTGGCTACACCAGCGCCTGGGACGAGTTTGAGGGTGAACTCCACGACCGTTTCGGCCTTCCCGCTTTCCCCCTGCTCCATGCCTGCAGCGCCCTTTGTCGTGTCCGCTACGGCTGGAGTTTCGACGAGGCCTCGCCTCTGCGTCAGGTGGCCCGTTGCCACAAGCCAATGCTCTTCATTCATGGCGACCGCGACACCTTCGTGCCCTTCTCCATGCTGGCGCGCCTCTACGCTGCCAAGCCCCAGCCCAAGGCGCAATGGGTCAGTCCGGGCAGCATCCATGCGCGTAGTTTCCACGACCATCCCGTCGCCTACGCCGCCCACGTCCGTGCCTTCGTAGGCCAATATATTTCTCTGGGTGATTCCCTTAAGTGAAACGGCAAAAAACAAGGGTCTATACGCCACTTATCATTGTGGCACATAGACCCTTGACGTTGAGTCGATCACTATTCCATCATCTTAGTCGGCCCATATACTTCCGTCCTTTTCGCGATATTCCTCTATATTCTCTTCGTAATATAGTTCAGCTGCTTGCTTGAGCTCAAATTTTGTGAGAGATGTTGCAAAAAACGTCTGTGCTTGGATAGCCACGCTATTTGTTTCCGGCTTGATATAATTTTTCTTTTTCATAATTCTCATTCTTTATTTGATGACTATTTTCATGGTTTTTCCACCACGTTTCACAATGTTAATGCCCTTCTGAGGCTCATTGAGGCGACGGCCCTGCAGGTCGTAGTATTCCGCCTTCCCATCGCCTATAGCATCGAGATGATCGATGGCTGTCGTCTTGTCGCTGATACTGATGTTCAGCGTTTTGGCGCCTACAGTTTCAGAATTGTAAACAAAGTAAGCACGGAAAGGCTTGCAGGCCACTTTTGTGGTCTTTTCGTTCTCCAGCAGTTTAGCAGGATTCATCAGCATGTTGCCCTTCACGATGAAGCAGTTGCCATCCGTATCCTTGTTGAACTCCTTTTGTTGATAGATACCCACAAACTTGTAGTTGTCGTCCTCAGTAGTCGCAGGTGAAATATTACTTATTATTGACGAATTGTCTATAGAGAACTGGAGCTTGGTCTCCGCCTCTTTCATCATGATGACAGTAGGCGTACCAGCCTGGATTACTTTCTCCATTTCCTTGAGTTCTACGCCATCTTCTGTAGTCGAAAGCAGATGGAAGGCGCGGAAGTTCTGACCATCGAGTGAGACATCAAACGGTAGACAAAGCGTAGCCCATTTTGTACCTTCCTTCATCGTGCGACTGTATGCGGCCTTTTTAGCTACGAAGTTATTGAATAGATATAAATCTTTGTCGTCGTTAAGGTTGAGATGATTTGCTGTAAGTCCATTATCTACTACAGCTCCTATCCTCTCCTCACCCGATTTGGCCACCAGTTCCTCGAAGTAACCATCTTTGAATCTGTTAGCATGTGTTTTGTCCACGACCTTAGGATTAAAGTTTGGAAGTTTCTGACAACCATTAAACATATTATTTGAATTTGAATTGGTTACTTGTTCCGTTGTGAATAATTCTTTCGCATAGATATGTTCCAACTGTGCCGTATATCGGAACATGCCATTCATTTTTTCTACTTTGGCTGTATTGAAGCTTGATAAATCGATCCAAGTAAGCTGGTTGCACATCTCGAACATACGAGTCATGTCCGTTACGTTTTCAGTATTGAAGTTCGATAAGTCAAGTGAACTTACTCCGCAGTTATAGAACATGCAATACATATCCGTTACGGTATTCGTTTTTAAATGAGTTATATCGAGAGATGTCAGCGCCCTGCAGTAGCAGAACATCTGACTCATACTCTTTACATTGGTAGTGTTCAGATATTCCAGGCCTGTAATGGATTTCAGATTATTGAATTCATTAAACATGTATTTGCATGTTGGTAACGCATAGTTTTTGAAACTCTCTTCTATGATTACCGAAGTGGCACTCTTTATTTCTTCTGGCCAATAATAAAATGAAGGAAACTTACCATTGAACCATTTTTGGCTGTCTAACGGATTGTAAAATTTCACCACCGTTAGATTCTCATCTTCCGTTGCTGAAGGAATATTATATAAAAATGTAAGAACTTTTGTGGTTTTATTGTATTCTGCGCGAGCTATTGGTTCTGTGGAAGCAGCCTTATAGGATAAGGAAGACTTGTTGACGCCACCTTTTGCCAGCAATAGAGTTGGTAGCAAGAGTAGCAACATGAACAACAGAGCAATAGTTTTTACTCTCGTCGCCTTTAGGACTGTGCCTGTTTGCAGTTCCTTTGATTGATGTGTGAAATGTAACATTATGAATATGCTTTAATTAATTTGACTTGACAATCCATTGGATCTTATATTGTGCGACACAAAATTAGTGTTTTCCCATCAATCAAAGCGTCCACTTCCCCTACGTAGGTGTCCATTTCCTACCAAAAAAGGTGTCTCTTTCGGGGGGAAGGAGACACCTTGAACGTGTTTTTTTAACTATTTTTTTCTTTCCAGGCCGTAGGCGAGCAGCCTTCCTTCTCCTTGAACATCCGGTAGAGATAGGAGCGCGACGAGAAGCCACATTCCGCAGAGATGACGTCGTTGCTGTAGTCGGGATGCTCCAATATCATCCGCTTGGTCGCCTCGAAGCGCACCTCGGCCAGCCAGATACGGAAGGTGGTGTTGTAGCAGGAGGAGAGGTATCGTGACAACTCCGTTTTGGTGATGCTTAGCGAGCGTGCCAGCGAGATCATGTTGACCGATGTGTCTTTATATCCCCTGCTGGCGCACCAGGCGTCCAGCTTCTCGCGGATAATCTTCTGTCGTGCTGCAGCAAACTGTTGTTGTAAAGTTTCTTCCTTCTTGTCCTGTTCCACATTCTGCTCTTCAGCGCAGAGTGCAGCCTCTCCACCATTTTCTGTTTGCGCGCTTTCCGTCTGCTCGATCTCCGTCTGCGTGCTTTCCGTCTCTGTGGTTTCTATTTGCGTGGTTTCTATTTGCGTGGTTTCCATTTGCCCGTTTTCCATGACGGCATAGTTTTCTTCCACATCCTTATCCAAAAGTTCCTCGGCAGGGTTGTAGTTATATCCCAGCGACACAAAACTGATTATGAAGAAAAGCATGGCAAGCAGTTCCATGGGTCCGATGACATATAGAAAATCGGTGGAAAGCACGGCGACAGGCATGGCTATAATGAGAAGGAGAAGGATGATCACGCTGGCGCGTGCGAATCTCACGTAGGGCAGAATATCGTTGCCCGCCATTTCCTCCAGCATCTTCCTGCGCTTTCTGATTTCCACTATTATCATCACGTGACAGTAGGCCAAATTGACGCCAAACAGGAAGACCATCACATAGAGCCAGTTGCCAATATGGAAACTTCCGCTCTGGCTATAGCCTACACCGAAGATAGCGAGTATGGCGGCATAAATAGTGGCACAAACGACGTTCATCTTTCGGAGATTGGCGTGCATAGCCTCGATATTGTAGATGCCCATGGCGATGAGCGTGAAGCAGGGAGGATAGACCAGCATGTTGAATATGGCTCCCTCATCGTCGCCTTTCGCCCGAAATTCCCCCCCCCATTTGTGCCAAAAACTGCAGGGCCAGTCCCACCATGGCTGCGAATATCAGCCATCGCGACTTTTCGTATCGGCAGTTCATCCACTTGATCTGTAATCGTGTGATCCCCAAGATGATGGCATTGATCGACACGAAGAGAAAGCAGGTAAACTGTAGAAGAAACAAACTATCCATTTCTTTGTTTTTTTATATTTAGCATCTATCAAGACCCGCCTTCCATTCTTTATGTCCGTGGGGTGTGAATCCGCTGCAAAAGTACAAATATTTTTTTAAAACGAATAATTTGTTGCCCGCCTTTTGTGTAATGTTTTTCAGGCTTCCTTCCAATCGACCAGTCCCTTTCCCTGATCGTCCAGTTCTATGGCCAGCGCCACGACCCGTCGCTTGTCGGCCTTGAAGGGTTCGGCGTATTGCTTGTCCCGGATCTGTTGCGTCGCGGCGTGAATGCCGCCGTTGTTGCTCAGTTTCAGTTCCAAGACATAGATGATATGGATGGTCTCCACGACCATGTCTATCCTGCCCGTTGCGATCATTTTTTCTACTTCTACCCGGCAGCCGATGGCGTTGAATATCGTGCTCAATATCAGTCGGTAGCGCTCCTCCATGTCCATGCTGGCCAGTTTCTTGTTGCTGTAGGGCACATCGGCCACAAGCGCCTTCAGACATTTCATGGCCTCGGGCAGGTTGCCCAGCTGGAGGTTGTACAACAACATGCTCTGGGTAGATATGACTTGGTCGTTCGTTTTCAGCGTCAGTGCAGGCAGCACAATCTTGTATAGTGCCTTGCGAACCTCATAGTTGGGAATGCCAAGTATATAGATGCCGTCCGTATAACCTTTGATGGTAAGATAGCCCGACTGATAGAGGAACAGTTCCGCTCCGCCTCCTGTCACGTCGGAAGTCTCCAAGGTGTCGCTGTCTATCGGACAATTCTCGAAGTTTTTCAGTCTTATTTCTATATTATCTACAAACTTCGGAAGCAAGGAAGTGGCGCCCGAGGCGGCCCAGTAGTTCCTCAATTTTGAGTCAGACAGGGCGTTGACCAGACTGAAGGGGTTGAAGATGTCCGCCATGTTGTCATGGCTGAAATGATAGCCGTCGTAATAGGCCGTCAGTTGCGCCACGGCTTCGTCGTAGGTGTGGTTCTCATACGCAGCCAGCTTGTCGATTTCGGGTTTGAAATTGCGGAGCATTTCTTCCTTCGTAATACCGCAGATGGCAGCGTATTCAGGTTCAAAACTGATGTTGCTCAGGTTGTTGAGTACGGAGAAGAGCGAGATCTGCGTAAACTTGGTGATGCCCGTGATGAAGACAAACCGCTCGTATTTGTCGTTCGCCTTCAGGATGGCAAAGACCTCTCTGTAGATGCTGGTGCAGGCTTCGTGGTGCGGCGTCTTCCAGGAGTGCTGCAACGGAGCGTCGTACTCGTCGATGAGAATGGCCACCTGCTGCCCTGTCTTGTCGTAAGCACCCTCGATGATATTCTTGAATCTTACGGCAAGCGAACAATCTTGGCGCACGACTATCTTGTACTCCGCCTCCAGGGTATGGAAAACATCGTCCAGATAGCTTCGCACACTTTCTGGTTCTGCTCCGGCCTGGCTCATGTCGAGCCGGACGACAGGGCGCTTCACCCACTCTTTCTCCAGCTCCATGATCCTCAGTCCCTCGAAGAGCTCCTTCTTGCCCAGAAAGTAGGCTTCGAGCGTATCGACGAGCAGCGACTTACCAAAACGGCGCGGACGACTCAGATAATTATACGTGTTGTCAGTGTTGGCAAGACGCCAGATAATATCCGTCTTGTCAACATAAAGGTATCCATCCTTTCTGATTTTCTCAAATGACTGAATGCCTACGGGCAACCTTCTGTTTCTTGTCTCTGCCATAGCTCCCTGATTTTTGTTTGCAAATATACGATTATTTTCCCAATCCCCATGCTTTTCCTCCAATTCTTTGAGTATTATTATGCTTTTGCTCTCTATCCAAAAAGATCATTCATTTTCACCTCACTATTCACCCATCCGCTATGCGTGTTCCGCTTCACCCCATACGTCGTGATAAAAGTATGTAGCAAGGCCTTCTTCGTCTTGGTCGCCACGGCAAATGACGACATTCTTTCTCGCAGCCGCTGCTCATAGTTGGCATCTATGACAAATTCGTCCTTGGCGTATTTCATCTCACAAATATTGATCGCTCCGTCAGCACGATCTATCAGCATGTCTATCTGACCTCCTCGCCACTCCGCACCGGTAGCATCCGCAAACGGTCTGCAAGACCAGGAATAGACATTTGCCAACACGCCTGAAATCCCCAATGCCTTCTTGATCTGTGGGATATGGTGGAAGCAAACCTGCTCAAAAGCATAACCACTCCAGGCTGTTCGGCTTCCCGAATTGCGCATGTTGCTCCAATAGCTTTTGTCCTGCCCACTGTTGTTAGCCACAAAACGGGTGTAAAACAGTGAGTATAAATCGGTCAACTGATAAAGTGCGTCCCGTTCACTTTTTCCTATAGTAGCGTATTTCCTTATAAAATCACATTTCTGCAGATTCTCCAGGATTTCTGACAACTGTCCGCCACTTTTCAGTTTCAGCTCATCCATCAATTCCTTGCGTGTCATCCCCTTCATTTTTTGCGAGAGTACCTCTACTATCTTGCGATAATGCTTGGAGTCGTGGAAGAGAGATCGAAAGAGAAAACCGAATTCTCCACGCAATGGCGCATCCTGCGAGAAAAGCAACCTATCGATACACGCGTCCAAGGGCACACCTCGCTCCAGCATGTCAAGATAGTAAGGAATGCCACCCAGTATCATATACACATCCAACACCTGCTGGCGGGTAAGCTTGAGCCCTTTCAGTTCGTTTAAGAACTGCTCAGTCTCGCCCAAGGAGAATGGAGAGAGGTAGATCTGACGAGTCACGCGACCGTACAACCCTCCCTTGTCGCCTATAAACTTTGATAGCATCCACGTGGTGGAAGAACCACACACGATCAGTTTGAGATTGGGAATCATAGAAGCCCATGAATTCCAAAAGAAACTGAAAGCTGCGATGAAATTGCTTTTTGGTGTATCCATCCACGGCAACTCGTCAAAGAACAGAACAATCGGGTCTTGCTGAGATATTCCCGACAGATATTCCCGCAAAGCAGCAAATGCCTCAAACCAGGTTTTCAGTCTGGGTACGGCTTGCTTGGAATACTGCTCCAATGCCATCCGAAACTGCTCCAGCTGCACTGCGCGCTCCACTTCGTACATACCTATAAACGAAAAGGCAAACTGGTCATTGAACATTTTTCGGACCAAGAAAGTCTTTCCCACACGCCTGCGACCATAGATCGCTATCAGCTCGGCCTTGCTACTTTCACAGCGCTCCTGGATGAGTTTTTGCTCGTACTCACGCCCTATAATCCCGTTTACACCCATAACTTTCTGATTTTATTCGGTTTATATCTCCATCTTACAGGTGCAAAGATACCAAAAAGATCTGAATTATGCAAGGATAGCGCCGCCATAACTCTTTTTTTTTCGTAGTTATGGCTGATTTATAGGTGATAACTCAGCCATAACTCATTTTTTTTGATGGTTATGGCGGTGTTATCGCCACACCTGGCTTTCTTTTCATCCATGATTTTTTCTTGTTCGTTTTAGGGTTTGACAAATGAGTTTTGCTTTGGCCTGGTAGATCTCGAAGAGCTTTTACGTTGACGAATCTTGCCGTGATGCTGTAGTTGTTCATTGCGCTTAAGGTATTTAAAGGTGTTATAAAATGGAGACCTTGCCGATGATAGCTTTTTTCTGGTTCTTCCGGAAAATCGAGTGATAGGGTTTGTGTTGTTGCCAATACGTCCTGCTGAGTTAGGGAAAACAACAAATACAACTTTTACAACAAGTTACAACCTTTTTTCTGCAACACCAATCATTGAAAACATTTTCTGAAGATACTTGTTTCTGCAAACGCTGAAATACCCTTGCTGTCCACACATGAATATATGATTTGTTTTGACTGCTACGAATCAAGTCAAACTCCACGATGTAACAAAGATGTAACGTAATCGACAATAGAGTCTTTGTTCAAGGAAAAAGACGACCCCAAAGGCTGGTCTCCTCATGTGGGAGATCAGTCTTAATTGTTGTGTTCGTTTACCGTTTTTGTCTTGTGTGTAAATACGAAACGTGGCAATAGGTTGAAGTGGGTAGCCGCAGCTTGCTTGCAGATACTACAGTGGAAAGAATGGGGAAAATGTAGTAATCAAGGCTTTTTGTTTGGTGCGGGCTTTGTTAAATGGATACGGACAATTAGTTAATAGTTCGTTAATTCATGCTAATCGACTTGATTTCGGCTGAGCGAGAGGTTATCTTTGTATAGATGCCTCGTCTTGGCAAATCGAGTGTTCTTTGTCTTTGGACGAGAAACTGGGTGCTGTGAGTTGGTAGAATGTAAAAAATAATACATATTAATATTGATGGAGAAGTTAAACTTTTTATCAATCTCTTCGCTTGGAAACAGAAGCATATCGATCTCGTATCGGTCTCGTATCATTCCCGTATTGATCCCGTATCGTTCTCGTATCGTTCTCCTATCGTCCTCCTATCATTCTCGCTTCCGGAAGCGGAAACAATACGGAAACGATACGGAAACGATACTTGAGGGGAGGGAGGATGAAGCGAGGACGATGGGAGATGGAAGCGTGGTGGATACGTGGAGGCAAGGGAGAAAAGAAAATCCACCAGTGGGCCTCCCCGATGGGAAACCGACTGGCGGATCGTGGAAGTGGAAGTCTTGGTGTGAGACTCCAGCGGCTCTAAGTCTGTGGCGATCTTATCTCACCACGACCTTCTTGCCACCGACGACATAGATGCCGGCGGGAAGGCCCTTGAAGTTTTGTGCGTTCATGCGCACCAGTCGTCCCGTGAGGGAGAAGATGTCACAGGCTTTGCCACCGAAGAGAGTCTTGGCGGAGACGCCCTCGATGGCCGTGGAGGGGGTGATGGTCAGTTTTCCGTTGGTGTAGGAGAACTCGTAGTTGTCGGCGTCGCCACCTTCCACCACGATCTCATAGACACCCTCGGGTGAGGAGAGGTCGGCGGAGCAGGTGGCCTGCGGCTTCTCGCTGATCGCGCTCTCGTTGTCATCGTTTCTGAAACCCTCGTAGCGGATGGTAAAGACGGGGTTGGCCTCACCCTCACAGCGCGTGGCGTCCTCGGCAATGACCTCCAGGGGAGCGGGCTTGATGATGAGGTAGCCATCCTCAAACTCCGTGTCCTCGTCGGTGATGGTGCCGCGGCTGATCTTGATCTTGTAGCGACCCACGCCAGAGGTGTGGTCGGCCTCGCAGGTCAGCTGAGGTGTACCCTCCACCTTCGTGCCGTTGATGGTGAAGGTCAATTCGGGATTCTCCTCACCATAGAGGCGTGAAAGGTTGCGGGCTTTGACGGTGGTGCCAAACTCCACGATGCTGGAGAAGTCCTTCCACTGTGCCAGCGAGCTGTAGCGCGTCTTGCTGCCTGCTCGCACGGCGAGGCGACAGGTCTCGGTGTTGGCGCCAGCGAAGACATCCATGCCCAACTGCGGAATCTCCTTGGGGCGCACCTTGAACTCCTCCATCGACCAGCAATAGCCGAAGGCTTCCTTGCCGATCTGCTTCACATCGTGGCCGAGGGCGATCTTGCGCACCATGCTGCAGCCAGCAAAGGCGTAGTCGGCGATGGTGGTCACGCCGTCGGAGACCTGGAGGTCTTCGCGCGTCAGCGGGATAACGGCCAAAAGTGTGGTCTTGTCCTTGTCATAGACCATGCTGCCCTCGACAGTGAAGTCGGCATCGGCGGTAGGGGTGAGGTGGACAGTGGAAAGCTTGTTGCAATAGGCCCAGACGCCCTTGCCGAAGTGGCGGATGCCCGTGGCGGGGAAGTGGATCTCCTCCATGGAGCAACCGTAGAACAGCTTGTCGGGCAGGCTATTGTCCTGAGTGATGGTGAGCTTCTGTCCCTTGTCGATGAGATAGTAGTCGTCGCCGGCCACAATCTGGGCGTCGCTCAGGTCGAGCATACGCATCTGTCCGTGGGTGCGGTTGCCATTTTCGTCGGCACCCGCCATCTCGCGGAGTGTGCGGAGGTCGGTGGCATTGATACTGCCCTGTACTCGTAGCGTGTCGTAGCAGAAGAAGGACTCCTCGCTGACCAAGGATCGGAGCTGGCCCGGAGTGGAGACTTTCACCTCGCCGGAGACGCGGCTAATGGCGGGCTCGGGTGTGATATTGATGACGGCCTCCTGCATCTCGGAGAACTTATAGCCCAACGGGTCGAGGATAGCTATCTCGTAGTAGCCGTCCTGGTCGCCACACCATCCCCAGTTGACGTGGACGAGCCCCTCGGCGTCGTAGCCATCGATGACGAAGGAGTGGCCTTCGCGCTGACGGGTGAAGCCGCCATAGACGATGGGCTGGTCTTTGCTCAGTTGCTCGTAGATGATATTCATCCAGCCCTGCGTGGTATAGTCCTCGCGCTCCAGGTACTGCACGTCGGTCAGGCCGTAGTAGCGCTGGAGACCGCGGGCGAGGTTCTCGTGGAGTGCACCACTTCCTCCCTGGGCCGTAGAACCGTAATCCATGTCGGCAGCCACACCAAGGTCTCTCATCAGCAGAGCCACGGCATCGCCCTCCTCGGGAGTGTAGCCTGCGTCGTAAACGTCGATCATGTTGCTCCAATCATAGATACTCTTTTCAAAATCTACGCTGATGGCTACACCCGAGGTCATCCCGTAGGGATAGTAGATGGTGTTGCTGCCCATGCCATGCTTGGGGCCCTTGTGATGGTAGAGCACCTGGGCGGTGGAGGTGGCTGCACAACCCGTGAGACATCGGCCTGTGCCGTTGGTGGCAATGGGGCAGAGATTGTTGAACGGCGCCTCCTGTCCCCACTTGGTGGTGAGGAGCATGGGCACGGCATCGGGGAAGTTGGCAGCGCTGGGGCGGACCACGCGGGTGGCGCTCTTGCCTGCCTTCACCTTGGCCTGGGCGACCTCACTGATGGCGGAGAGCCACCAGCGGAAATTCTCGTTCTGCGTCTTCTCGTCGTAGCAGGTGTCGGAATAGCCGAGTACGGCGGGCAGCAGATCGTCGTTGGCGATCACGGCAAATCCGCCATGGTCGTAGCCGTAGATGGTGTACTCCTCGTTGGCCACGAGTTGCTTCATGGGTGCGCCTGGGGCTTTCATTTTGCCCGGGAGGGCGCCTTTCTCCAGGGCGGTGGCGGCAGCTTGCATCTTCTGCTGCTGACTGCGGGGTTTGGCGAGAATCGTGCTTGGCAGAATCGAGGCCAGGCACAGGAGCGAACAAGTCCAAAGAGTTCTCTTGTTGCGCATAATCGATTTTTCTTTAAGTTTTGAGGTGGGGTCCTGCAAACGTCTGTCGCTTGCTGGGCAGCAGTTCGCAGGACCCCTCTCGTGATGAAATGAATGATAGAAAACTTGCGTCTTACTTCACGACGACCTTTTGGCCGTTGACGATATAGACACCCTTCTTCAGCGACTTGAGGTTCTTCACGCCCTTGGCCACGCGGATGCCGTCAGGAGAATAGACATCAAAGGCAGATCCGCTGAGTGTGAGGCCGTTGATACCGGTCACTGTATGGGTAAGGGTGGCCTCCGATTCCTCAGCGGCATAGACGGCGGTCACACCGTAGAGGTGCTTGTCGGCATCCTGCAGGATCTGCTTGTCGATGAAGCTGCGCACGTTGGCGTCAACGTTGCCGATCAACTGGCCATCGCGATAGATATTGTAGCCCTTCACCTCGCCTGCGCCACAGCTGTAGGTGATGTCGTCGATCATGAAGAAGAACGGGTTGTTCCACGTCGGCGTGTTGTGGTTGATGGCAAAGTACTTGGTGCCTGCTGGCAACTCAACCTTGATCTGCTCCCATGCGCCACTGGTGATGCTATAGGTCTCGCCCAACTTGACGAACGACTCGCGCTTGTCGTCGGTGGTGGAGTAAAGCACACTGAAGTTCTCCTCATGAATGGTTTGACCATCATTGTAGTTCTTCACCCAGAACGTGATTTCCTGCTCGTCGCCGGAGAGTGCGGGGCTGTAGAGCCAGTTGTTCTGTGATACGTCATAGCCTTCCCCGTTCACACGGTAGAGAGCGGCCAGGTACTTGTCGCCGTTGTGGGCCTTGAAGTCGGGCACCTGCTCGAGTTGTGTCTCCGTGAGCCAGCCGTTGGCTGGGTCGAAGAGCATGAAGCCGTAGTTGGAACCCTGGTTCGGGAACTTATACTTCTCGAAGACGCCACCCGTCGTGCCGGCATTGACAGCCTCAGAGGTGAAGTCGCCAAAGTTGTCCTGACTCCATGACGTAGCGTTCTCGAAACTCTCAGTCTTGGTCTCGGTGTCCGTGCTGACAGGCGTCCATGTGAGGTTCACGCCCTCCTCGGTAAGGACGGCCTCGGCGCTCTCGGGCTTCGGTTTCTCGCTCGTGAGGTACTTGACGTTGGTGGAGACGACATTGTCGTCCTCATTGAGGTCGTAGGCGTATTCCACCTCGGCCTTCAGTTCCACGGCCTCGTTTTGGTCGAGTTTATTGCTTTGGAAGTCGAAGACCACGTCGGTGAAGTCGTAGGCACCCAGCGTCTCGGTCATCTTCTTGGTCTCGACGAGCTCATCGTTGGCATAGAGTTTCACCTTGTAGTTATTGGCAGCGTTCTCGCCAAAGTTGTTCACGCGTACGCTCACCTTGGCCTTGCCACCCTTGAGCACTGTCTCGGGAGCCTCGATCTCAGCATTGAGGTCGTCGGTCTGCGTGTCGCGGATGAAGAGGCGGTCGATGTAGAGGTCCTTGTAGGCTTCGGCCTGGACGGCGAAGTCGAAGGTGATGAAGGGCTCATTGGCCCACGGGCTGAGATCGATGCCAGAGGCGTGCCATTGGTCTGCCTCGAGGTTGGCATAGTCGATCACGCCAGCCACATGGCTCACGCCGTCGGGAGTCTCCACCTCGACGGTGATCTTGGCGTTGCTGCCCTCGGCGGCCTTGTGGTGGAACATCAGTTTGGGAGCATCAACGCCACCCAAACGGATCTTGCCCGAGCCGAGGTAGGCGATGTCCTCCTTGTTTTTTGACACGATGTAGAAGCTACCGCCGTCGTTATCGACAGAATTGGTAGAAAGCTCGAAGTCGGACTTGCCGGTGCCCCAAGAGGACCACAAGATGCCATAAAACTTATAGTTCTTGACGCTGGCAAAGAACGGAATCTCGTAAGGTTTGCCCTGGATGTAAGAAGGCAATGGGACGTAGGAACTTTCGCCATACGAATTCTTTGCTTTGACAAAGATTGTCTTCACGGTCTGCTCTGCTCCGTCGTTGGGATTGACGGCGTAGTCAAAGAAGGTCTTGCCTGTGGTCTCGCCGACTGGGGTGTAAGTGGGCTTGAAGTCGGCTCCATCCGACTCGGCGAGGGTGTAAGTGATCTTCTCGGGGTTGAGATAGCCACCCAAGCGACCTCTTGCGGGTGCTTCCCAATTGAAGCGGATGGAGTTGTCTCGTGTTTCCGTGTTCTTTTTGACGGGAGCGACGGGAGCGTCCTCTCCCACATAGATGGCAACGGGGGTGCAATAGAAACTGGCGCCCTTGTCGTTGACAGCGGCCACGCTATAGACATTGATGCCGTTGGTGGCGGTGTTGTCTGTGAAGGTCACCTTGCTGCCCGGAGCAGCAGCAGGAATCTCGGCAACCACCTGGCCCGTGCGGCGGAGCTGGAAGCCCGTGATTTTGTCTAAGGTTTCGCCGTTGAGACGCTTCGTAGGTGCGGTGAACGTGATTTGGGTGGAGAGTGCGCCCTGTGGGTCGGCCTCGGCTTCAAGACCTGTCACCTGGTCGGGAGCGAAAAAATCTACGCCTGCAGTCATTACAACATCGTCAATCTTGACACCCATAGCCTCGGGCTTCACGGAAAGGGCATGGAAGCCGAGATAGATGGTCTCGTCCTTGTCGGCGTCCAAAGTGAGGGTGACGGCCTCGAAGTCGGAACGCTTGATCATGGTTTGGGGCATCAGGGTCTTGGTCATTGCCTCTGGGGTAGGTGCAGTGCCATACTTCACCTCAAATTGCTCCTCATAGTACTTATATCTTCCTGAAAGACGGAAGGAAATCTTATACTTATGGTTGGCTTTGACGTGGAGGGCTGGAGAGACTAACCAGTCGTTGAAGGAATGTTTCTCCTCTCCGCGCAGTATTCTGGCGTAGCCGTCATTGTCGTTGAACATTCCAGGTTCCTCTATGCCCCAAGTGATACCGTCATTGTCGGCGTCGATCACTTTGAAGTAGGCCAAATCGGCCTCCGACTCAAAACCATTGGCGAAGGGCGGTGTGATAGGAGCGCCGTAGGAAACGTAGTTGCTGACCATCTCCTCACCCATCGTGCCGTGGTTGTTTGGCGTGATACCGTAGCCATAGACGGCAGTCTCACCCTCGGGGAGTGTATCCTCAAACATAGTGCCCACATGGCCGGTCTTGATGACCTTGCCCTCAGGGTAGCGCTTGATGTCGTAGGTGAGTTCACCGACGTAGCCCTCGTTCTGGCCGCCTGCAGGAGCTTCCCATGTGACGGTAGCCTTGCCCGTATTGGTATCTACCGAGGTGTGGGCGTTGACGACGGGTTTCGGGGTGTCGAAGCCTGCATAGTAGCGGCTTGCAAACTTAGGACTGGGGCCTTCGCCGTTGCTGACAATGATGGTGATGGTGTTGTAGCCCTTGTTGAGCGTGACAGGTTGGGAGACAGCAGCACCCGGCTTGGTCCCGCCCTTGGCTATCTCTTCCTTGTCGTTGAGAATGGTGTAGGTAAGTTTGGAGTCGGTCAGGTTGCCACCAGCGAAGTTCTTGCTGGGTGCGGTAAACTGGATGTGGCCCGAAAGCGATCCGTCCACAAAGTCGAAATGCATCTGGTCGATGGCGGCAGGTGCGCCGTCGGCAGCCTTTGCCTTGGGAATAGTAAGAAGGGATATGATATTGTTGTTGGCAAAGTCGCCGATCTCCGTCAGCTGACCTGTTGCGAGATCGACGGTATAGAGAGTGGATTTCTGATTGCTATCCACGCAATCCCAATAGAACGTGTTGGTAGTCTGGTCGATCTCACCACTTTGGTAGTAGAAACTGTCATCAGCCTTCTTCAGTTGTTTGCCCGTGGGGCCTACCAGAGTTTCTTCGGCGGTGGAGGTGTCGATCTTATAGAGGTTGCCGTCCTCGGCAATACCATAGAGAATGTTGTCGCTGGTAATACCCATGGCTACATAGCTATGGCGCAGGCGGCCAATGGTGGAGCGGGTGATGTTCTCGTAGTCGGCTATACCCAGCTCGTTGTTCGAACCATTGCCATCGAGGAAGCAGCCATAGACCGTGCCGTCGGCAGCGACGGCTGTCTCACAAGCGATGAGGGAGTAGTCCTCGATTCGTTTTTCGACCTTCTTCTCCCAGGTGTTGGTATCATAATGGTAGAAGTAGATCATATCGGTGCCCCAGAAGTTTTGGTACATGACGAAGTAGAGGTTGTCCTCAATCCATGCGCCCGCACCCGTGGCACGGAAGAATTCATCCTGGAACTGCTTCTTGACGGAGATGGGAGCTTCGGTGCCGAAGGTGTATATACCATACTCGGGAGTCTCGGCACTCCAAGTGGCATCATAGAGCACATTCCCCCAAAAAGTCATGGGCTTTGCGTCTTTGGCTCTTAATATAGGAACTTGGGGAGTCTGCTTTGTCTTGATGCCGGCCTCGATGTTGCGGTTGAGACGCACGAGGCTGTCTCTCTTCGCCATCTGAGGCACGAGTCTCTTGTGCAATAACGGGTGCTTGGCGATGTGTTCGTTCGTCTTTGCCTGGCGCTCCGCGGGCGTCATCTTCTTAGAGACCCGGAGCTCGGTAGGAGGATTACTATCTTTAAGCCCTGATGGAGTTTTCTGGGCTTTGGCGTTGAGCGGCAGCAATAATACCGATGCTGCTACTCCAATGGCCATGAATGGGTTTTTGTTTTGCATAAGCTTTTTTAAAAACCCACCAGTGGAACTACTTGCATGCTAAATGAATCCCACCGGCAGGCGATGTATTGGTTGATGAATTGACGCTGCAAAAGTAAGCAATAGGCCAATAGGGCGCAAATCGCCCTTCTCCACTTTCACGAAAATGGAGAGGAACGACCTAAAATGACACGATTTTAAAGCGTAAAAAAGATCAGATTTTTGTACAAAATAAACCGATTGTTCGATGGAATCGGCAAAAATGGTAGATTTAGGTGACTAAAACGAAGAAGCGGGAGAAAGTTATGCTCCCGTTTCTTTGTTGCGTCTGTCCTCGGCGACAAACTTCTGATAGACGGAGGGGGTGAGGCCCGTACACTTACGAAACTGCTTGACGAAAGTGGTCTGCGACTTGTAGCCGACGCTCTGTCCGATGGCGGCAATGGTGAGCTGCGCATACTTTGCATTATTGGTTGTCAGACGCTCGCAGGCCTTCTTGATACGGTAGTCGTTGAGCACCTCGGTGAACGACTTGCCGAAGTGGTCGTTGACGACCATGGAGACGTAGCGCTCGTTGGAGTCGATGAGTTTGGCGAGGGTAGCGACGGTGAACTCTGGCTGGCAGTATTCGTCGGTCTCCTCCATCACTCTCCGTATGCCGTCGAGCAGCAGCTGTTTTTGGTCTTCCTTGAGAAGGTTGGTGGCGCGTGGGGCTTTCTTCTCTCCCGTCTCCACGTGACTGCGGTTGATGTCGTAGAGTTTGCGGTAGCTGGCCTCCAAATCACGTTTTTGGCGCACCACATAGAAGAGGAGCATGGAGACAAGGACTATGGCGAGGACGCTCACGAGGAAGAGCAACTGGTAGAGGCGGGCGTTTTGGCGGTGTATCTCCTCCTCTTGGTGGAGGCGCGTGATCTCCTTGTCGGTCTTATCGACTTCGTACATGAACTGCTGGTTCTTCACGACGTTGAACCGCTGCGAGTTGTAGATGGAGTCCATGAGACTGAGGTATTGCCTCTCATACTGCTGAGCGAGTGTGGCATTGCCCGTCTTGCGCTGTATCTGGGCCATGTCGCGCAGGGTCTCGGGGATGTAGTGGAGCATCTTCTCTCGCTCCGCATGATCGATGCAGAGGCTGATATAGTGCTTGGCCTGGTCTATGTCGCCTAAGTTTTGGTAGTTGGAGTAGAGTTCGGCGTAGGCTGAGCAGATATAGGTAGGGGGCAGTTTGTTTCGGTTGCAGAAATCGGCGAGGTTGACCAGGATCTTGTTAGACTCGGCGTAGCGTGCCTCTTGTGAGGCCATCAAGGCGGTGGAGAACGAGAGAAAGAACTGGTCGATGGGAAGGTAGGGGCGAGGGGCGGCAAACAAGAGCTGGCGGTATTTCTTTGCGCCTTCGAGGTCTTTGCGGTTGATGCATACGCCAAAGAGGTTGGCCAGGATCCTGAACGTGAGTTCGTTGTCGTTCTTTGGACGGATCTGATAGGCTTTCTTGTAATAATCGAAGCCTTTGCCATAGTCCTTGAACATACAATAGACGTTACCGATGTTCTTGTAGATCAAAGGCAGGTGGGTCTTGGAGGCAGAAGTCTCGCTGAGTTTCAGACCCTCCTGGTAGTTTTCCAGGGCGTTGATATAGTTGCCGCGGGCGTAAAAGATGTCGCCCACCTTGAGGTTGGCGAGCGAACAGTCGGTCAGTTCCTCGTCGGTCATGCGGTCGTTGGTGCGAGAACAGACAAGCATGTACATCACCAGGGCCTTGTCCTCCTCCTTGTTTTGCAAGAACTGGTCGCCCTTGGAGAGGATCTTTTCCGACGGCCATCCCCTCACTTGGCGGATGAGGGGTGTGTACTTACTTTGGCTGGAGGCCAGCGACGTAAGCGAATGGATAAGTAGTATGAGGACCAGCAGCGTCCTGCCAATATGATTTTTCATTTTGTATCGTCTTATGAAGTGGGGCCTTGGGGCGGATGAAGCTGCCTGGCCTTCGCTGTGTAAGTGTTCTGATTTCGCCACATCGGGCAGGAGTGGCGCAACCTGTGTACAAAGTTAGCATTTTTTAGTCAAAAAAGAGCCCTTGGGGAAATAAAATCCCCATTATTTAGTATAGGAATCAATTATTTTTTATACCTTTGTACGCGAATATGGACACGGCGTTGCGTTGGTCCTTTCACAGGGTAACATCAACAAGATAGCAGCCTGTCTTTTGATAAGTGAACGGTATAAATATTATCAATACAAAACATTAATAATTCTATTATGATTTATTCATCGGAAGTAAAGAACATGTGCGTTGTGGCCAAAGGCCCCAACCATGGACCTGCTCCCATTCCTGAGGAGGGAAAGTGGGTTTATGCCAAGGAAATTGCTGATATTTCGGGTTACACCCACGGTGTGGGATGGTGCGCTCCCCAGCAGGGAGCCTGCAAGCTGTCTCTCAACGTGAAGGACGGTATCATCCAGGAGGCGCTCGTGGAGACCATCGGTTGCACGGGTATGACCCACTCTGCCGCCATGGCATCCGAGATTCTTCCGGGTAAGACGATTCTTGAGGCGCTGAACACCGACCTCGTCTGCGACGCCATCAACACGGCTATGCGCGAGCTCTTCCTCCAGATTGTCTATGGACGCACGCAGAGCGCTTTCTCTGAGGGCGGTCTGACCATCGGCGCCGGTCTTGAGGACCTGGGTAAGGGTCTTCGTTCACAGACGGGTACGCTCTATGGCACGGTGGCTAAGGGTACGCGCTACTTGGAGCTGACCGAGGGCTACATCACACGCCAGTTCCTCGACAAGGACAATCAGGTCTGCGGCTACGAGTATGTTCATCTCGGCAAGATGATGGAGGCCATCAAGAACGGTATGGACGCCAACGAGGCTGTGAAGAAGTTCACGGGCAGCTACGGTCGTACCACTGCCGAGCAGGGTGTTGTTAAAGCGATTGATCCACGTAAAGAATAATAAGGAGAAACATAATTATGATTAGAAAGGTAAGTTACGAAAGTCAGGAGCGTCGTGAGGCGCAGGTTCTTGCAGCTCTCAACGCTGAGGGCATCAAGAGCGTAGAGGAGGCTAATCAGATCTGCGACGAGGCAGGTGTTGATCCTTATCTGATGTGTGAGGAGACGCAGCGTATCTGCTTCGAGAACGCCAAGTGGGCCTATGTCTGCGGTGCTGCTATTGCCATCAAGCGTGGATGCAAGACTGCTGCCGACTGCGCAGAGGCTATCGGTGTGGGTCTGCAGGCATTCTGCATCCCTGGTTCTGTGGCCGACGACCGCAAGGTGGGTCTGGGTCACGGCAACTTGGCTGCCCGTCTGCTCCGCGAGGAGACGAAGTGCTTCGCCTTCTTGGCTGGTCACGAGTCGTTTGCTGCTGCCGAGGGTGCCATCAAGATTGCCGAGATGGCCAACAAGGTGCGCAAGAATCCGCTCCGCGTTATCCTCAACGGTCTGGGCAAGGACGCTGCCATGATCATCAGCCGTATCAACGGCTTCACCTATGTGAAGACGGAGTTCGACTACTACACGGGCGAGCTGAAGGTCGTGGATCGCACGGCTTACTCTGATGGCCCTCGTGCCAAGGTCAACTGCTACGGTGCTAACGACGTACGCGAGGGTGTGGCTATCAACTGGAGCGAGGATGTCGATGTGTCTATCACTGGCAACTCCACCAACCCGACCCGCTTCCAGCACCCGGTAGCTGGTACGTACAAGAAGGAGCGCACCCTCGCTGGTAAGCCCTACTTCTCAGTGGCTTCTGGTGGTGGTACGGGCCGCACGCTCCACCCGGACAACATGGCTGCTGGTCCTGCTTCCTACGGTATGACCGACACCATGGGTCGTATGCACTCCGACGCTCAGTTTGCAGGTTCTTCTTCAGTGCCTGCTCACGTCGAGATGATGGGCTTCCTGGGTATGGGCAACAACCCGATGGTTGGTGCTACGGTGGCTATCGCCGTTGCCCTCGACCTCGCACTGAACAAGAAGTAATCTCGCTTGGAGCAAGAAATAAGGCTTGCTTATTGCAAGAAATAAACTAAAAAAGAAAGGCTGGTTCCCAAAAGGAGTCAGCCTTTCTTTTTGCAAGCGATCCTTCTTGGTTCTTGTGTTTTACTCGAGTCAATGGAGAAGGGCTTGCTGGTGTGCTATAGGAAGGCCTATTGGCAAGAAGCCCCGACGGTACAGGAGTTTGTACAGTCGGGGCTTCTTGTGCTGGTAGAGCGGGTGTGGGCGGTCGTTAGTCTATGTTTGGTTCTGGCTCGTGCTGCTTCACGCCCATGCGCGCCTCAACGACATTGACCACATAGTCGCCCAGGTGCTCGCACTCGTTGATGAGGTCCATATACATCGTGCCACTGGCATAGGAGTACTTGTGCTCATTGACATCGTTGATGTTTTGGTTCTTCAGTTGGTTGCGGTAGTTGTTGATCTCGTTCTCGATGTTGAAAGAACGGTTGACGTCCACGCTGCCGCGGTGGGCCACCAGGGTCTGTGTCATCTGCTCCAGCGCATCGTCGGTCAGTTCAAACATCTGGTGGAGATGGTTGTACTGATCCTCGGTAAACTCATCTTTGCCCGAACGCTTTCTGCTGATGATGCGCGCCATGTTGTAGCAGGCGTCACCGATAGACTCCAGTTCTGAGATCTCGCGCAGCATGGCTCGCACCTTCTCCTTGGTGTCGTCGCTCAGATGGGCGTCGCTCACCTGGTCGAGATATTTGGCAATCTCTATCTCCATGTTGTCTGAAATGCCCTCGTATTTCTCGATGCGCGAATAGAGTTTGACGAAGGCCTCGCCATCTTGTTCCCCGAGCAACTCGCGCACCATTCCAAACATTCTATGGATGCGCCCAGAGAAGGAGTGGATCTCCTTGGAGGCTTCCAGTACGGCAAATTCTGGGGTTTTCATGATGCCAGCCTGGATGAAGCGCAGGCGGAAGTCCTCCTCGTCTTGCTTGGCCTTCGGCTTGATGATCAGGCAGACGATACGCTCTATCTGGGGTATGAACCAGATGAGCAGGAAGGTGTTGGTGACATTGAAGCAGGTATGGAACGCTGCCAGCACAATCGGAAGGAGGACTGCCTTCTGTGTCTGAGAGGTACCAGCGCCCGTTGGATCGTAGCCTACCAAAGAACAGACCGCATCGACAAAGGGATAGAACAGGCAGAGCACCCAGACCACGCCAAAGACGTTGAACACCAGGTGGGCCAGGGCCGCCCTTCGGGCTTGTGTGTTGGCTCCCAGCGCCGCGAGGTTGGCCGTGGCCGTCGTGCCGATGTTCTCGCCCAGCACAAGGGCAATGCCAAAGTAGATCGGAAGGACGCCCGTGGAGCACAGCAGGATGGTGATGGCCATGACAGCTGCGCTGCTCTGCACGATGCAGGTGATGAGGGTGCCAATGAGCACGAAGACCACTATGTTGAAATGGCTATGGGTGTCAAAGGAGGAGAAGAAGTGGATGGCGTCAGGATTGTGTTCCAAATCAAGTTCTTTGCCAGCTGCCGATAGCAGAACAAGGGCAAAGAACAGAAACGCAATGCCAAAGAGAAAATCGCCGATGAAGCGCCGTCGCTTCGAATAGATGAGCATGATGCCGATAAAGAAGGCCGGAAAGACGACCATGGTCAGATCGACGTTGAAGCCAAGCGACATGATCCACGCCGTGAGCGTGGTGCCGATGTTCGCACCCATGATGACGGAGATGGCTTGGGCAAGGGTCAATAGACCGGCATTGACAAAGCTCACCGTCATGACGGTGGTGGCGGAAGAGGACTGGACGGCACAGGTGACAAACATTCCCGTGAGCATTCCTGTGAAGCGGTTGGTGGTCATTGCTCCCAAGATGTGGCGCAGTTGAGAGCCGGCCATCTTCTGGAGCGCCTCACTCATAACCTTCATGCCATAGATAAGCAGGGCCAACGCGCCCAAAACTTTCATGAAGATGATCAGATAGTCGCTGGTGTGCATATTGTGTGATGTTGTTGTGATGATATCATCAGTAGGAGCTGGTACACATTGACTGTTTCAATTCCGTTGCAAAATTACAAAAAAAGACTCGTTTTCCATCAGGTCGTGCTTCTTTTTTTGTTGGCAATAGGTCATAAAAAGGCCAATGGTGCAATAATTCGGTGCAGATTTCGTTATCTAAAGGCAGTTATTTAAAAATTCAAAGATATGAAGCTACAAAGATTGAAGTCTGTTCTTTTCTCTGTTTTCGCCGTTGTGACGGTTTGTTTGTTGGGCAGCTGCCACAGTGCAACCCCGCGTTGGACCAATAGCTATTTCCATCGAGAGGCCAACGTGAAGCGGATCTGCGACACGATGGCAGGCACTTACGATATGAGCTACTTTCGCATCTACCGCACTGGCCTGCGTGGTGGGCTGGTTGTCTTCAAGGATAGTGCGCTACGGGCCATGCTCCCCGATTCTGCTGCGCCGCTGCAATATGTCGTAGGTGGCTATGGGGACCAGCGCATTACCATCCCCAATTTCCCCATCAGCCTCGTGGCGCCCTGTCTGAAGGATACGGCCCTGGCGCGTGCTGTTGCTTCTGCGCCGCTGCAGAACCTGTTGGTCAGATATGGGTTGTCCGGAGGCCTTTCGGACAAGGAGTCGGAGGGTTATGTGCGCCTTGCACCTGAGCCTCTGTCGCTGTCGCTCAATGTTGGTGGCAAACAATGCGTCGTGGAGTTTGACTTTGATTGCGCTATCTTTATCGGTATCGATGGTGAAAATCCCACTACGCTGAAGGTCGCCCCGCTGGATTTTTCCCTCGACGACGTGAAGATCTTGGGAGGCAGCAAGCAGGACTTTGACGGCGGTTGGTCGAACGGACCGACGTTTGATATCTATATTAGCGGTGAACGAGTTGACCAGGCCGGTCAGCCCGTGCGGCGGAGATAAGGATTACATCTTAAGTATAGAAAACCTGATATAATGCGTATGGCTACCCATCCCCTTTGGAACGACGACTACTGGCTGCTCGTATTGCAACTCTACCTGAAGCGTCCTACGGGCGTGAAGGCAGTGTATGCGCGTGAGGCTGTTGACCTTGCTGTGGAACTACATCTGCCGCCCCCATTCATCCATCAGCAACTGCAGGAGATGGACCGTCGTGACCGCCTGGTGCTACAACTGGTCTGGAATACTTACGCCCAGAAGCCGCGTCGGCTTGCAAAAGACATTGCGCGGCTGCGGAAGATGAAGGGGTTTGGTTGTGAGCAGGCTTTCTACGAGGGGGTGGAGGTGCGCAACACGTTTGAGAACTTCTTTCTGCCATTGACCGAAGACCATGAATTGAAACCTGTCATGCTGGTCCTCATCCTCGATCTCTACTTCCGGCTTGTGCCCCATACCATGGTGGTGGACACGCCCGAGGTGGCAGAATTGGCTCGTCTGATGAAACTGAAGCCCGAGAAGGTGGTGCAGGTGCTGGAGAACTTCCAGGCTTGCGACCCTTATCTGATGCGTACTACCGACTCTCCCCTCCCCCTTTTGCCTCCGTGTCAGCAGGTGTGGAACCGCTACGCCAATGGTCAACCCACCCTGTTGGAGGAGCAGGCAGAGGCGTTTCGTGCCTATTTTGAGTGAAATGTTGTGTTGCAGTACAATACAAGCGCAATATAACTCACTACGCTCAACAATCACCATACAACAAACGACGATATAATAAGTGGCAATACAACAAAAGGATTCCTCTCTTCGGAAAGGAATCCTTTTGTATGTTGTCCTAAGCGGATTCGAACCACTACAAACAGAACCAAAACCTGTTGTGCTACCATTACACCATAGGACAAAATCCAGGTGCAAAGTTACGGAGATTTTCTTATATTGCAAAATTTTGTGGTCAAAAATGCAATAGATGGCTCTATCTTTTGCCCCTCGGAATCATTTTCAGAACATCTTGATGACGCGGCGCAGTCCTGCTACGAGCGTATCGACCTCTTCTCGAGTATTGTAGAAGGAAAATGACGCGCGCACGGTGCCGAGTATGCCGAGGCGGTCCATGAGAGGCTGGGCGCAATGGTGGCCTGTGCGCACGGCAATGCCCAGTTGGTCGAGGAGCGTGCCGAGGTCGGCATGGTGGATGTTGCCGACGTTGAAGGAGATGACTGCGTCGGCCTCCATGCCTTTGCCGTGGCCATAGATGTGCATTCCTTCGATCTCGCGGAGCTGCTGCAGGGCGTAGTCGGTGAGATCGTGCTCATACGCCTGAATGTTCTCCATGCCAATGGCTGAGACGTAGTCGATCGCCTTGGCAAGTCCGTTGGTGGCGATGTAGTCAGGCGTTCCAGCCTCAAACTTCAGTGGCGGACGCTCGAAGGTGGTGTGGTCGAAGCTTACGCGCTCGATCATCTCGCCACCTCCTTGGTATGGCGGGGGGGTGTCCGGGGCCCCCCCCCTTCCCGCTGCTCCTC
>OGPF01000459.1_pt1 | contig 24702 bp, 37 predicted proteins | sample 1552871 | NCBI WGS metagenome assembly OGPF01 (sample SAMEA2580276, study PRJEB22360) | human gut metagenome | biome: human gut; feature: human-associated habitat; material: faeces | place: Denmark | collected 2008/2010
TGGACTATTTTTATTCTGTTTTCAAGGTGTGCAATTTCATTTTACAATGAACCATCGAATATTTCCTATATAAAAAAAAGGCTTTCCAGCAACTAATCGTAGTCATTAACGATAGCTCTCTGAAAAGCCTTTAATTTACCACATTATTCTTACTTGCCTGGGTTCACCTTTGACATCAATACTACAGTTTCCACATGGCTTGAGATAGAACTAGCTTCATTACTTCACTTTAACAAGCCCCTTACTTCATTATATATGTTGAAAAATGCCTTAAAATAAGGGTTCTTAACAGCCTATCCATATTTGCAATCATCTATGAATATTTAATCTCATTTTACTAGTGGCCACAAAACGGCCACACCGCGGCCATTAACTCAGTGCTTTCACAAACAAAAATCCCGCTAATACTTGCCAAATAATTCTCTGGCTTTTCAAGCGGTGCTCATTGTGACGCACTTCGGTTTCGTACTCTTGCAAGTATCTGTTTGCATTCTCGATTGAGCTGCTCTGCTCTATCAAGATTTTCTGCGATTCGTTCAGCTGATGTCTCAGCTCTGCTAATTGATTCTGAGACGTTTTCAACTCTCGTGTCAGCAGAACCAATTCTGCCTTGAAGCTGGATATTACCATTTTCTGTTGCTGTAATCTCTGTTCTAATCGAATCAACTCCGGCTCCGTAATCTGGTACATCTTTTCTGCAGAACCAACAGAAGGCGATAACAAACAGCAACCCAATAACAATGTAGCATACATTAACCTTCTTTGCAATGGTAATCACATCCTAATTCATAATCCAAAGTAATGATGGAGCGCGCCCAAGGTAAAACCAATCACCAGACCGCTTACGAACTCAGTAGACATAATAAAAGCCTTAAATTTTTCCATTTCATTTACCTCCTTACCATCGGTAATAATTGGGACTATTACCATTGTCGCGGCAGTCCACATGTACAAAGCAGTCATCATAGTAACGGCCGATGCCGTCAAAGCCAATCTCTGCTGCCAGATCAGCAAGCTCATTTACGCTGACTGCATCGCAGATAATATCTGCAGCAGTACCGAGAACGTGTTGGCTGTCAGGCACACCGCCTACATTAGCATTATGCACCGGACAGCGATAGCCGCTGGTAACAATAATAGGTGCTCCTACACGTTCACGCAGCTGGTCAAGCTTTGCCAGCAGCACAGCATTCATTCCACCATCAGGCAAGCAGCCACAGTGCTTGCAGGCGAACTCTGCATCAGTAAAATATTTCATTATTCTTTACCTCCAATCTTAAAAGCCTTAGTCTCAATTGCCTTGTTACCTAATTGAACCATTACAAAGGCAAGGCATACCCAGGCAAACGTATCGTAGTTTCCCCATGTCTTAACAGTAAAGCCAAGATATAAGCTGACCACAATAAATAAAACCATCGCCAGGACAGCGCAAAGCCGCCCGATGCTGATGGTTTCTTCATTCTTTTTAAGCATATTCAACAATTTTTTCACACTTATTCACCTCTGCAATTACAGTTCTCGCAGCGTTCTTCTACGTGTCGAATGCGTGCATCAAGAGTAGAAATGTGCGCAAAAAGAGTTTTCATTTTTTCCTCAGCCCTTGCTAGCTCTTCGTTATTTTCAGCTACTTCGCCTTGTACACGTTCCATAGCCGTTGCTAAACGGTCAACGCTTAACTGCAAGGCGTTGATTGATAATTTGAGCGGCTGTACAATCAAGTAAGTAGCTACAAAAAATCCTGCACTTGCCATTGTGGATATTGTTTGTAAATCCATCAAACTACCTCCGTATCAAAATTCACCACTTCGACATCTTCAATAATCTTGAGAGTATCAATATAACCTTTAAGCTTGTTATACTGTTCGTGCAGTTGACCGCTACGTTGAGCAGCAAGAGTATTGAGAGCCTTAAAGTCAGCTACAGTCAGCTCGATGGTTGTATTGTCCGCACAAGTCCAAGTCTGAGAGGGGATATTGTTATCCTCTAATGCTTGCTGAGCGATACGCATACGCTCACGAGCCTTATCGTCATAGTCGAAAGACTTATCCTTGTAGGTGATAGGGAGCGTTTCTCTGCGGTCACGTTCCCATTTGAGAGCATTCTTTTTGCTAGTTTTGACTTCCTCTAAGCTAGGTTCAACAACTTTTACAGTAACACCAATGGCAGCAAGTTGCTCATCAGTGACTGTGGAGGGAATACCATAATTAGGAAGTAGTTGTCTAATGTGATACAAAGAAGGGTATTCTTTGTCTTTGTAGATGTAATGTTTCATTATTTATCACTCCTTGCGTAATGTAATCCTAATTGTATTTCCAATATTCTCAAGAAATATCTGTGGCAATGTACTACCTACTTCATTTGAAAAAGTGCCATCATATCTACGATAAAGATGAACTTCATAATTATCATAATCTATGAATTGCACTATAATTTTTTTAGCCCAAACTTCTTCTACAGGCTCAAAAAAATAAAGACGTAAATATTCTCCCCCGTCATAATCATAAAAGAATGATTTGATTATTTTACCATCAATATCATTAGGTGAAAGATTGCCAATATTATCAGTAGACCAATATCCATAATCTGTACCATACATATTTGTCGATGCATAAGAACCTACCGTCAACTCATATATATCGCTTTTTGTCTTGTTACACATCATCATTCCGTTAATCATAGCATTAAACCTCCTGCATTGCAGACACTAAGTAAAAAGCAGTATCTGTAATAAAGAAAGTAACAATAGTAGCTTTATCAGCTGTTTTAGCAGGAGCTTCACAACACAACTTGCAATTTACCCATTCAATGGTTGGTGCGCCTGCGCCAGTAATTAACAAGACACATACCTTTGTTTCATTTGCGCTTGAAAAATTCCAAACAGTTTGAGGGTCAAAAGATGCAGCAGTATTGTCAGGTGTTTTCAGTTCTACAACATCTGTGTACGCTCTGCTTGCTGTTGTGGTGCTGGTGTATTTAGAAGATACTTCTTTTAGTGTTATTAGTCCCTCGGCTGTAGTTCTTCTATAAAGTCCAATTCCATCTTGCTTCGCTTCAAAAATAGGTATTTCACCTTTATTAACGTCTTTTATTCCAAGACAATTATAAAATACATTAGTTCCAGTAAAAATATTATTCTCGTGCAACTTAGCTAAATTACTAACATCGGGAGCAGGCAAAGCAATACTAGTGTTGCTTCCGTCACCTTTAGTAACAATCAGATTACCATTATTCTGTGTGATACTAACAACGGGGTTACCGATGCCAGCAGCTTTGATGCCTTTATCCAACACATCAAAATTATTGATAATATAATCCAGGATGCCGCTATTATCAGCAGTCACAAACGGAGTTTTTTTGCCATATGCACCTTGCCTGATTATATTATCGTGTTCGTCTCTAACCTCACCCGCTTGAAAAGCCTGTGGTCTCATTTAATCACTCCCCTTTTAACACCATCAAATTCGTATTATAAAAATATCCAGTGAGCAAATAGTTATCAAATGGCGGAATAGTTTTTTCTACCCTGGCAACCATTGAAAGCTTTGTAACATCTCCTGATTTTTCAAAGGAAAAAAAGTGCCGCCAATAAACAACCATCTGTGGATTATACGAAGCTGTGTACCTGCAACTAAAAGGAATTACAGCGATGCCACCACCGTACATTCTATTTATATCGCTAACATCGGATATGTCTTGTGTTATGGTATCTATAATTTTCAAATATCTGTGAGCACTAGAAAAAACTATTTCCCCATCTTTGTTGAAAATTTCCATCCCATAATTCTCAGTACGATTTATTTGCTCAGACGGGATATAGTGTAATATCTTAGTATGTTCAGATACATATTTTGCATCATTGACATCCGGATCCTCTTGTCCGCCTATCCTTAAAATATATATGGTAAGTATATCGTCATGAATATATGTGGCGTATGCTACATCATCTACATCACACGCAATAGCAAGTAGATTTTCGGTATTAAACGGCTTTACGTTTATCATTATGTAAGCAACTCCAGTAAATATAGTATTTAGAGCGGTAGTATCATAATTTACCAACTGATATTCATCTTTTATACTATATTTTACTGGTGATATAATCTCTTTTAAAGCGAAATTCTTGTAGTTATCATCAATGATAAGCGTTTTATTGTCATTTCTAGCTTCAAAATATCTAGTAGCTTCCATAGGTGATTACCTCCGTCATACCATTCACTGCGACATCCATTCTATATCTCCAGTTTATGGTTTGACCATTTGTAATATATATTGTTAGCGGAACAGTTCCACCTCGATAACTCCGACCACTATATGAGCTAAAAGCAAACACCCTATCAGTCACTTCAAGTCCACTAGGAGTAAAGCTGCCATACTCCTTGTCAGCTTTAAACTGTCCTAAAAATCTACACAACGAATCTGATGCATCCAAAATAATCTCTCCATCAGCATCAAATACCTGCAATCCCTGCGGCATCACCATACCCCCATTCTTACACGCAATACGTTGTTATCATCATAAACCTCAATCAAGTTATCCTTAATCTCAGTACGTGCGCCTGACGTAGCAGTCCTGAGCGTGCCAATAGTAGCAGTGATTGATGACAGGCTCTTAACGTCCATCTTGTCAGCGGTAATGGCATTGGCTTGTATCATTCCTTTAGTGATGACATTTTTATCAAATATGGTGTCGCCAGTTACATGAAGCAGTTTGCCATCAATCGTAATCTGTTCCTTGCTCATATTGATTTTGCTGATAAGTTCGCCATCTTTAACACGCAGCTCCAAAGCATCTTCCATCTGAACAAACGCAGAATACTTTTTGTAGCCGTCAGAATTCAAATCTTTAACAAGCTGGACTATCTTGTCATTAGCACCACCGCCTGAAGAAATCAGCTCATTTAAAGCTTGATCCACCTTGTCCATACTGATGGAGCCTTGCTCTAGTAAATCTTTATCAACTGTTACTTTTACGACGCACCTGGCTGCTGCTGATTTGTGGCCTTCACCAAATATGTCAGTATAGGCAACTATCACATCATAAACGCCTGCGTCGCAAGTGTATGTAATAGTGTTGTTTACGCTTTTTACAGCCACGTCATTGATATAAACCATCATACCATTACAGCCGTTAGGAATAGGCTCTGCAACGACACTCATTCCGCCCAGTTTACTAGTTACCTTAGGCGGCTTAGGTGTAGGCGGCTCTTGCTTGTTATATTCAAGTTCTGCAGGCAAGCTGTATTTTCCGTTGGCAGCCTTAGCATACAGATATAGCTTACCTTTTCGGCTAGTTAAGTTTACGGCAGTTGCAAGGCCATTAGTACGTGCCAAAAGGTTGCTATCCTCTATGCCAGGATTAGTATTGTAGCGCACCTCGTAAAGCATGACATCCGTGTTAGTAACCTCTTGCCAGGATACAACCGCCTTTTCGCCAAAGGTTATATCAAACTTGTCTGGAGTATTGGGCAGGTCAGTTTTCATTGCTACCAATATTTCCAGCTGAGGTGCTACGTCCGGACTTGTTGCTACACCAAATTCATCTTTAGTAGTTACGGCAATCTTATATGTATCTCCTACTACAGCCTGTGGGATAGCTACCTGACTTTTACCGCTACCACCAAATGTCCAAGGTCCATTAAAACCAGCCTTGTCAGCAGGTACTCCTTCAGCAAATGTAATCTGGTCAGCCTGAGCATGGTCTGTTTTATACCATACCTGGCCTTCTAAATAAGTTGCTAACTCAGGCGGGTCCCATTCTACAACAATGTCATACCTAGCTACACCATCTTGTAGCTGACGATATCGGTTATAGGCCCTTATGTTTGTTACTGGGGGGATATAATAAGCAGTCAATGTATACTCATAAGCTTCTACTTCATCAAGACTTTGCTCGCCACTACCAAAAATATTGTAGCTAGCAAATTTCAGCCATATCTTTTTGCCAATATCCTCTTTGCGAACATTGCTTTTAAGAATAGCTTCATCACAGCGTACAAACTGAGAACCTGCATTATGCACAGCTGCCTGCGTATTATACTGTCCTCTTACCAGTCCCTCCAACAAATAATTGCCGTTCTGCAGCAATGTAGCTGTAGTGTAACTGAGGCACTCACCGTCTACCCAACAAAGCGTATTGGCACGTTCAGCGTCCTGTACTGTGCCGCTGATAAACTGGCCGTTAACGCTTACTTCCAGACTAGTAGCTTCAGCAGTAACATTACTAACTAACGTTCCCATCCTTGCACTGTTGGTAACCTCTCCCAGTCTGCGATAATTGGTATTATTGTCAGATACATAAACAACGCAGCCTCCCCAGTTCTTATTCTTGCCCTTGGCACCAAGCCATAACTCATTGCCATTGCTGGTAAGCTCTGAAGGCGGTTGAAAGATAATAGGCTTGTCTACAGCACCTGGCGTGGCATTAAAGTCCACATATGGCCTATCAACCTCATGCACATCATACTGAGCTGCATTATAGTCGCCTGCCGCTCTGCTGATAGCTGTAAAAGTAAGTAATCCTTTGGCGTCCTCAACCACGCTATCAATCATAGCCACCTGTTTATCCAGTCCAATAGCTGGGTCAGTCAAGGTAACCAAATCGCCTACTTCTAAGCGGCAAAAAGCCCAGTCAAGCTTAAATGTATAACGATTACGCTCATATTTGTTTTTACGTGCCATTTCTTCAGCAATCTGTACGGCACGCTTTTTGGTATATATATAATGAGCCTTTAAGGTTCCTGACTGACGCAGTCCATGTTTTTTAATATCGTCTACATCTTCGTAGCTGACAGTTTCCTTCTCGTAAGCATTTTCCCTGTTCAAAAACTCTACCGAGAACCTATTAAAAAGCTCACTGCTGTCCTTGCGGCTATAGCTTACGCAAGCACCACTTCCCTGTTGAATAAAGTCATCAGGCGTAAGATCGTAAATAATGTTTTTATCAGGCTTCCAGCTACCAATCTTTCTATCCGCTCGTGGAACGATTTTAAAGCAATCGTTACTCCAAAACATATAGGAATTGGTAAGCTGTGCTATCTCATTAACAATATTACGTGCCGCCTTTGCATCCGTAGCGTCGCTAGGAGTACTAATAAGCAGGTCAGCTTCCCTGCAATATTTGCGATAGTTTTCAAGCCCTAAAATCTGAACATCTTTGAGACCAATCTTGCTCAAAATATAAAGAATATAATCAGCAGGATTTACATCAAGTCCATCACCTGTTTCTGTTAATTGCCCTTGTACCTCAAAATTGTAATTCGGCATACTAGCACTGCTGCCAATGTCTAAACCCCCTGCCATATAGGCTAGTCCAGGATAAGCCAGTGCTTTTTCAGGATGCTTGCCAACTACATAGGGCCACGGTTTTTGTTCCTTAGTACCCTTGAATAAGCTAAGCTGGATATTGCCATCAGGATATGTATAAACTTCCTTATTCCTCCATACTCTTTTAACGTTTTTTACAGGTCCCTCACACAGGCCTAAAATGGCAGCAACTGTATATGTATACGTAATAGTGGTGGTCTTTACGCCGCCACCTTTACCAGAGCGATGAGTTTCACGGTGCTCATGAGCAGTAAAATCATCGTAATAAATTACGTTGCCACTAATACGGGTAGTACCTAAAAGCTCCATAACAGGACTTCCATATTCAGTTGTATTGATAGTAAAATTAGAAATCTTTTCTGCTCTCTGAGTAATATTAGCAGTCTTAAACAAGCCCATTTAATCACCACCCTTGAATCTGTACACGTGCCGCAAACGACTATTTCCTTTAGCATCCAAAAACATAACGTCATCCAAGCCGCTCATAATAACGCCCTGGTCAACAACTGCGTGGATGACAGTATCATCACCAACGTATACGCCACCATGGCTGCAGCAACGCCCAAACTGATATAACAAGAAATCCCCAGCCTGTATATCCTCAAAAGGCACCTCATAACAATACTGCTCCACATACCATTTAAACCACTCTTCAGAATGGTGCAAATGCCATTCATTAGAATAAGGTGCAATCTCTATGCTATCCTTACCAATAGCGCCAGCGCCTTCCAAACAACCTATGAGGAGCATTCCGCAATCTACACCAACGCCTTTGACCTTAGCGCCGTTGATGTGAGGAGTACCTAGCCAGCTGAATGCGTCCCTGACAATCCTTTCCCCCTGATTCATCACAAAAGCACCTCCTTGAGCGGCACGAACGGTGTAATAAGGCAATCATCAGTGCTGTCAGTGCTAGCAGTAATGCGATCACCTACAGTTGAGTAGATACCTTGAGGATAGTATTTTCTTCTAGGAAACTCCTGGCTAAGGCCCTGAGTTTTTGCCTTTACAGTAAGTTCCAGATTCAGCCCACCACATTTTTTAACCTCAACGCTGCCACCAAAAAGACCGATAACGCCAATAACGGCATCGCCACGGAAAAAGCACCTTTTCAAATACAGTGTAGCGCAGTCAAGAGTACCGGCATGAGCAGCTGCAAACAATGGCAACTCGCCTAATTTTGTGCTGTTGGTAGCGTATAAATTAACGGTCATAGTATCTACAACCACCGAATCGTGAATTTTAACCTGTTGACGTTTAAGCAGTAGCTTGTCGTGTAGATATGTCTTCCCGTCGTAGGTCAGGTTTATGTCTGCATCAGTATAGTAATAACGGCTTCCATCCTGCAAATACAGCTCAAAAAGGTCGCAGCTGATAAGGTTCTTTTCCGTATTCAGATAAGTTTCTAGGCTTTCATTAACCTGCTTCATCTTGCCACCACCAACTTCAAATCGCATTTATTAACATTATCAAAAATCTTATTGATAGTAAGGCCATCATCAGCTAGCATAACCTTCCAGTAATAGGTGTAGTCAGCCGTAACCTTTGCAGTAGGCGCAGGCGGCTTAGTAAACACAATGGTTCCATTAGTGACCGTGTAAGATGATACTGGCTGCTTGACCTTGTCCACATACACAGCCACATCTTCAATGTATTCGGCTGGTTCTCCGTAAGCACCCATCAAGATTACTGCCTGATAATAGTTGTCAACAAGAGGTAGTCCCACACCTTTAGCCTTATAATCCTCTGGATCAAGCCACAAAAATGGTTCATATGCTCCTTTTAGCCCTGCAACAAAACCAAGTAATGTGCGTGCCTCTTCATCAGTAATCGCTGGTAACGTTGCCGTAATAGTCCATTCTGGGTATAGCTGATTCGTCATGGTACGCACCTTGCCGGACGCAGAACGCTGCACGGTAGTATTCCATTTTTGCTCCTTACTGCTCTCCCACGCAAAGCGCTTAATATCAGGAAATTTCTTTAACATCACCATACCCCCGAATCAGTAGCAAAATTTCTGCCATTGTCAAATAAAGCCTGACGAATTGTGTCAAGACCACCGTTTTCCAGAAAACCTGCAAAGCTGTTTGCATCAATCGCTGACACACTAAGGTTTACCTTGGAATTGCTTACTGCAGCCATATTTGAGCTGCTACCATTGTTATTGTATGGAACGTGCCCAATATAACCGCCTTTGGCAAAGCCATCAATATTGCCACTATTAAGCCCGTTAAGCATCGGAACACCTAACTGGTTTACAGCATTAGCGTTCAGAACGTATTCGCCATTGGAAAGCATTGCAGGAATGCTATCACTTGTACCTGTTCCTGGTCCCTTGATATATCCACCACTTGCGGCGAATAATGCATCATGGGTTTTGCCAGCCCAAGCACCAATACTACCACCCATACCCATAAGCACACGTAAAATCAGCCATTTAGCAATTAACGCCATCACTTCAGACATCATCTGCCTTACTAAATTGCCCATAGCTGTGCTAAAACTCTTGCCTGCCATAATACACTCAGAAAAAGCGTCAGATACACCACCTAAGGCATGCTCGCCAAACTGTTCATACAACTTGCTTAAATTGCTTACAGACTGAAAATTTGCTTCTAACGCTACTTGCTGGGTGCCTAAAGTTTCAAGGCGCATATTGTGTAGCTCCTGCTCTTTCGCAATCTGAGCATCAATTGCAGTAAGCTTTTCCTCAGAACCATCAAGGAGACCAGCGGCTTTTTGTTCTTCAAGCACCTGCTTTTGCGCTTCAAGATTAGCAATGTAATTTTCACTGTCCATTGTTTCCCTGCGCATTTTCTCCTCAATCATAGCTTTTTCGGCTTCATATTGAGCCTTTTTAAGCTCAGTGCCAGTCAATGTAGCCTGATTAGCCTTATTGATATTGCGTAATTGTTCATCTTCAAGTCTGCGTTTTTCACTAGCATATTGCTTCTCAGCGTTATATACATCCTGCAATGCACGCAGACGATTGTCATAAGGTTTGGTTGCATCAGAATAATTTCTTCCAGCGTACGATGAAGTAGCCTTGTTGGTACCGGCTGTAGAAGCAGGCACAAACAATGGCTTAGTTGTCGTAGGTTTAGATGTTTCAGGCTTTTTATTAGGTGTAGGGATTGGAGTATCAGGCTCTGGCTCCTTACCTTCAGCCTTGCTTTTAGCCTTAAACACCTCTCTAAACCATTCCAAAGCCTCAGTAGCCCAGCTTCTAATGCTTTCTAAAGCACTATCAAGCATCTTGTTAAAATCAGACAGCCATTCAGGACAAAATCCGATAGAGATATTGAAGAAGTCTGCAAAATAGCCAAGACCTGTATCAACCATCCACTTCGTAACGTCTACGATTGCAGTCATTGCGCCAAAGATAATAGTGGCAATAGCCTCACAGCCAGCACAAAACGCTGCTTTGACTTCGTCCCAGTACACGATCAAGCCAGCAAGTGCTACGCCCACTGCTGCAAATCCTGCTACAACAGGGCCACTTAAAGCAAGGAAGCCTGCCAGTGCAGTAGTTGCCGCAATTGTACTAGCCACGAACACTCCTCCAAGGACTCCAGCCAATGCTCCTATAGCCACAATCAACGGGGCAGGGACACTCTCTCGAATTGCTTCCCCAAAACTTTTCCCTGCTTCCTGTGCACTCCTCATTTTATCTTGAAATTCGCCTAATGCTTCGGATACAGTTTTTAAAATGCCCTTAACATTAAACGCTTCTGTCATATAGCTACCGAGTACAGCCGCAGTCGTTCCAACCGTTTCCTCGATATTTGCCATAAGGCCAGTTACTTCGTCAGCGGTTTTAGCCATCATTCCACCGAATTTTTCGGTCATTCCACCGACGATGACTTCAACAGCAGCAGTGCTATCAATTGCTCCTTTTTCAGTGAGCTCCTTGATTTCCATAACGGTTTTACCGCTAGCCTCTGCCAAAATCTCCCAGGCATTTACACCTGCTGTTGTCAACTGCATCATATCCTGCGTCTTCAGCGTTCCACTAGTACGCATCTGACCTAGAGCATAGGCAAGCTGTCCTACGCCTGCAGTACCTTTACCTAAACCAGCGGCAGTATCACCCAAAGCCGTAAGCATTGGAATAACTTCCTCAGCCTGAAAGCCAAACGCCATAAGCTGTTGACCTGCACTGACAACACCAGGAACATCGAAAGGTGTATTTGCTGCAAATGTCTGCAAGTCTTTAAGCATCTGCTTACCTGCACTTGCACTTTTCAGCATTGTCTGAAAAGCTATTTCGTACTGTTTCATTTTAGCTGCACTTTGAATGCAGGCAATTCCCATTCTGCCAATATCAGCAGCAAAACTGCCAATCATACCGCCAATCTGAGTGCTTGCCAGTACGTCCATTGCGCCACTCATCTTGCCGATACCGTTAGATGTAGCCTCAGCCTTCTTGCCTACCTTATCAAGTGCTTTTTCAACATCTTCCAGACCTTTTACGGCGCCGCCGACTTCAGACTTAACCTCTATTCTTGCACTTTTCGGCATTGTCTGCCTCCTTTCTCTGTCGCTCCCAATCTTCCCAAAACGCTTCAGCCTCTGCTCCTCTTGACTGCTTAACCTCAAGGAACGGCTTAACAATCTTAGAGGCTGATATTCCGTTCTTAAGATGTACACTCATCATACAAGATACAAAATATGACTGCGCCCATCTTTCACGCTCCACGGCCATTTTGTGAGCCTCCAGCATATCGTCAAAATCCATAATAGATATTTCATCTAACTCGTCAGGTTTTAATTTTAAAAAGCCGTATGCTATCAGCTTTGCTTTATTCAGCCAATCCTTAAAACTAATAGGGGATGCATTCTCAGTCCCCTTGGTTAGTTTTTTTCAGCTTCCTCATCAGCTTCATCAGGGAAAATATTGTAATAGGCCGCCTTGCCCAGTACACCACATCCAATCAATGCTTTTAACACTGCCTGATAAATTTCCTCAAGAGGAACGCCTCCATCAAGTGCCTCTTGAAGCTTCTCTTCGTAATATTGCTCGCTTTTGAAGCCGTTTTGGCTCATACCAACCTGCAGCAGCACTACAAGATTAGTAATATTCAAGCCAACCATTTCGTTAGCAACTTCATGAATAGGCTTCTTTAGAATGCTTTCCACACGCTTTAATCGGCCAATATTAAACCAAATCTGTTGTCCTTCACCCATGGAAGGAATTTCAATTCGTTTCATCTGCTATACCTCCATATTGAAAAAGGGCAATCCGTAGACTGCCCTCAATTATCAACCGCCCTGCTGCACGTCACTCAAAGGGCCATCACCATTGATGGTGCCGCTGATTGTAGCAACATCATCGTGCGGGACAGAAATACTGCACTCAGTTAAAGCTCCCCAACCAGTACGATATGACTTGTCAGGATATTCAAATTTTACATGTACCTGTTCGCCGGCATTAAATGCTTCTTCCAGGAATTGCGCACCTTTATCACCTTTAAGGATTACTGCTTCAAGCTCCACGCTCCAGCTACGCAGTCCAGGAATAGTAGTCTTCCAGCCGCCGCTTGTTTTATGGCTTGCGTCAATTTCTTCTGCCTGACGGCTCAAATCATTGGAACGCAAACCTCCGATAACAGTCCAGATTGGTGATTTTTCATCAGTGCCAGTGTTTACATAAAGCAAATACTTTAAGCCTTGTTCGGCGGTACTGGCGCCAGTTGTTCTTTTAGGAAAAGTAGTCATTTTATCCCTCCTACATAGCGTATTCGACCTGATACTCCATAAGCATGGCCGCTGCTTTTTGGTCGCCTCTGGGCGTGCCGAAAATAACATGGGTCACTACTCCGTTATAAATCAGGCCTTCAAAATCGTTGTTATATAATACTGCAAATAATTTGTCGCTTAAATTCTCCAAATCTGCATTGGCATTGATGTCTATAACATAAATGCTATATGTGGCATTAGCAACAATATAATCCTGAGCCTCTTGTCGGTACTCCACCCTGTCACAGGAAATTGTTCCCTCCACTTCCTTGCTTGCTCTGCTGCCTACAATATTTATTCCCCATTTTATTTCAGGAGCCGTAGCTTTAACAATAGCTGCAAGGGCCTCGGTAATTTCGGTTTGTCTACTCATAGTCAGCTCCTCCAAAGATTGATAACGGCGTTACTCTTGCCCTCCACACCGGTAAAATCACTAGCGGTAACTGCTGCGGACAATTCGTTTAGTTCCTTCTTGTACCATTCTGCTTTTTGGGCGAAAACATCTTCGTGACGGCTACCGTCAAAGGTTACGCTGGCATCGGTGCCCACGCTAGCCACCGCACGGACATAGCAAGCGTATACAACGCCCAAACGTCTAACAGTATGGCTTACAGAGCCTTGCACTGCAACAACTCCGTAGCGGTCAGCAATGCTCTGTAAATAAGCATTTGCCTCGTCAATGTCGCTTTGCTCAATTTGAAGAATTCTATCGTTAATATCTGTCACTGAAACAAATTCCATTTATAACTCCTCCGCAAACCTGTCAACCTCCGTCTGAAACCTAGACTGTATCCTGCCCTCCATAGCATCAGCTGCCCGATACAAAAACTGATCAGGGCTTGTACCAGGATGACGTACACGCTTAGCAAATGAAAATTTATTTCCATCAGACCAACGCAAAGCCATTTTATGCCGTGGGACAATGTCATGAGCCTTAGTACCTTCATGCACAAATACGGCGTAGGGCACTCTTGGATTAAGTGCCACAACGCCAACATTTTTACGCACAAACGTAACCAAACCTTCACGCTCCAAGGTTCCAGAACGTGAAGTATAGCTATGATGCTCACTGGCGTATTCTGCAATGTCACGCACAGCCAATTTAAGCTGCAGCCTTATCAGTTCACGCAGCTTGTTTGGTGCGGCCTCATAAGCTCGCACCAGCTGCTTGGCATCAAATCTAAGCGTCAGCCTTTTCATCTTCTACAGGCTCTTCCTTCTTAGCTTTTCGGGAAGTTTTTACAGGAGCCTCACATTTCTCATAACCGCTGTTCTTAAATGCTGCAATCTGAATTTCATTGAAAAGCTCAATGCTTTCTTTACCATTAGTCAACCACATAAAACCTCATCCTCTCTTATTCGTGGGTATGCTTGTAAATCGCTTTGACCTTATTGGTAAGTACAAACGCATCATAGTATACACGACCCTCAATAAGGTAACCATTAATGCCAGGCGGGTTATCGTGAATCTTGTACTCGGACAGTTTGACAGGAGCGCAGCAAGCCACAGGATGAGTAATAACAAAGTCGGTCTTTGTAGGCATATAAACAGTAGGAACAACGATAATGGAAACGCCATCAATCTCACCTACTTGGCCTTTAATCAGCATATTTTGTGCCAAATCAGATGCCTGGATAAAAGAAGCGTCTTGCTTAATTGCTTTGTAGAAAGCAGGAGTAACATAAGCAATACGGCCAGTCAAAGGCACTTTTTCTTCAGTCAGTTTTTCCTGACCATCTAAAAACGCAGAATATGCATTAGCTTTGGTCACTGCTGCAGGGGTGGAAGAAGAACCAGCACTTGCAACAATCTTGCTAATACGGTAAATATCAATCTCAGGAATAACCTGCTCATCAATCTGACGTGCCAAAGCCTTACCAGCTTCTTTAATCATCATTTGGTCTTCCAAATTGCCACGGTCAATAGTGAAAGTAAACGCACGGTCACGGGTCAAGGTCAGCTCTTGTACAGTATCGTCCAACTCTTCAGGAGCGCCATAACGGTTAGCACCTGTACGCTTATAATCGCCTAAAGCTTTGGTAGGAATGGAATATACTTTTACAGTTTTGACGCCAGTAAAATCGTAATCATTGTTTACAGCAGGAGTAGTCACTGCACCAAGTTTAAATTTTTCATCAATCTTAGTAGAATATTTTTCTGCTAAATTTACAGTCATAGTAATTTACCTCTCTTTCAAATATCAACTATTAAATCCAGTAAGGAACGGGTCCTCACTGCCACCTGCACCGCCGCCCAGAGCACCAGAGCCACCTTGAACATTTGCCTTTACTGCCCAAGTATTTTCAGTGAGCCAAGCTTTTACGCCGTCCTCTACGCTGACATCAGTATCGCCATTTTTATACATAAGGCTTTCATCGTCACCGACGACAAGACGATCAGCAATAAGCTTTGCCATATCCTTGGGAGCAGCTGCATTACCTTTGGTAAGGGCATCTACAAGGGCACTGGTTTTCATAGCGTCAATGCGTTTAATTTTCTCAGCCTCTTTTTCTTTAGTCATATCAGCAAGCTGCTTAGTAAACTGTTCAACCTTTTTATTAAGGTCTGCCATAGCCCTAGCAACTTCCTCAGGCTTCTTACCGGACTGAGCGAAGCTGTCTAAAGTAGATTTAAGGCCTTTAGCCTTATCGACTACATCGTCACCATCCTCAAGGCCTAAGCTCTCCAGCAACTCTTTCACCTTGGCAGCAGCCTTATCACCATTCTGACGATGACTTTTGGCTTCGTTATTCAGGCGATTGGTTTCAGCCTTGATTGCAGTAATCATTTCTGCGCCGTTCTCTAATTTTTCAAGCTTCTCAAATACTTCTTTTAAATCCATTTCAAATACCTCCGTACTTTGGCTCTCCAGCCTGCTTATGTGGTCTCCACCACGGTTTGCGCCCTCTCCAGGGCATAAAAAAAGCACTCACATAAATGCAAGTGCTTAAATAGCATAAAAATGTTAAATTATTCAACATTCTTCGGGAAGCAATAATGGTTCCCGAAAGATTCTCTTAATCTTCTCAAAAAATCATTGCTCGCGTCATTTTCGTTAAAAAACTCTTTAACATCATAAGGTTCATTCCTTTCAACGTAATAAACCTTATATGCGCCTTTGTCTAATACTGCAACAACCCCATCACCAGCTTTAACCAAAGGCTTATCCAAGATGCTGCAATAATTCATGTTAAAATTTATGGTCTCTAACATTTTCTTCACTTCGTTAAATGTCATCTTCCACCAACTCCATATATCCATCTTCCAATAATTGCTTAGTGTTCATAGGTAATTTATATTGTATTCCGCCGCCAACTTCCCCAAACCAAGCAGCCGCTAATCCGCTCTGAACATCTGCTATGTCTTTTTTTATGACAAAAACATGATATAGAGTTTTAGAAGTAGTTCTAGGCAATGCCCTTTCTTCAAAACTAACGTTTTTAGGACTTACATAACCGCCATACACTGGACCATATCTATCCACCAACATCTTTCCTGCTTTTAATGTGATTTTCTCGGGTTCTCCAACAAAGCCATCATTAAGCGGATAGATAGGAACCCCATCATCAGAATAAAATCTATCTTCACCTTTCTTACCTAAAGTATACTTCATATTATACTTTTTAGCAATGCTTGCAATAAAGCTATCTGTGGGAGGAGCAAGGTTTTTAGCCATTGATTCGTCATCTGTTTTCTCATCAGCGTGAAGCTGCAACAGAATTTCCCTCAGCCTACTCTCCTGCTTGCCTAGTCCCTGCCAACCTCGTAGGTAGTCCTGCCAGCTTTCGCCAGACTGCCAAGCTTTTGCGCCATTTATGCCCATCAGCTGCATTCGCTGATTATCAGACAACTTTTCAAGATAATCATTGACTGCGCCCTCGATGTTCTCTTTGGCTTTTTTACCGTCTAAGTCTGCAGCATAAATCTTTACAAGCTTACACATGCAGTGCGGATGGGCTGGCAGCTTAGGCAATTTGTCTTTAGGATAGATGCCAGGCCCTAAGCCATACATATCCGCCTTAGCGTACATATCGCAGATGTCGAAGACAGGATGCCTTGTACCGGTCTTCCATTTTACTGCCACAACATCGTCATCAACTTCAATATCGGCTAAAAAGCCATCAGCATAGGCCCTAGCCATCTCTGTTCTTGCAATGCGTTCTGCCACATAACGGCTTTTTTCCTGCACCGCTACCCAGCAGGCCTTTTGCATGGCTTCATCAGAGCCTGTAAGCGCTTGCTGTACAAGCTGATTATAGGCAGCCTTAAGGCTTTTTGTCGGTGCTCCGTTACGTGCAAGACGGTTGATGTTGTTCCAAGCTTTACGTGCCGCACGCAGTTGCTCAGGAGAGCCTGCTGTAGCATGGCGTACAAGTCTAAGATAGTTGGGTAAATCCTGCTCTCTTACAACAGCCTTGCCGCTATTGTAGCCGTCATAAATCTCTCGTGCTGCATTAGTCCAGCTTGCATTAAGATTAAGCTGTGTGCGGATAGTGTCCACAATAGCTTCACGCATCTGTTTAGTAGCACCGTGAAGCCTCTTGCTGAGCGTCATTCCATCGCTTGCCCAAGGCCGTTCCATTGCAGTCGCCATCTTAGCATAAGTCGCCGCTGTCAGAACCTCAGGAACAATTCCATAGCCATAAGCAGCAGCTTCTACAAGAGAATCTATTAGTCCTGGTAATCGGAATAGCTCTGGGTACTTACGCTCCAAAACTTTAACAGCTACGTCTACCTTCTTCCCACCCTCCACCAGCTTGTACAGCTCTTTGATAGCTTTTTCTGCTACAGCCTGCCACTCTTTATTGAAGCGGGCAATAATGGCATTTAAAGTCTTTTCGTTACGGTTCATCTACTTCATCCTCTATGTTGCTGTGCGCCATGGCAAGCTTGTCTTGCTCCTGCTGTTTGGAATATGCCTGCACAAGCTCGTCAAAGTGATCGTCATCCAGCTCAGGAAGATAGCTGGTAAGCACCTTCTTGAATACTTCCAGATTAAATTCATCACCAAAGGCCATACCTTTAGCAACCTCAGCATTAGCAAGCTCTGTCTCAACATCAGCAATGGAATAATCATTGGGATAGTTGCAGGTATATTCAAAATCAGCGCCTGTCCAGCGCTTGAACAGCAGTGCAAGGCGCTTTTCTGCACGCTCTACCATATCAGCAAAGTCAGCAAGAATCTGATTTGTCTGTTGATAATCCCAAGCCTTGGCAGTACCAGATGCCTGCACCCTTACGCCCGTAACATTGACGACATCAGCCATTCTATAGCATTCCTGCTGCAGACGCTCAATGTTAGCAGCCAAAATAGTAGCAGGGTCAGCCGCAGGAGCAATAAACTTTGGCTCGTGAGTAGCATCGGACGGGTAGCCAAGTGCATTAGATGTGCCAATGGTTAAATCGTCCTGGTCAGTAGACGGATACACCAAAATGGAAAAAGTTTGGTTGACCAAGATGTCACTGAGCCAGGAGCTCATATTATAGATAGCAAGGTTTGTCTTGGCAATGGAAATAAAATCAGACGGCGGCAGTGCGTCAAAATTGTCATGCTCTTTGGAGAACAACGGAACAACCGGCACAACACCAAGATTCCAGGTGCCACTTTTTTCGCCCTTGCTGTCTTTAAGGGCCCAGCCTTCCGGTGTCAGTGTCCTAGTAGCAAACTGCTGCTCTGAATGCTGATCAGGCTCTTTATAGACAAACTTTATAATCCTGCCAAATTTATCCAAGCCAATCTCGTCCACCTGCACAGGCGACACAACAAAAGCATAAGGCAGTTTATTTCTGTCCTTGCTTAAGCTGTAAACAGTGCTGATTTCATTTTCGATATTGTCGGGCATATCCATAACAATAAAAGCCACGCCGTTAAGCTTAGATTCTATTGCCGCCCTGCGCATTAAGTCCTTGATATGCGTGCCCGTAAAATCAACATCATTCATGAACACTTCCCAAACAGAAGTGCCTGTGCCTTCGTAATCTCGAATAGCAAGGGCCTTGAAAATGGGAGTGACGTGCGCATCAACACAAGGCTTTAAATAGTTCAGGTAATAGGCAATCCTGCGGCGCTGCTCATACTTTTCTACCGACTCCCTAAAGTGTCGCATCAGTCTTGAGCCATCCAAAAAGCCACCAGCGCCAGTATAGGCATCCCTCAGCAGCATATATTCTTCTTTTCTATCGTTCTTCATTAGTCGTCCCCCTAGTAGTTAACCCTTCCCGGTGTAAGCTTGGTATTATGTTCTTCCATACCATAGCGCATTGCGTCCATCAAGTGGTTATTTGCGTCCTCTGGCTTGTTTGTAGGCTTGTCCATCTTATCCTTTTCCCAGCTGTAGCAGCTTATCTCCGTAAGGAAGTTAACACAGCGTGGGTGGATAATGATGTGATAGTCCTGTATCTTTTGGATGCCATTGTTGATACTGTCCTTGCCTTTGTTGGCGGGCTTAATCCTGCACAGGCCAAACTCCTTAAGCTCTACGATGCTCTTAGGTTCGGCACTGTCTGCTATGATTTTTTCTTTGGCGTAGCCCATTCTGCTTACTTCATCAAAAATCATTCTGTTTGTCAGCGCCTTTTTATAAAGCTCGTCAAACACCCATATTGTTTTCTCCTTATGGCTCACCAGTCCGCAGAATAAAGCGGTCGGGTCATTGGTATAACCAAAGTCAAGGCCGAAAATAGATTCCACACCCGGCACTGCCGATACAGCTTGCACGCTAAAAGGCTTTTCCTCCCAGTTCTCATAGATAAGTCCCTCAGCAACGCCCCAGGCGCCTTCCCCTGCGACTTTATAACGTCTTGGATTGTTGATACGCATACGCTCAAAATTACGCCTGTCAGCCTCATCCAGCCACTCATTGCACTTGTAGTTCGTTGTCATGGCAAGGATGTCAGGGGCACTGTAATCAAAGAATTTCTTCTTTAGCCAATGCCGTTCGCTCCACGGATTGAACGTGATAGTAATCTGCTTGAACAGTCCTTCTGGAACCTCGCCACGAATAGACTCGTCAAGCATATCAAAGTCAGTTTCACTGGTAATCTCGTAGCACTCTTCCAGCCATAGCCAGCACAAGCAGCCTTTATCTACTGCTATGGATGTAACCTTAAGCGGATCATCAAGCCCTCGAAAATATATCTTCTGTCCAGTCGGCAAATAAGTTATTTCCAAAGGCGATTCCTTGCATAAAAAATAGGCGTCTACACCTATTCGATGTATCGCCCATTTAAGCTGTGCAAAGCAGCTGTCCTTTAATGTACGGAATGTCTTACGCACTACCAGCAAATTAGACTGCGGATATTTTATAAGATTTACTATATACCATAATGCCGTTGTCGCTGATTTTTTGGAAGCACGGCTGCCTTTTACTACCCTGTACCTGCCTCGGAATTTCCAAAAACGATTATAACCGCCGCCGATGAGCTGCTTAAGGCTCATTTGCTTGCTAGTCGTCATCGCCCAGGTCCTCCACGATTGTTACTGGTACAGAGCCAGCTACGTTCACATTATCACTGAAAAGACTGTACCGCTTGCCTAAGAGCTCAGCACACCTTGTTGATTCTTTTAAGCTTATTTTCTTTACAATAGTCCTAGCGTTAGATACTCCCTCTCCAACACCTTCGACAACTACGACCTCTTCCTCTAATTCTTGCCTTATTCCTTTTGTTAAATACTCCAGCACCTCTTGAATGTCTGCAATTTTCTGAGATTGAAGTTTAGCCATTCTTTCTTTTATGTAAATTTTTATACTCTCATTTTCTAACAATCTACTTGCGTTTCCCTTTGCATAATTTTCAGAATATCCAGCTTTTATCGCAGATTGGTAGATGTTTCCTGTTTCGAGGTAATTATCAGCAAAATCCGCCATTTTTTTGGAGAATTTTTTAGCCATCAGAACCACCGCTTATTTTTGATTTCATCATATGATATGATGGGTCGAATTTGTGCTCTTCTGTATGACACGCGTGACATACGCACATTCCATTATTCAAATCAATTCTGCCATCTGGATATTCCGACCAATATATTATATGATGTGCTTCAAGATTTTCCGTAGAACCACAAAGTTCGCATTTTCCTTTTGCGAGTACAGCTTTTTTCCATGCCCTAACTCTTGGGTCATTTCTATCAAAAACTTTAACTTCATTACTGTTTAATATATCGTTAACTATACTATGCGGTAAAAATGCTTTTAATAACAGAATTGCTGCTTTTTTACGTATTACACTGTAATCACCTAATAAAACTGCTACAGAGTCAATCACTATCTCATAATCAAATTTCATTAATTCCGCCTGCCCCCTTTGCATATTTTGACAATAGAAAAGCCGCTGACCTGTTAAGGCCAACGGCTTTCGTTATTTATTTTTCATCGCTTTCGCTATTATACATTATAGCATAGGTCAATACTCGCTTTCTATCAACTATTTATTACATTTAACCAAAATAACATTTAAAGCGTTGCTGTGCAATTTATGAACCCATTGCCAGCTATATCCCATCTCTACAGCAATTTCCTCCCAAGGTTTATGCTTTGCATATCTTTTAATCATAACAAGTTTTAACAGCTCGTCATCTAGTAAATCAATAAGTCTGTATGTTTCCCTTACAGCTGCACACTGTTGCTCGATTTTTGCGTTAATCTCCTGCTTTAGCTCGTAAATGGCTAATGCTGCTTGTTCAGGCTTGCTCGTGTTGTTATCGCCACCGCCAGCAGGAGCCAAGCTATAGCTAGGAGTAACCTTCGTACCCGTAGCTTCTAATTCCTTCAGCTGATAATGCAGCTCCTCTACTTTAAGGCTCAGCACCCAAGAAGATTTTAATTTGCGTTTGAGTTCTTCTTTGGTCGTAATAACCACCTCCTATTTAATAAAAATCACATTCAAAAATTTAAAATGCGTTTTATTATAATAATCGTAAAAATTTGCGCGTGATTTTGCGTGTGATTTCTCACGATTTTCTCACGATTAAACCTAGGTTTCATCGTGGTTTCAGGATTTTTCTCGGAATAATTCTCACGATTTATTCCTGTTCCTTGATTCTCAATGTAGCTTCCATCATTCCGAATGTGCTATCTTCTTTGTATGTGTATTCTTCGGCAAATTCCCCTTCTCTAAAAGGACGATATAAAATCCACATATCATCACGTTTCCAAGTTACGGAAACAAGTTTTTGTTTAGGCGGTAATACAATATTTGCAGTACCGCCAACCTTTTTCGCCACCACACTGCCGCTAGATTTAACATCATCGTTAGGATTTTGACCACAACCACACAGCAGTAAAGCCGCAGCAGCTAAAACAATCAGCATAATCTTTTTCATTTTTTCAACTCCTTTCCTGTGAGCTTCACAATTTCATATTTGCCAACAATAATATCAAAAAGCAATTGCACGTTGTCCTCGTCATCAACATCAAAACAATAAATCGAATCGTATTCTATGCCATCATCAGAGAAGAAAAAAACAAGTTCTTCCCGACCACCATCATAATTTGGCATCTCTATGATATGCCCATATTCTTTCAACTTGAATTTTTCACCAAATTTTAAACCAAAAATACTAGCTACATCAGCCATATGGTTATCCATTGTCATTACTCCTCCTAATCATCGTCTCCGTCATCAGCTAATACACGGGCAACTATAACGGCAAATTGTTTGTCTTTATCAAGCTTCAGCAGCTCCTCGCCTTTTATCTGAGCGCACTTATCACAAACGCTATAACTTTTCCACTTACCAGAGCTGATAAAAGCGTTATCTGTTTCCGCTCCACAGATATCACATTTGTATTTAGCCATTGTTATCACTCCTAATCTTTTAAGAATATAGCCAACAATCCCATCCATACTCCGAGCGTCATAACGCCCCACGCAATCGTCCAGCAAACCTCATTGTGTTTTGCGGATAAAGCCATTTGGACCACTACAAAAGCAAATATAATCCAATTGATATATTTATACATTATTCAACTCTCTTTCCCGTACTTTATTATTTTATCCGTACTTATATCCGTACTTTATTCCTTTTTATCCATTCTGGCACCACACGCAGGGCAGTAATCCCATCTCAGTTCACCAGCATTTCTTAATGTGAATGACGCAAAGCATTTAGAGCAACGCATTGTTACGTGACCTTTAATCCAATAGCCATGCTTAATTAATTGGAGCTTAGTACGCATGTTTTCTGCTTGTTGGTTAAGAGATTCTTCGGCGGCAAAATAGTTGTGTTCAGCTACCCTAAGCTGTTCAATCAATTCTTTTTTGTTCATATTTAATAAAGTACTATCGCTATATGGTTTATACATTATTAATCCTCCTATTCCAAGCTTCTACGGCTTGTTCTATGCTTTTAACCCCCCACGTTGACACTCCGCAGTTTTCGCAAAAAACACGGAATTTTTCTTTATCGTCCCAGATTGTTTCAATGTGTACTCCGCTTTCCTCGTCTGCTCCGCAAAACGGGCAAGGCTTTAAACGTTTTTCAGCATTCATTACTTCTTCACCTACCATACGTTTATAATCAGCACTGAATTCTGATGCTGTTCTATGGTTTACGCATCCTGCTTCAAATAATGCTGGATACAAATTCATTGTAAATGGGCAGTAGTCGCTATCACACCAAAACGCACAATTACCGCAAGTTCTTTTCGTTTCACTCATCACTACGCCTTTTGTTCCAAGTTTCAAATAAGTCTTTTTCAGAAGTCTTTTTAATCTGAAAATCACATTTGCAACAAGAAAGAATGTGAATTTCTTCGCCTTCCTTTTCGCCTAAAGCCATAGTATGGAGCTTTTTATCACTGCCACAGAATGGGCAGGGTTTTAATTGTTCAGGCTTATTCTTATTCCCTGCCTGCAATATCTTTTCTGACTTTTTAAGCATTTTCTCGATACGTTCTTGAGTATTCACAGCTTTCTTACCCTCTTTACCATTTCGAAAAAATTAATAGCCGCCATATATTCTATATAGTAGGCAGCATTAGGAGCTTCGCCTTTATCGCCATAAATAGTCTCAATACGTTTCTTGAAAGATTCTAAGTGATTACCGCCGCCATCTTCCCAGCATCCGCAAATCACCCTATCATTGATACTGTCATAGGTTGTACAGCGATTATAACTGCCACAGCCTACAATTTGATATATACCATTGGGCAGGTCAACACCTTGCAGGTAAGCACATCGCAGGTGAGCACCTTGCAGATTAACACCTCGCAGGTGAGCATCTCGCAGATTAGCACCTCGCAGGTCAGCACCTCGCAGGTCAGCACCTTGCAGGTAAGCATCTCGCAGATTAGCACCTCGCAGGTCAGCACCTTGCAGGTAAGCATCTCGCAGGTCAGCATCTCGCAGATTAGCACCTCGCAGATTAGCACCTTGCAGGTAAGCACATTGCAGGTCAGCACCTTGCAGGTAAGAACATTGCAGATTAGCATCTTGCAGGTCAGCACCTCGCAGGTAAGAACATTGCAGGTCAACACCTCGCAGATTAGCACCTTGCAGGTCAGCACCTCGCAGGTCAGCACCTCGCAGGTAAGAACATTGCAGGTCAACACCTCGCAGATTAGCACCTTGCAGGTCAGCACCTCGCAGGTCAGCACCTCGCAGGTAAGAACATTGCAGGTCAACACCTCGCAGATTAGC
>OGPF01000465.1_pt1 | contig 24511 bp, 29 predicted proteins | sample 1552871 | NCBI WGS metagenome assembly OGPF01 (sample SAMEA2580276, study PRJEB22360) | human gut metagenome | biome: human gut; feature: human-associated habitat; material: faeces | place: Denmark | collected 2008/2010
ATTTGGCTCGCGATTCCTCCGGCATTAAAATGCCTGCGGAATGGAGATTAGTATGGAAAACAGCAGCAATAAAAAAGATGAAAGCACTTATGTATTTGATAAATCCATGAACTGCCCGGTCTGTGATGCGGATTTTAAGACAAAGCAGGTAAAAACAGGAAAGGCCAGATTTTTAGGGACTGAGGCAGATTTAAGACCGCTGTATTCCGGAATTGATACAATCAAATATGATGTATGTCTGTGCCCGAAGTGCGGATATGCATCAACACTGCGTGAATTTAACAACGTTACGCCGAAGCAGAGAGCGTTGTTAAAGGAAATGATTGGAAGCAAATATACGGCAATGGAGGATTCAGCAGATTATTATACGTATGATATTGCGATTAAACGGTATAAGATGGCATTACTGACCGCAATGACAAAACCGGCCAGAGGAAGTGAACAGGCTTATTTGTGCTTAAAGCTTGCATGGCTTTACAGAGGAGCAGCAGAAGAATTACAGCAGGATGATACAGCCAATCTGGGGCAGATTGCAAAGTATAACAAGCTGGAAGCGGAGTATATCGAAAAAGCATACAAAGGCTTTACCGAAGCACTTTTAAAAGAGTATCCGCCAATCTGCAATATGGACGAGGTGACGATCAACTCCCTGCTTGCACAGCTGGCGCATAAATGCAATGATGACGATACAGCACAGAAGTTTGCCTATATGGTGATGGGTTCAAGAAATGCATCTTCAAAAGCAAAAGACAAGGCACGTGAACTGATGGAAGTTATCCGTGAGTCACGTCATGAAACGACAAATGAGTAAAAAAAATGAAATGCAGATAACAGGTGAGGATTATGAATCGAATAAAGGCAGTTTTACAAAAATGCTGGCAATATGAGATTGTACATGCTGCCGTATATTCGGCATTGCTGAATATGCTGGTTGAGTGTTTCAACAGGAGAAGTTTAATCGGATTGGTAATGATTTTTACCAATCCGGTTCTGTTTTTATATAATACGCTGATTATTCTGGTGACGATGTCTGTCGTACTGCTGTTTCACAGAAAAGTATTTGTGTACTGTACGGTGAGTGTAGTGTGGTTATTGCTTGCAATTACAAATTTTGTGGTGCTTTGTTCCAGAAAAACGCCATTTACGGCAATGGATATTTATTTAATTGAAGATGCCATAAAAGTCATTCCGGTCTATCTGAATGCTTTTCAGATAATTCTGATTGTACTGGCAGTTGCCGCAGGGATTGCGGGACTGGTATGGCTGTGGATAAAAGGTCCGAAACAGCAGGAAAAAATACACTATATCCGTACAACAGTAAAAATTGGATTACTGTTGTTATGCTGTATGGGAGTTACCCACTTTCTGCTTCTTACCGGAACAATAAGCAGTTATTTCGGCAATCTTGCCAATGCCTATAAACAATATGGATTTGCTTACTGTTTTACGTGCAGTGTTGTGGACAGAGGAATCAGCAAATCGGATGAATATACACCGGAGTATGTTAATAGTCTGAAAGAGGATATTGAAGAAATAGAAGTCGAAAATTCGGAAAAATCACCGAATATCATTTTTTTGCAGCTGGAGTCTTTTTTTGATCCGAATCTGGTAAAAGGCATCAGTTTTTCGGAAAATCCGCTTCCGTATTTTGAACAGCTTGTGGCAGATTATCCGTCAGGCTACTTATCTGTGCCGTGCTTTGGTGCGGGAACAGCCAATACGGAATTTGAAGTGCAGACCGGCATGAATATGGATGATTTCGGACCGGGTGAATATCCGTACAAGACGGTTTTACAGTCCAAGGTCTGTGAATCCATGGCATATGACTTAAAAGAAAAAGGGTATGCCACCCATGCACTGCATGACAATGACGGAACGTTTTATGACAGATATAAGGTCTTCTCTCATTTGGGATATGAAGATTTTACATCAATTGAATATATGGACAATATCGAAATGACACCGATGGGCTGGGCAAAGGATAAGATTCTGACCGGGGAAATTGGAAAAATACTGGATTCCACAGATGGTTCGGATTACATTTATACAATTTCCGTACAGGGACATGGCGATTATCCGTCAGATTATCCGGAAGGCTTTGTGCCGGAAATTACGGTAACGGGATTTTTTGATACGGCAAAGGAAAAGGCATTTACCTACTATGTCAACCAGATTCATGAAATGGATAATTTCCTGCGGGAGTTGACGGCGATGCTCGAAAGCAGGGATGAAGAGACAGTGCTTGTTATGTACGGCGACCACCTACCGGGATTTTCATTTACGGACGAAGTACTTGAAAATGGCGACATTTATCAGACACAGTACGTTGTCTGGAGCAATTTTTCACTGCCGTCCGAAAAAGAAAATCTGGAAAGTTATCAGTTGGCAGCGCATGTACAGCAGATGCTTGGCATGTCGGAAGGTTATCTGACAAAGTTTCATCAGAAACGTAAGGACACGCCGGACTATTTAAAAGATTTAAAGATTCTTGAATACGACATTTTATATGGAAACTGTGATTTATATGGCGGGGAAAATCCATTTCAGGCAACCAATCTGATTATGGGACAAAATGATATTACAATCACCAATGCATATAATTACAAGGATTATGTATGCGTGGAAGGCAGTAATTTTAATGATTACAGTGTGGTCTATATTAATGACAAAGCCTATCCGACAGAGATTATCAACAGCCATCTGCTGCGGGTGGAAAAAGCACAGGTTACAGCCGGAAATATCGTGTCGGTAGTTCAGCAGGGCGATGATAAAATTGAGCTTAGCCGTGTGTATTTACAGGTTGGGGAGTCCGAAAACAAATAGTGAGATTTCATTGACAACAATTGCCGCAAATGCTAAGATAAAGAAGGTGTTTGGCACCATATATTTTTTTGGAGGTACTTGAAATGAAAGGTACAGTAAAGTGGTTTAATAACCAAAAGGGCTATGGCTTTATCAGCGATGAAGAAGGCAAGGATGTGTTCGTACATTACTCAGGTCTGAACATGAGCGGATTCAAGTCATTAGACGAAGGCGCAGAAGTAGAGTTTGACGTAACAGAAGGCGCTAAAGGTCCTCAGGCTATTAATGTAACAAAATTATAATCCAAATGGTTTACAGTGTGCCTTTTTAAATATACATTTCGTTATTAAAAAAGATATATTGTTATGCAATTAAGATTATGAGAGGAGCAGCCGCAGCTATGTGGCTGCTCTTTTCGTCTGTACAGAACAAACTTTAATAGATATTTTATTGGCTTTTACAGACAGAAATGATATGATTAAGAAAGATAAAAAGCCGTGGCAGATGGAAACGGCGGAATGGAGATTTTATGGAAACAATTGATTTGACACAGACCCTGCCGGCAGGAACGTCATCCATGCTCTCGGCGGGTGGAATTCTTATGCTTTCGGCAATTATTGTACTTGTAGTTGTCATTATGAAAAGATGGAAAGCAAGAGTTATGCCGGGGATTTTAGGTGTGATTGCCTATGCCGTTTTTGTATTTATTTTTGCCAATCTGGCAACATCGGCGCTGGCACTGATACCGAGTATAGACAATACTTTTTATAACAACCCGGCAACGTATAATATTGTATATGCGCTGTTTGCGACAGCCGGATTTACAGCAGCAAGAGTTGTTACCGGCTATATGTTAAATGAACGTTTTGAGCGTAAAGGCGATGTCTATCTTGCGGGAATCGGTCTTTCAATCGGCGACAGCCTTTTATACGGTATGACAGCGATTTCCTACATTACGTGGTGTACCGCAATCCAGGCAGGACAGGCACAGGATATGCTGGCACAGCTGGCGGCGGAAGAGGTGACAACAACCTATGAAACGGTTTCGGCACTGTTTACAACACCATCCGTTTTATGGCTGTTACTGGGTGTCAACTGTATTCTCGATATGGTTTTAAATATCGCATTAATGAATGTGATTTTTGGTGTTATTAAAGGAAATCTGGCAAAATGGTGGTACGGCGTTACAGCGGCAGTGACATTTTTTGCGATGATTTCATTCCAGCTTTACAATCAGGAATCCGTTGCAAGCATAGCGGTAAGTTTTGCTGTAAAGCTGGTTATTTTTGCAGTCACTATTTATTATACGTTCCGCGTTGCGGGTAAGGAGATTGAATATTCAGATGACTAATGAAAACCGTGGATTAAGCTGCGAAGAAGCACAAAAAAGGCTGTATGCCGGTTATGGAAATGTACAGGTGAAAAATCAGTCCAAATCTGTCGGACAGATTATTGCCGGTAACATTTTTACATATTTTAACTTCATATTTGCAGTGTTTACGGCATTGTTAGTTTTTGTAAGGTCATATGTAAATATGACCTTTTTGCCTATTATTGTGTGCAATACAATGATTGGCATTGTTCAGGAAATCCGGGCAAAACGGGTGTTAGACAGGCTGACACTGATGAATGAACCTAAAACGCAGGTTGTGCGCAGCGGGCAGATGCTGCAGGTGGATTCAGAACAGCTGGTGCTTGGAGACCTTTGCGTTTTTCAGGCAGGAAACCAGATTTGTGCAGATGCAGTTGTTGAGAAAGGCAGTCTGCGTGTCAATGAAGCACTGATTACAGGTGAAGCGGATGAAGTGGTAAAAAATCCGGGCGATATACTGTATTCCGGCAGTTTTGTTGTTTCAGGAAAAGGATATGCGACACTTACAAAAGTGGGACTGTCATCTTTTGCGGCACAGCTGATGTTAGAAGCAAAAGCATCGCGTAAAAATACACAGACGGAAATGATGTGTTCCTTAGACCGTCTGGTGCGTATTATTGGCATTGTTATTATACCGATTGGAATCCTGCTGTTTTTGCAGCAGCATTTTGTCATTGGTTCGACCATACAGGAAAGTGTCGTATCCATGATTGCATCACTGGTCGGTATGATACCGGAAGGACTGTATCTTTTAGCGAGCATTGCACTGGTTGTCAGTGTCATGCGCCTTGGCAGAAAAAAAGTGCTGGTTCATGAAATGGCGTGTGTTGAAACGTTGGCGCGGGTCAATGTCCTGTGTGTGGACAAGACGGGAACGATTACGGAAAATAAAATGTCTGTCCAGGAAATTATTCCGCTGGCAAAAGAGGAAGAAGAAACTTCGCTTCATGCCTTAATCGGAGATGTTGTAGCAAATCTGGATGCGGATAATATCACGATGCAGGCATTAAAAGACTATTTTGACGGAAAAAGTGAACGAAAGGCACAAAAAGTCATTCCGTTTTCTTCACAGCGCAAATATTCCGGTGTACGTTTTGAAGAAGGACTATATCTGATTGGTGCGCCGGAGCGGCTTCTGGCAGAGCGTTACGGAAAATATGACGTGCAAATTTTGGATAAAATCGACAAAGGTGTGCGTGTACTTGTATTTGGCAGGTATGGGGAAGAACAGCATTTGTTTGAACCGCTTGCATTTATTTTAGTGAGTAATCCGATCCGAAGGGATGCGCGGGAAACATTTGAATATTTTCAGAAAGAAGACGTCTGTATTAAGGTTATATCCGGCGATCATCCCAAAGCAGCGGCGGCAGTTGCAAAAAAGGCAGGGATTGCAGAAGCAGACAGATATATTGATGTTTCACAGCTTTCTGATGAAGAATTGGAAAAAGCTGCACCGGTGTATACGGTATTTGGCAGAGTATCGCCGGAACAGAAAAAGAAACTTCTTTTGGCACTCAAAAAAGCAGGCAATGTTGTTGCCATGACAGGGGACGGTGTCAATGATGTGCTGGCATTAAAAGAAGCGGACTGCAGTATTGCGATGGCATCCGGCAGTGAAGCGGCATCCAATGCGGCACAGATTGTTCTTTTGGATTCTGATTTTGCAAGGATGCCGTCCGTGGTATTAGAGGGCAGACGCGTGGTCAACAATATCCAGCGTTCTGCTTCGCTGTTTCTGGTGAAAAATCTGTTTTCTATGCTGATGACACTGTTTACATTTGTGGCAGTCAGTAAATATCCGCTGTATCCGACACAGTTGTCTTTTTTGGGAACATTCACCATCGGTACACCGGCATTTTTACTGGCAATGCAGCCGGATAAAAGCCGCATAGAAGGACATTTTTTAACCAATGTCGTGCTTTTGGCACTGCCTGCGGCACTGACGGATTTTATACTGCTGGCAGTGCTTAACGTTGCAGGAAATTGTGCCGGCATCGGACATGAGCAGCTTTCTACAATGTGTATCATGATATTGCTGGCTGTCGGAATGGCAGCACTTATAAGAATCTGTATGCCGCTGGATAAAATCAGAACAGGCATCTGTATACTGATGGCATCCGGGGCAGTATTCAGTGTACTGTTTTTAAAGCCGCTGTTCGCATTGTATCCGTTGTCACCGGTATGGGTAATGGTTACGGGGATTTTAATGGCAGCAGCAGTTCCGGTCTTTGCAGTGATGTGCCGTCTGGTGCTGTTACAGGTTCAAAGGCATGCAAAGCACAGCAAAAAATTCCGCGAACGACTCGGACGGCACTTTAAATCATGAAATGAAAAAGCAGCAGAGTTAAATCTTACATGTGGCTTAATATGAAACAGATTCGGCCGCTGCCTGTTTGGAATATGTTGTGGTGACAAGGTCTTCATAAGGAACATCCGTGTCTGACTCGCCGCAGTTTCGTAAAATATCAGTCAGCAGTGTGAAACTTTCTTTGGAAAATACCGTATCGGTTTTCCATGTGTCCTGATTCTGATATCGTGCAACAATGACGGCGATATCGTTTTGGGTATTTTCCGGAAACTGTGGTGCAATTACCGCAGCAATTTCTTCGGCGGAGTGGGAATTACAGTAGTCAAGCCCTTTTTGAATGGCTCTGGTAAAGGCAGCAATCACATCAGAGTTTTTAGAAAGGAAGCTCTTTTTGGCACAATAGGCAGTATACGGCACATAGCCGCTTTCCACGCCCAAAGAAGCCACGACAAATCCGGCGCTTTCCTGTTCCAGAAGTGTTGCGGACGGTTCAAATTCCACGGTATAATCGGCAATGCCGGACGAAAATGCCGCGGCAGTTGAGCCGAAATCTACGTTTTGAATAATATTGACATCTTCTTTAGTCAGTCCGTTCTTTTCTAAAATATATTCCAAAAGCATCTGTGGCATACCACCTGCCCTGCCGCCAAGAATCGTTTTTCCGCGCAGGTTTTCCCATGAAAAATCATCTTCTGCCGTTCTGGATACCAGAAAGTTGCCGGCGCGCTGTGTCAACTGGGCAAAATTGACGGCGTAATCCGATGCACCCTGTGCGTATACATAGATAGAAGATTCAGAACCCATAAGGCCAATCTGTGCATCATCTGAAATCAGGGAAGTCATAACGTTGTCAGCGCCGAATCCGGTCACAAGTGTAAGGTCAATGCCTTCTTCCTTAAAATATCCCAATTCAATTGCCGCGTACTGTGGTGCATAAAAAACGGAGTGCGCAACTTCATTTAAAGTGATGGATGTGCTGCCGGTGCTTTTTGTTTTGCTGCAGCCCATACATGTACAGCACAGGCAGACAACAGAAATACTGCATAAAATTTTAAGACAGTTCCGATAATTCATAAACAAAATCCTTTGATAGCAGAGTTATTTTAATATATGAAATAAGGGACCGGAAAGTGAAAAAATATGGAAAAAAAGGTGGCGCTGTGTTATAGTGTAGCTGGTTATGAAATTGTCAAATGATTTATAATGATAGGTAATATAAATGTTAAAATTTGTTTTTGACACTTATGTTAAAAAATACAGAATGGAGAATAAAGATGAAGCTGGATATGCATTGCCATACAAAAGAGGGGTCAATTGATGCAAAAGTGCCGATTCAGGAATATATCACGAAGCTGGTAAAAGAAGGCTTTGACGGAATGCTGGTAACAGACCACAACTCCTATGACGGCTACCGCAAATTTGAAAAGATTGCAAAGAATCTGCATCTGGAAAAGCCGTTTACGGTATTAAAGGGCATTGAGTATGATACAAGGGATGGCGGTCATGTGATTGCGGTACTGCCGGACTGTATAAATGATGCTTTTATGGAAATCCGTGGAATGACACTGGCGCAGTTAGAAAAGATTGTGCATGAAAGAGGGGGCATTTTAGGGCTTGCACATCCTTACGGGCCGGGATTTTTTGCATTTACCAATACGCGATTTGGTAAAAAACACAATGAATTCCTGGAAAAATTTGATTTCGTGGAAACATTTAATGCCTGCATCAGACCGTGGGCAAATGCCTGTGCTGATAATCTGGCAGGCTGTCTGCATAAGCCGAAAGTGGCAGGGTCGGATGCACATAAGATGCGCGTAGTCGGGGCAGCATATACAGAATTCACACAAAAAATTGCAAACAACAATGATTTAATCCGGGCAATTAAAGAAGGATGGGTGCAGGCACAGGGCGGCAGTGTTTTAAAAGAAATGGAAGAGGACACAAATTTTCTGCTGCAAAAGGCGGCAAATGCAGGGTACTGGGTTTACAATAAACTGGGAGCATTGTGGAACTGGAAGAAATTGCGCTGGATTAGGAAAAAAATTTTGTAATATATGCAAAAAATAAGCAAAAATAAGTATTATTTTTTGTTATTATGTGATAAAATACGACTAAGATAAAAGCGAATCAGAGAGGTAATAGATATGTTTGGAAAAAAGACAGCAAATGGTTATTCAGAAGAAAAGGACTTGCAGCTGCTTATGCAGGCAATGGATGGTGTGATTGGCGGTAATTATGAAGATATTGATACAAGCGCATTTCAGAATCCGGCATATGGAGAAAAGTTTAATGAACTGATTCATGCATATAAGCGTTCCAATAACAATTTTGTAATGCGTCTGAATCAGGCAATGGGTTCAATCGGTGATAACTCTTATGTAAAAAAGACATTAGATCAGGTTCAGTCCCAGACAGAATCCATCCGGGATATGGAAAATGCAAGCCGTGACATGGAAACATCTATTAACAATATTTCGGAAGCAATGTCACATATCCGTGAGAATACACATGATGTCATTGCAACCGCTGACAGTAGTACGGAAAATATGAACAACAGCATACAGGTTGTCAATGAGTCTTCTGAAAAGATTCAGGCAATCAATGAACAGGTACAGGAATTTCAGGGCAAGATTGATAAAATCGGTGAAATTGTCGATGTGGTAAAGAAGGTTGCAAGCCAGAGTAATTTGCTGGCGTTAAATGCATCTATTGAAGCTGCAAGAGCAGGAGAAGCAGGAAAGGGCTTTGCAGTCGTTGCTGATCAGGTAAGACAGTTATCCGGCAATACCGCAGAATCTGCAGAAGACATTGTTAAATATGTAGCAGAACTGCGTACGGATATCGGGGAACTGGCACTTTCCATGAATGAAACAACCTCCAAGCTTGCAGAGGGCAATGAAAAGGTAGAACAGTCATTGGAATCAATCCGACAGATGAATCAGCAGATGAATCAGATTAAGGATCGTGTTGACAATGCTTTTGAGGATATTGATACACAGACAGACGTAACAAAAGACTTTACAAGGCAGATTGAAAGCATTTCCAAGAGTTATAAAGAACTTTCTGATGACTGTACGGAAATGGGAACGCATGTCTATAAAATCGGGCGTTACATTGATACAACAAGAAGTGATATGGTACGTGGATTTGCTGAGATTACACAGCAGGACTGGCTGGATGTATTTATTAATGACCACTTTATCCTGATGTGGAGAGTTTATAACAATGCCGTTGATTTTGAGCGGTTAAGAAAAGAACAGCTGAATAATCCGAAGACCTGTAAAATCGGTAAATGGCTTGCTGCACAGACGAATCCACAGATTACAGGCAGTGCAGAATTTAAAGAAGTTATTGAAACGCATAATAATATCCATAAATATGCGACACTTTCATGGGAGGCAAAAGACCGTGAGGATATTCAGGGAGCCATGGATTATTTCCAGCAGACATATGATGCATATTATGTTTATAAGAAAGCGGTTGAGAATCTTAAAAAGCTGCTGGCACGTCTGGGAGAAACAGATAAGACCAATATTGTTGTTTTCACAAATTAGTGCAGCGTGCTTACAGACAGATTAAACAGACAAAATAAAGGCAAAACGGTTGAAAACCATAAAGAACTGTTATAGTATGTATGTTAGGTAGAAACGGTACAGCTATAACAGTTTTTTAAGTGGAGAGGTGGATATGGAAGGAAAGGAAACAGTTTATGTGATTGGACATAAAAATCCGGATACAGATTCTGTATGCTCAGCAATTTGTTATGCAAGACTAAAAGAAAAAATAACAGGACAGCATTATGTGGCAAAACGTGCAGGACATTTAAATGAAGAAACGCAGTATGTCATGGATAAACTGGGGATACAGCCGCCGGAATATATGAAGGATGTCAGACCACAGGTACGGGATATCCAGATTCGAAAAACACCGGGTGTTTCTAAAGAGATTTCAGTAAAAACGGCGTGGACCCTGATGAAAGAGCAGAATGTCGTGACACTTCCGGTAACAAAAGAAAATGTGCTGGAAGGACTGATTACGATTGGAGATATAGCAAAATCGTATTTTCAGGTTTATGACAGCACCATTCTTGCAACAGCCCAGACACGGTATCAGAATATTGTGGATACATTGGAAGGAACGGTTGTTGCAGGGGAAGCAGACGGTATTTTTAAAGAAGGAAAAGTTGTGATTGCGGCGGCTAACCCGGATATGATGGAAAATTATATCGGGACAGGGGATATTGTTATTTTGGGAAACCGCTATGAGGCACAGCTGTGCGCAATTGAAATGGAGGCAGGATGCCTGATTATCTGTGAAGGCGCACAGGTGTCAAAGACCATCACAAAAGTGGCAAAGGAACACAACTGTCTGTTAATTACAACTAAATTTGATACATATACGGTAGCAAGACTGATTAACCAGAGTATGCCGATACGTTTTCTGATGAAAGAAAAAGAAGGAATTGTCAAATTTCAAACAGAAGACTTTATTGAAGATATCCAGACGGTTATGGCAAAGCTTCGCCACCGGGATTTTCCGGTCGAGGATACACAGGGCAATTATGTGGGGATGATTTCCAGAAGAAATTTACTGGGAGCAGGAAAGAAAAAATTGATTCTTGTTGACCACAACGAAAGGGGTCAGGCAGTCAATGGCGTTGAAACAGCGGAAATTCTTGAAATTATTGACCATCACCGGCTGGGGGCAATTCAGACGGTATCACCGGTATTTTTTAGAAACCAGCCGCTTGGCAGTACGGCAACGATTATTTATCATATGTATCAGGAAAATCAGGCGGAAATTGATAAAAATACAGCGGCGCTGCTGTGTTCGGCAATCATTTCCGATACATTGATTTTTAAATCACCGACGTGTACGTCGGATGACGTGGCAGCGTGCATGCAGCTGGCAAAAAAGGCAGAGCTGGATATTGAAACATATGGGCGGGAAATGTTCCGTGCCGGAAGCAATTTATCCGGTAAATCTGCAAAAGAAATTTTTTATCAGGATTATAAAAAGTTTTCCGTTAACAATGTTGCAATTGGTGTCGGACAGATTAATTCTATGAGTGCGGAGGAGTTAGAAAAAGTAAAACCGCGTCTGGCAGAATTTATACAGGGCGTTGTACAGGATAACAGTGCGGGAATTGTTTATTTTCTGCTCACTGATATTGTATCGGAATCCTCTGAGGTACTTTGTGCGGGTAACAATGCCAATGCTGTGATTTATCAGGCGTTTGGCGTAGAAGTAAAGGATGCTTGTGTAAAGCTGCAGGGTGTCGTATCCAGAAAGAAGCAGTTTTTCCCGGCAATTGTGGAGGCATTACAGCAGTAACGGATTTTAGAAAAGCAGAAAAGAAAAATAAAAAGAAAAGAGGAAAACAATTGAAAAAGCTGACAAAGGACCAGCCATGCTGGTGCAAGAGTGGAAAGTTATACGGTGAATGCCACATGGATTTTGATAAAAAAATTGAAATGTACAGAAGAAAATTTCATAAGGTTCCACCGCGGGAAATTATTAAAAATGAAGCACAGTTACAGGGAATGCGTGAAAGCAGCAAGATTAATATTGCAGTACTTGATTATGTGGCAGAACACATTTGTGCAGGTATGACGACAGAAGAAATCGATCAGATGGTTTATCAGAAGACAACGGCAATGGGGGGTATTCCGGCACCGTTAAATTACGAAGGGTTTCCAAAGAGCGTATGTACTTCCATTAATGAACAGGTGTGCCATGGAATTCCTTCCAATAATGTACAGTTAATTGACGGCGATATTGTCAATGTGGACTGCTCAACCATTTATAATGGATATTTTTCAGATTCATCCCGGATGTTCTGTATTGGAAATGTTTCCGAAGAAAACCAGAAGCTCGTGCGTGTGGCAAAAGAGTGTGTGGAGCTGGGCTTACAGCAGGTAAAACCATGGGGACATTTAGGTGATGTGGCACAGGCGATTCAGGACCATGCAAAGGAAAACGGATATTCTGTTGTCCGTCAGGTCGGTGGTCACGGTATCGGACTGGAATTCCACGAAGCCCCATATGTCAGCTATGTGATAAAAAAAGGCACTGGAATGGTGATGGCACCGGGCATGGTATTTACAATTGAACCGATGATTAATATGGGAACAAGTGAGATTTACATTGATGAACAGAATGGCTGGACAATCTATACGGATGATGAAAAGCCGTCAGCACAGTGGGAAATTATGGTACTTGTAACCAATGACGGATATGAAGTGATGTCGTGGTAATAAAAAAATGGATAAAAAAGCTCCGGATAATGCCGGGGCTTTTTTTGATGGGTGCGCCTGGCGGCGCACGTTTCTAAGTATGACGGACAGAAAAGTCCAAAAGGCAACCGTAACCCATGTATGTAGATCAGGCAAGTAGACGAGGAAAGACTGGCAGTCTTTTAGTGTGGCGGGGCAAAAGAGGGGAAGAACTCTTTTTGTGTGAAATCATATAATAGTATTAAATAAATTATATGGAGTAAGTATGGATTGTATGAATAAAAAAAATCCGCCGCAGGTTGTGGGCATGACATATGTGCCATGGCAGCACTGGGGCGAGGTGTATGAACCATGCAGAGCATTAAAATACGGAACATTGTTTCCAATATTAAATAAGCCGTTTGTCGGCTGCAGATGCGACAGAAGCCGTTAACGGGCAGAAAGCCGGTTAAAATGCAGAGTGCAGGCAAACAGCGGCATTGCGGACTCTGTGAAACAGTATGCCGCGTATAAAGAGAGGAGCATGGCAAACGTGAAGGATATGAGAAATCCATATATGCCAGGTAGAGGGGATTCCTGCGGCTGTCAGGGAATCCGGCCGGAGCAGGCAGGCAGTAAAAATCCTGCCGGCAGAAGGGCAGGAGAAAACTGTCCGTGTACTGACAGAATGGGAAGAGAAATGAGAATGCCAAACAGAATGGAGCATCGTCTGCCAATGCAGGGATGCCAGGAGAATATGCGTCTGGTGCCGGAAAACAGAATGTCAGAAAGAAGACTGCAGTCTGTACAGAATCAGCAGTGTAACAAAAGCCGTTATATCGCAGATGTGTATGAGCTGGGATTTGTTATGGTGGAAACGGCGCTGTATCTGGATACCCATCCCGATGACGGTGAAGCACTGGCATTTTATGCCGATATGAAGCATCAGTACGCAGAAGCAGTGCGGCTTTACAATGAAAATGTAGGTCCTTTAAGTTTTTATCATGTAACAAATGAAAACTACTGGAACTGGGTTGCAACACCAATGCCGTGGGAAATGGAGGGTTAAACGATGTGGAATTATGAAAAAAGATTACAGTTTCCGATTCATATTAAGAATCCCAATCCGGCACTTGCGGCAATGATTATCAGTCAATACGGAGGCCCCGACGGGGAGTCCAGCGCCTCCATGCGTTACCTGTCCCAGCGGTACAGCATGCCGTACCGTGAAGTTTCCGGGCTTTTGACGGATATCGCGACAGAGGAACTCTCACACCTGGAGATGGTCAGCGTTATGGTACATCAGCTGACGAGGAACTTAAGCGTTGACCAGATTAAGGGGACACCGTTTGAAGCGTATTATGTAGACCATACGACTGGAATCTGGCCGCAGGCGGCAGGAGGAATTCCGTTTAATGCGTGCGAGTTCCAGTCTAAAGGCGATGCGATTACAGATTTGGTTGAAGATCTGGCAGCAGAGGGTGCGATTGTATAAAGACAACATTGAGGTTTTAAAAGAAAGTTCCCGATAATCTGGCATACTAGCTGCCAGATATGAGAACCCTAGAAATTCCAATGTATTTCAATAGGTACTTCCTTAGTTACAGGGTCTTTTTTGCCAACCAATACATAATCAATCAGCTTTTCAACCGTTTCCCTGTCTAAGTGTTCAAGATTTGTATATTGCTCGATTAACTGTCGTCTGTTGTCGCCAATCAGCATTTTTCTTTCAATAACATCAAGCTGTTTCTGCGTATCAATCATCAGTTTTTCGAGCCTTTCTTTTTGTGTTGAGAAGTCTTTGGATAAATCCAAGTAATCAAGTTCGGAAAGAATACCCTTTACCTTATCTAAATATAATTCTCGGATTCCTTTTGTATATTCCGCAATCTTTTTTTGATAAGCAGCAATCTCCGTTTCCAGAGCTTCTTTTTGACCTCGCAAGTCATTGTTGAATTGCACATTTTGTTCAAGCTCATCTTTGTCAAGATATTCTGCGGATAACTTATTAAGTTCATCAATCACAGCTTTTTCTAATTTGTCTACTGAAATGAAAGAACCTATACAAGCGTCCTTTGCTACATGGCGGTTAGAACATTGTAAATAATGCTTACCATGATTCTTTGACGAACGCATTGTATAACCACAATTCATACAGCGAGCTTTTCTGGCAAATAAACCGATTGTGCCAACTGTGAAAGGTTTTGCCTTTTGAGCTACCAATGCTTGAACCCTATCCCATAACTCACGGTCAATAATCGGCTCATGTGTACCCTCAACTCTGTACCACTCGTCTTTGGGTCTGGGTTTGTTTTGCTTTGTCTTATAAGAAACGCTGCCATATTTCCCTTGAACCATATTCCCGATATAGATTTCATTCACCAACATATCTGATATGGCAAAATATTTCCATAGGGTACTGTTTTTCGTTTTAGGCTGCTTGTAACGCAAACCATGAAGTCGTTTGTATTCCGTAGGGTTTGGTATTCCTCTGTCATTCAGCATACGGGCAATGGCGGTCTTTCCATATCCCTGTGAAAACAGTGTAAAAACTTCTCTGACGACTTCCGCAGCTTCTTCATCAATAATCAAATGCCCTTTTACGTCAGGGTCTTTTTTGTAACCATACAGAGCAAAAGCACCGATATGGTGTCCGTTCTTTCTTCTGTCAGTGAGAACGCTTTTAATGTTCTCTGACATATCCTCCAAGTACCACTCATTCACCAGACCGTTAATCTGTCTTGATTTCTTATTTCCTTTATTAGCGGTATCTGCATTATCAACAATGCTGATGAAGCGAATACCCCAAATAGGAAAAAGACCGTGGATATATTTTTCCACTAATTCTAGTTCTCTGGTAAATCTGGATTGTGTCTTACAAAGGACAATATCAAATTTACGATTCTTTGCGTCCTCCAACAACCTGTTAAATTCTGGTCGTCGTCTGTCAGAACCAGTGTAATCATCATCACTGTATATGTTGTAGACTTCCCAACCATGCTCTAATGAGTATTGAAGTAACATTGACTTTTGATTCTGAATACTGTTACTGTCGTCTGTTTCTGATTGTTTGTTTCTATCTTCCTCTGATAAGCGGCAATAAATAGCAACTCTTGATTTTGATTCTATCATGCTTCGTTCTCCTTTTTGAGAAGACGAAACAAACTATCTCTACATAATGTTATTATAACATCTTGTAGGATAGTTTGTCTATCATCTGGCAGGAGTTGCCCTTCCTTTATTTTTTTCATATTGATTTATCAACTCTATCCATTTTAGAGTAAATGCTTTTGTAAACGCCGCTTTATCACAATTTTTAAAAACATTCTTGCAAACTACCTTTGCGTCATTTGCCATTGAACCACCTCACTACAATATATTTACAAAGTATGCAAAAATGCTTGTACATTATGAAAGAATTTGTCTATAAAGTAAGAAGTAATCAGATGGCTTTGGAAAGCTCCACTGGAATTTCACCATTCCCATTCTGATGGGTGAACCGCACCATGCGAGTGTATCATTATTCTGATATACGGGTCATGGCAGCAACTTTTCCAACAGTCGCTTACGGATCACTGGCGTGGTCGCTCGCTTCTTTATCCCTCCTTTTCATGGGTCATGGCGTTCCAGTCCGTCGGCTCACCGCATATCAAACGTATCTGATTACTTTATTCAATTTTCAAAGAACACTTGTAAAACGGAGCTGGAATGAGGTGGTATCACACTCCGTATATATTCGCTTATTTCACTCTGACTTCAAAACCTAGAATTGCTTTAATAAGGGCAGCTCTAATTCTGCCTTTCAGTTCCATATCGACCACAATATACATATTTCCGTGTTCATCATAGAACGGGCGTAAACTTGCTTTTGATATGTAAGCGTCATAGTGATTTAAAATTTTCTCTATTGCCACTTCGTCGCCATCAGCAGCTAAACTGATTGTGGAGAATAGAGGACACTTTTTTGTAGACTTCATCATGTTATAATTCCTCCTCGTACATATCTCTAATGAGCTTTAGTGAACACATTCTGTTTCTATAAACAGAGTTTCTGGAAATATCCAAAATCTCTGCGATTTCTGCGTCTGGTAATTCCAGAAAGTAGAACATCAACACAACATTGCGTCGTCTTTCACTTAATTTTTTGATTGCTTCACATAATTTCTCATCATAGACACGAACTTCTGTACCGAACACATCAAAGGAAGTAAATTCAAGCGAGTATTCGTCCGATACACCCAACTGGTTTAATTCCAGCTCTGGTATTTCACAGAAAGATATTTCATGCTTTGCACGTCTGGCAAGTTCTTTGTTGTAGTTTTTTACAGTTCTGCCAATCACCTTACGAGCCAGACAGTCAAATTGAAGTCTTATAGCGTTCTCAAATGAAGAAGGTTTCATAATCTCACCTCCTTTCAAGTTGAAGTTGCTAAAGCGAAAAGGCTTTTTACCTCTTTCCGCACTAACACTCAACACGGAGGGGTGATTTGTAACCCGAATCAGAAAAAAATCAAAAAATTTTTTAAAGTAGCAAAAAAGCACAAGAGCAATACTGACGTGCTGTTCTTGTGCCTTATAAATTGTTCCTGCTATGTGATGTGAAAAACCATATACAAGAGCGATATAATCCGCAAAAGTTAAACGGATTTTTTTAACAAGCTACCAATGGTCGAATGTTGTTGAATGTATAGGCATTCCATGCGGCTACCTCCTGAAGCCGCTAAAACAAAACCAACTAGTAGTTTGTCCACCGTTGGACAAAAATAAAACGGCGGCTGTATGAACCGTCGTTCTATCTAAAAGGACGTATAAAAGCATTACTGCTGACAACGGTTTTTTTTTACCGCCAAGCAGCATATATTGTTATTTACCTGTTCATAGGAACTGATAAACCTTGCAATACGTTTTACTGTACCTGTTACAAATTCTTTAGGAACAGTAAAATGTAGTGAGGTGATTAATTATGCGTAAAACAGAAGATAAATACGATTTCAGAGCCTTTGGTCTTGCCATCAAAGCGGCAAGGATGAAACAAGGTCTGACCCGTGAACAGGTGGGAGCAAAAATTGAAATTGACCCACGCTATCTGACGAATATTGAGAATAAAGGGCAGCACCCAAGTTTACAGGTGTTTTATGACCTTGTAACTCTACTTAATGTGTCTGTTGATGAAATTTTCCTGCCGACCAGTGACAAAGTAAAAAGCACTCGCCGCAGACAGTTGGAACAACAGCTTGATACTTTCGACGACAAAGATATGGTTGTCATGGAGAGCGTCGCTGCTGGTATCATCAAATCAAAGGAAGTGGGGGAAGATTAGTTCCTCCATTTTTATTTGCCTGCCAATCATACGGGATATGGTGATAGGTAATAAAAATGAGCCGATAATCTATGAGATATGAAATCCTCTGAATTATCGGCTCTGCATCTAAGTGTCTGGCTCTTTGATTACTGTTATTTTTAATTTGCTGGCATTAATTAGGTTTTCCTGTTTGCATTTTGGACAATACAGTGGAAAATTTATCAACTTAGTATCCGTTCTGATTTTGGTTCTTGTTTTATTCTTGCATATAGGACAGTATATCCATTTTGCTGTTCCCATTTGTTTCCTTTCTGATATACTATTTTAATGTAAATTCACATGCCAAATAATAAGTGTCATAATCCCAATCTTTAGGGGATTCGAAATAAGAAATACTTACTATTATTCTATAGTGCCCTGATGGGAGTTCGCCATAAACCGAGGAAATATCAAATGGTAAACTTAATCTTTCGGTGGGATTTATAACTGCATCATCTTCGTTATCTTTTGATGGGTCATAAAGTTGAGTTAATTGATACCATGTTTCTGATTGCTCCGCTTCAATTTCAAAATAAGCTTTAGAATAATGATACTCTTTGTTGGAGTTATTTTCTAAAAAAAATTTTGCGTTTTCTAAGTCAGAATACTCTTTTTCACTTGATGTAAGCTCAACATCTGATAAAGTATTAATTTTTTCCTCAGTTCCATAGGACGAAACCTCATAATTCTCTTTGAAATCCTGTGATGATATTATTTCTTCATCTGATGTTGAATTGCACCCGGACAAAATGCTTGTGACAGTTATTAAAATAATACAGATAATTTTTTTCATAATCGAAACCTCCTTTATAAGTGCTTAATGCAATTATATGGGGAAAATGTCTATTTTTCATCAACATATGCAATTTTTATACAAGCTGTAACACAGGCTCCCCCCTTATGATTATTTGAAATTTTTATTGTACCTCCATGCCTTTCACATAATATTTTACAAATGTTTAATCCCAGACCTAGATGTTCAGACGTAGTATCTTGCGATGGTTTATAAAATGGTAATGTTACACGTTCTATATCCGTACTTTTGAAACCACAGCCATCGTCAGAGACCGTAATCAATAAAAATTCCTCCTGTTTATTTACATCAATAGCTATCATCGACTTAGCATATCTAATGCTATTAGACAACAGGTTTTCATAAATTTGTATGATAATTTCAAGATTGATAAATAGAGTTTGCTGTTTATTACAATTTGTTTTAATCGTATATTCTATATCAGAACAGAGCATTTCCGTTGTATTTGATAAGGTTTTTAATAAGAAGTCAAAGTTTATGTTTTCTTTTTCGATTTCTATATCTTCTAAACGGTATAAGTTTGTCATAGCACTAACGTATTTTTCAAGCCGTTCCACATTGTTGCGTACTGTTGATAATTCGTCGAGTACCTCCTGTTGAGAAACTAATCCTTTGGGAATAAATGATAACAACATTGTGGTATGTCCTTTTAGTATTGTTAAAGGCGTGCGTAAATCATGTGAAAAAGCAGCATTTAATCTCCTTTGTTCAGTAAATTGCCGTATCATTTTTTGGTTGTTTTGATATAAACAATTTTTCATCTTCTCAAATGCAAGACACAGCCTCCCCATCTCGTCTTTATAAGGGTAAGGCAACGTAAAATCCAGTTCGTTGTTTTCGACTTTTCTGTATGCATTCGTCAGTAACTTTATGGGTCTTACTAATTTTCGGTTTACAAAGATAGTCACACAAAGAATCATGCTAATTGAAAGAACAATAGGAATGGTGACAATATTAACCACACCTAGAGCAGAATCCACAATTCTATCATGTTTAGTAAACTTTGGTGAAACTTCAATGTAAGAAACATGATTAGGATAAATATATTCTTGTACTGGACGTTCCTTTTGATAGTCTACAACAAAATTACATACTTCCTTTTCACTTGCATTATATATTGTGTATTCTGTTTGGTCTTTGTTATATTTCGCTGTAAATGAACCATTTTCAGGTATATCATACCTTGTTGTCATGTCCTCATATTTATAGTTAAGGTTTATTCTGTAATCATCTACAAGAGTAATAGATATAACACCTATTACAATACCAATCACTAAGGAAATAAGAGCATAAAAAACAAATGAATTTTTAATACTCATGTTGTCAATATAATGCCTTGAATTTTTTCGCCTTACTTTTTCCATTTATATCCGCACCCCCAGACAGTTTCTATATAAGGATTGTCGCCTATAGAAAGGAATTTTGTTCTTATCCGGCGTATATGTTCTGTAATAACAGAATTGTCGCCAGAACCATCTAAGCCCCATACTTTTTCATAAATTGTCTCACGATCAAAAATAATCCCCTTGTTTTGTGAAAGAAATTCAATAATATCAAACTCTTTCTTCGTAAAATTTATTTCAGCATTTCTATAAAAAACAACTCGTGATGAATAATCAATTACTATATTATTATCGAACTGAACTATTGCGGACGAACCATGTCTTTTTTCTCTCCGCAAATGTGCAGCAACTCTGGCTTCTAATTCATCAACGGAGAAAGGCTTTACAACATAGTCGTCACCACCGACAGCAAATCCTTTGATTTTATCACAGTCCTCAATCCGAGCTGTTAAAAAAATAATAGGACAGGACACAAAATTCCTGATTTTTTCACAAATTGTAAAACCATTCATATCTGGCATATTTATATCTAATAAAATAATATCTGGATGTTTTGTGATTGCATTCAGTGCTTCTTTTCCGTTAATTGCTGTGTATACTACATAACCAATTTTGCAAAAATATTGATTTAGCATTGATACAATATCTCTTTCGTCGTCTACAATCAAAATGCTCTGTGCCATATCTCGTTCCTCCTTAGAAATATATCTTATCATTGAAAAAGCAATTTTTTATCAACTATGTCCACATACTACTGTTAAAAATTGATAGATTTTAGCTATTTTAATTATTATAATCTCTTAAACGAAATGTAACAACTATATTAATCAGCTTGCAAATCATACCGAAGCATGAAATGCAAGCTATATTTATTATCCTATAATCTTCCAGTTATAGCGGTTTTTTTATTAACCTCACAAGCAGTATTTTGTTTAGAAATGCAAATATGAACTCACAAACTCACATATATGTTTTTCAATACCTGTTGATTTGTGAACAGGAACTGTAAAATGTAGTGAGGTGATTACATATGCGTAAAAAAGAAGATGAGTACGATTTTAGAGCGTTTGGTCTGGCAATCAAACAAGCTCGGATAAAGCAGGGTCTGACCCGTGAGCAGGTGGGAGCTATGATTGAAATTGACCCACGCTATTTAACAAACATCGAGAACAAAGGACAGCACCCAAGTTTACAGGTGCTTTATGACCGTGTTCATTTACTTAATATATCTGCTGATGAATTTTTTTACCTGTCTCTGATCTGGTAAAAAGCACCAGAATACGGCAGTTAGAAGAGCAACTCGATACTATGTCCGAAAAAGACTTAATTATTATTGAAAGTGTTGCTGATGGAATTATTAAGTCAAAGGAAGTGGAGAAAAAATAAAATCTCCACTTTTTTGTTTCAAAAAATGAGCCGACAATCTATAAGTTACAATAACTTACAAATTATCGGCTCTGCGTCTTAGCGTCTGGCTCTCTGATAATTATATTTCCACGTTTCATATTGATTATAGTTTCTTGTTTGCACTTCGGACAGAATAACGGAAAATTTATCAATTCTGTATCGTTCCGTATTTTGGTTCGTGTCTTATTGTTACAAATAGGGCAAAACACCCACGATTGATTACTCATAAAAGCTCCTCTCATATTCGCTTAATCTTACAAATTTTATTTCTTCATAAAAAATAACTAGTCAATACCATTACTAAAGTTATCTCCAAAGCATCAGCAATTTTAATATATATACGGAAAAAGTTTGTATGTTTTTTCTTTATATAACTTATATTCTTTGAAATATTTTTGTAAAACTGCTTCTTCAACATTTATTCTTATTTGATAACAAACAAAGCTACAAATAGCAACCATCACTATAGCAGGGATATTCTTTAACGCAATACTCACGCCTAATAATGACAGAATACTTCCAGTGTAGGCAGGGTGGCGGACAAATTTATACATACCATTTGTTATTAGCTGTTGTTCTTTACTAATCTGAACATTTAATGTAAATGCCTTTTTTAAAGTTAAAACAGCTTTTATACGAATACAAATCCCGACTGCTATAATTAACATACCAATTTTTGCAAAGTAAGCAGGCAACGTCAATTTTCTTATGTAAAATGGAGCTTTTTGACTGACACATAGAAAACTAATTATCAAGCAAAATACAAAGTTTAAATATAACAACCATTTCGTTCCTAAATCTCTAGTGTCAATTTTTTCAGTTCTATTTTGTTTTGAACGTGTATAAAAGAAAATAAATATTTCGGAAATAAGTAAACAAATTAGCAACACATTAAATGTATAATATTCAATAGCACTATTAAATTTTGTCATATCGCCCATTACTATTACCTCTTATTCCTTAATTTTAAAAAATTGTTTATTTCATCAGCTTGTCTTTTGGAAATATGATAAAAATAGCAATGAATAGCTATCATAATTAAAATATAGACACATGAATACCATGTAATGTTAATTGCACTAAACGCAAACCATTTGCCTATAAATGCCACACCAATAGTTATTGGATATAATATAATCATTTCAGCAATAAAGTGATATATATATTTGCTAAAATCTATAAATGATAGAAGCCAATCGACAATCACTGACACCATAAGATAAACAGACACCTGCAAAATAAAAAAACAAAATCTGTCTTTAGAATATCCTGCTATAATATTGCTTATCGTTGCATACAAAATAATAAATGTAAACGCCATAGAAAATGCAGGAAGATATGTCCTTAAAAATTTATTCATAATAGCCACTCCTTATCTTATCTCTTAGAATAGGAATATATTTTCTTGAAACAATTAGATTTTCTTCATTGTTAAGTTCTGCCAATAATCTGTGGTTAGGGTAAGGTTTAACACAGACCAGACAAGAAATATTCAATAAGGCTGTTTTGCTTATCCTTACAACATTTGAACTTATTAAATCTTGTTCAATAGCAGAAAGTGTCTTTTTACATTCAAATATTTTTTGTTGAGTGTACATAAATGTTTTTTTATCAACGGTTTCAAAATACAAGACTTCATTTAATGGTATCTGATACAGCTTTTTTTCAAAAATTCCTTGTATAAGATATTCCTGTTGACGGATATATTGAACAATCCGATTTAAAGGTTGTGTCATACTTGAATATCGTATATCTATTTCAGGTTCAACCAAATCTTTTTTTTCCAATAGTTGCAGTTTCAATATGCTTTCCTCCATGTACTTTAATAGAAGTTTAATATTTCTCCAAAACAATCGCAAGCACTTTAAGTTCAAATACCCTTAACAGCATTTAAAATACCCAAATTTTACTTTAGCCAATTAAAGTTTTGTTTTCTTTGCAATTTTATAGATATATTCTTCTGACGTGGGACGCTTACTTCCAAACAACTTTTTGAAATTTTCCTGTACTTGTGGGTCTGTACTGGTCATTGCTTCATCAATAGTAGCTTCTATATCAGTCCGAATATCAGCGTACGATGAACCACCAGCTTTTCCCCCTGCTTTCAATGCTTTTTTAATATCTCGTTTTTTTAACCCTATCATTCGAACCAACTCCCTAAAATGAGTTAATCTTCTTTTTCAAAAATTAAATCAATCTTTCGCATACAACCTTTTGCGTCAATTTCTGTAGGTATAAAACCAACATAGCGATACCCATTTTCTGCATAGCTATTTATAACTTCCTTATGTTTATCGGTGCAAAGGAACACAACACCTTTCGCAGTATAATCAATTTCTAAATATTCATATTTTTTCATTTTTCCTCATTTCCTTTCTCTTTCATATTTTCTCTACGCTTTTTGATTGCCTTATTTCTTAAAGGAATACCAACGCCCAATATCAATCCTACTACCAAAATAGTCAAGTCCATAAGCACACCTCTCTTTTCTAAAACTCTTTTTTCTTTAGTATTGTTAAGCTAATAAGATAGGAGATACCTAAAATAACAACTGAAAGCAATAAAAATAATATTATATTTATGAAAATCTGGAGGAGTGATTGCATGGTATTTAATACAGGCGCGGCACTTCTGGATGCAATTGTTTTAGCTGTAGTATCAAAGGATGAGGAAGGTACTTATGGTTATAAGATTACGCAGGATGTGCGTTCTGTTCTGGAGGTATCGGAGTCCACGCTTTATCCGGTGTTGCGGCGGCTTCAGAAGGATGACTGCCTGGAAACATATGACCGGGCGATCGACGGCAGAAACCGACGGTATTACAAAATAACGGAGGCGGGACGGATTCAGCTGAATCTTTACCGGGGGGAGGGGAACGTGTATGCAGGAAAAATTTCAGAGAAACTGAA
>OGPF01000476.1_pt1 | contig 23969 bp, 44 predicted proteins | sample 1552871 | NCBI WGS metagenome assembly OGPF01 (sample SAMEA2580276, study PRJEB22360) | human gut metagenome | biome: human gut; feature: human-associated habitat; material: faeces | place: Denmark | collected 2008/2010
AGTCGACAACACGGGCGGCGGGCAGGCTTTCTCGACCCGAAACCCGTACCTCGCGGTCTACATCTGGAAGCGCACGGCTTAAAGGAGAGCTTGAATGGCAGTCATCAAAGTATCTGATCTTCCGCAGAAAGCGACGCTCGACTCGGACGACAAGATTGTCGGTTACAGCTCGACAGGGGGAACCTCGCTCCTTCTGGGTTCGGCCTTCAAGGCGATCCAGACGGTCGCAGAAACAGCAGCTTCAAATGCCGCCGCGAGCGAATCGACGGTAGCGTCAGAAAAATCGGAACTCGAATCAGAAATTGCGACCGCAAAGACAGACATTTCGACTGCAAAGATGGATGCTGTTTCGGCGATCACGACAGCACAGACCACGGCCACGGACGCTATAGCGTCAGCTAAAACCACAGCCGTTTCGGCTGTGAACTCGGCAAAATCGACCGCTCTTTCAGACGTTAGCGCTCAGCAGACCACATCAGTCACCGCGGTTAAATCTCAGGGCGACACCTCTGTTGCAGCCGTACAAAGCGCCCAGATCACGGCAACTGATGCGATCACAACAGCTCATACCACGGCTGTTAGTGCCGTACAAGCCCAGGAAGCGGCGAGCATTCAGTCGATCGAAACAGAAATTGAGACAATTGATCTCGGGGAACTGTCATGAAATCCAAGTATCTGCAGCTTCGCGGCGGGACAAAGGCCAAGAATGACGCGTTCACCGGCAAGAACCGGGAGCTGACGGTCGATACGGACGAGAAGCGCCTCCGAGTCCATGACGGCACAACCGTTGGCGGCCATCCTGTTGCGAAAGCATCCGAGATCCCCACAAAGACGAGCGAGCTTGAGAACGATGCTTACGAGACGAAGACCAGTCTCAGCAAGCTCTCACAACTGACGGATGACGTGGGGTACTGGACGAAAACAGGCCTCACAAAACTCTCCCAGCTCACAAACGACAGCGGGTATCAGACAGGGCATTGCACCTACTGCACCTACTGCACTTTTTGCTCGAACTGCACATGAGGTTTTAGATGCCTTTAAAAGAAATCTTGTGGAAGGGCGGAACTGCGGCCAAGAATAACGTTTACACCGGAGAGCCTGGCGAAATCACCATCGATACGGACAATCACCGCGTCAGGGTACACGACGGGGCAACCGCCGGAGGAACGGCGCTGGCTCTCAAGTCCGACCTGCCGACCAAACTGTCCCAGCTGACCGACGATGTTGGAGTGTGGGCTAAGGGTGCGCTTACAGCGCTTTCTCAGCTTACGGACGATGTTGGATTTTGGAAAAAGACGGGCCTGACCAAAATCTCTCAGCTCACGAACGACAGCGGTTTTCAAACCGGGCACTGCTCGTATTGCTCTTACTGCTCGTACTGCTCTCAGTGCAACAACTGCTACAACTGCAACACGGTGCAATGCACCACGGTTCAATGCGCCACGGTTCAATGCAACACGGTCAAATGCAACACGATACATTGCGACTGTCACTGCACGGACGACAACTAAGGAGCGGCGATGGTTAAGAAAATTCTTTTAAAGAGAGGAACGACCACAGCCACGGCCGCATACACGGGAAAAGTTCGCGAGGTCACCATCGACACTGATAAGAAAGTCCTTGTTGTGCATGATGGAGAAACAGCTGGGGGAACGGCGCTCGCGAAGCTCTCCGCCCTCCCAACCAGCCTGTCCAAGCTGACCGAGGACAGCGGGTTGTGGACAAAATCAGCGCTCACCGTAGCCATGCTTACGGATGATGTTGGCTATTGGAAAACGGCAGACCTGACCAAGGTAAGCCAGTTGACCAACGACAACGGATACAAGACAGCGCACTGCTCCTATTGCAGCCATTGCACCTACTGCTCTAACTGCGGGCGCTGCAATAACGTCCAGTGCAGCCAAGTTCAATGTTCTAACTGCAATCAATGCTCGGATTGCAAGCAATGCTCAAACTGTCAGCAATGCTCCCGATGCGATGCGAGCGGAAATTGCGGCAGTTACTGTGATTGTAACTAACAAGATTTGAGAGGAAACACCATGCATCTTCGCCACGTTGTTGCAAAAAAACTCCCCTTCCCTGTGATTTCTGTTGCCATAGACGATACCAGGGCTGTTCTTAGGCTCCTTTACGAAAGAAACGCAGGCTTTGTTTCGGAAAGCGCGTCCGAGGGGGATGCCGACGCCCTTAAAACAACCGCACGGCTCGCTTCTTCATTTTTTGGTAGCAGGGACACATATTATGAAATTGACGGCAAGCAGTATTTTATCTACGCCGAGAGTATTCTCGACAAGACCAGCCCCATCTATTCTCGCAACTGGGTTCCGGGTGCGCACTACTCGTTCCATTTGGATCCTGCTCGCGGCATTTTCATAGATGTTCGCCCGGAATTGTCGTACCTCAGCAAGCGAAATTCCGCAGACTATGCGAAGTACGCCGGGGGGATGTGGTTATTCGACCTGTGGGTCACCGACCAGACGGCTCCGGTTTCTGAGTGCAATCGTTCGATCACTACTGCTCCGGACACGATCCTCGTTTCCAACATTACGGATCTGGGCGAGGACTGGGACGCCGATGTGGTCATGAAGGGCGATCAGTCCAAGTGGCTGAATCTCGGGTACGAATTGACGCCTGACGCCGAAGAGGTTGCCCCTGACGGATGGGTGACCTATACGCTGAAGCTCCTTGATGGCAAAACTGGCGACCTTATGACCAACATTACGTGGGACGGGTTCATCGTCGAAGCGGTGGATGGGTACGCTCCGCGGCGCCGCGTTGAGATCAAAAACGGCGTGGGGACGTTCAGGCAGCAGGCTCTCGGGCTTCAGTCCGGAGAGACGATGCGGGTGAAGATCAACCACCGTTTCTACACGGGACGCGCTGAGCATACTGTCACTGTCAAATGAAATACTCACAGGTCAACATCTTGATCGGCAGCGCGTGCGATATGCATTGTCCGTACTGCCTGCAGAACTCCGGACGGTCTCCGGCTGACAAGAAGGCCGATCCGATAGAGTTCGCTGAGAAACTGGCGGCATATTTGGATGGAGCCTCGCCGGAGAAGCTCATGCTCTGGGGCGGCGAGCCGATGCTCTACTGGAAGGCCATCCGGGCGATGCATTCCAGGCTCACCGAGCTCGGCATCCGGGCGGCTGACGGCAAATGCATCGTGACGACGAATGGCCGTCGCATTTCGGACGATTACATTGAGTATGCCAACATCCATCCGGATATTTGGACGACGGTCAGCTGCCACGGTGGCGGGTTCACCGACGCGCAGCTTGACGCGATCTACCGGCTCAAAAGGTTTTCACTCTCCGAGCTGATCACCCACCAGAGAACGGATCTTTGGGAGATCAGGGATTGGTTTTGGAGGCTGAAAGACCGCTACGGCGGGACGCCGAGGCTCTGCGCCCATTTCATAAGGGCGAACGACAGCTGCGGATCAGAGTGCTACCTCACGCGGGAAGACGTAGACGCCTTCTACAACCATATGGCGCGTGAGGTGATCCCAATGGCCCGTTACGGCGACCCGTGGGCGTTGTGGCAATGCTCGCAGCAGATTTACGAGATCGACCGCTACAGGAGACAGCCCAGGGGACCAATGTGTGTGCGCCCGGACAGGCTCTCGATCGATATGCACGGGAACATCTATGAGTGCCACCACGATTTCTCCTCGGGGAGCGTGACTGGAAACATCTTCTCAAGACGAAAGACGATCCCGATTCGGCCTGAGGGGAAAGCCCCTGGGCGATTCTGGAACACGAAAGAATGCCAGTCCTGTCCGGTGGAGATTCAAAGCTTTTGCCGCGGGGGCTGCTACCTGTCCAACACCCACAGCGTTGACTGCTACTTGTCACACAAGCGGTTTGCTCTGTACAAACAAATGAAGGAAATCTTTCGATGAAGCTTCGGCTCAACTGCAAAACCCATGATGGACGGAAGGTTTCATGGGTCTACGACAACTCGACAAACGAACTCTGGGACGAAAAGAACGAGCCGGTTGATCTGAAAAAAGACGACCGGCTCAAAATTTTTTCGAAGATGCATCTCGGGAAGGCTGTCTTTTCGACCGCAAAGCAGAAAAAGATGTCCGACCTTCGTATCCAGCTCGGGCTCAAGTGCAACATGCACTGCAGGTACTGCGCTCAGAGCGTCGACCGGGATGACGAAAAGCTGGTGTCGAATGCCCGCGACGTGCCGAACCTGCTGGCGGCACTCAAGGCCGGCGGGATCGACTGCAACGGCGGCGTGATCGAGTTCTGGGGCGGGGAGCCGTTTGTGTACTGGAAGACGCTGCTCGTCCTGATCCCCGCGCTTCGGGAAATGTATCCCAAAGCGAGCTTTGCCATGATCACGAATGGGACGCTCCTTACCGAAGACAAGATCGATTTCTGCGAGAAGTATGGGGTCAGCCTGACGTTCAGCCATGACGGTCAGGGCTACAGGCTGAGAGGAAAGGATCCCCTGGACGATCCAAAGATGGTTGATCTCTGGAGGCTGGCTTTCTCCCGGCTTCATTGCTCGGTAAACTGCGTGCTTTCTCCGGCCAACACTGACATTGACGCGATCGCTGATTACATCAAAGCCAAACTGGGCGATGTTCATCTGAACTTCGAAGGCATCATGACGCACGTGGGGGTAACCGACCATGAGCTGATGTTCTCGGATGCACAGCTGCTTGCCCTCCAGAAGAACATTTTCCAGGCGTTGACCCGGGAGGGATGGGACAAGTTTCCTGCCCTGACAGGAGAATGCACGCAGCTTCTGAAGGCTCTCGTGCATCGCAAGCACATCAATCCGATGGCGGTGAAGTGCTGCATGAGTCGTCCGGACAACGCCGCCGTCAACCTCAAAGGCGACCTGCTTTCCTGCCACGACCACAGCGAACCAAAGTACTTCATCGGCCGAATCGATTTCCCGGAGAAGGCTGATCTTTCGAAGCACTTCAAGCCGTGGAGCGAGCGTCCCGAATGCCGGAAATGCCTTGTGCTTTCCATGTGCCGCGGCGCCTGCCCGCAGATCGAGGGTCTGGCAAGGACGCTCACATGTAAAAACGAGTTTGCCTACAAGTTTTCTGTCTTCCAGGCGGTGTTTTGGCTGCTGTTCGGCCTGACGCTCGATTCCTATGCGCCGGAGGGCTGATCATGTGTTCATCATCGAGTTTTTTTGAAAAGACCGCTGCCCGCGTTGGCGGTTTTTTTGGCACCCCGACATGGGCCAAAGGGGCGCTTCCTTTAGGAGTGGCGGGGATGGATTTTGCGGGACTGACGCTTAGTGAACTGGTGCAGATAGCGACGCTGACATACACCGCCCTCCTGATCCTCGGAGCGATTCCGAAGGCGATGGACGGCGTGAAGGCTCTGATGGATCGTTTCCGGTCGAGGCGAAAATGAACAGGAACCAAATTGGAGCTATGGCTGTTTCAGCCGCGACCCTCGTAGCTATTGCTGGTTACGAGGGTTACTCGTCTGTGGCCTATGTGCCTGTGGCGGGCGATGTTCCTACGATTGGATGGGGGACGAAGAAGGGCGACACGATTCAGCCCACCCAGGCGTTGCAGAGGCTCTACCGGGATGCGGAAACGGCGAAGGCGGGCATCAGCAAGTGCATTAAGGTCCCGCTTTCACAGGGAGAGTTGGATGCGTACCTTTCCCTCGCCTACAACATCGGGGCCGGAGCGTTTTGCTCGTCCACGCTCGTGAAGAAGTTGAACCGGGGGGACTACGCAGGAGCGTGCAACGAGATTAAACGCTGGTGCTACTTCAAAGGCAAAAGGTTGCCCGGACTGGCCAAGAGACGAGAACAGGAATACCAAACTTGCATGAAAACAGCCAAATAAAAAGAAAGCCCCATTCGCGTGGGGCTGTATGTTGCTGCCTTAAGAGGCGGTTATTGAAACATCGCAACCGCAAACTTTAAGCGCTTTATAAAGAGAATCGAACCTTGTTCCCTCCCGGTATACATCAAGCAGTGCGTTTATCGCCTGCGAAGACATTCCGAGGAGGCGCCCAAGATCCGAAGGCCGGAGATTCTTGACCGTCATCGCGTTTCGGAGAATGAACTTTAAAGCGATGGTCGGTGAAATTTCGAGGGTCTTTTCACCGGCTTGAGGCGCGGAAGCCTTGGGGATGATCTCGTGCCTTTTCGGAAGAACCATCCCACTCAAAATAAGCCAGTCCAAAGCGACTCGATCGATTGATTTTGCATCATCAGCTTGAGTGACTCCGTCGAAATCTCTGAAGTAAGCCGTCACAGTTCCATCGTCAGCGGTTTCGTACCGGACGGGATAAGCGAGAAAGTCTTTTAGTTTGTAAGTAGTCATCACAATCATTGAATGATTTCGGCCCATCAGGCCCCCGGGCTTGTACCCGGGGGAGTTGCTACAGCTTTATGTCGAGGTCCTTGAGGATTTTCTTCAGGGTTCCGGTTTTGATTTCCTTTGCGTGTCGTGGAACTCGTGTAACTAGGTTTCCGTTCCTTGACCACACATCGTGTTCTTTTCCGTGTCCCTCAAGTTTTGCTCCTTTTGACCTTAACAGCCTGAGAAGCTCTGAAAGTTTCATTCAATCTCCTATTCATCAAAGATAGGACAATTATACAACAAAGTATGTAATATAGCAAATATAAGTTATTATAAAATGAATAAAACGCTTGCAGTTTCGGTTGCTGTGATCATCGTTGCCGTCGGTATTTTCTTCATTGGCTATCAATATGGTCATCAGCAAACTGCGGCCAAATACGAAACCCAGATCGCCAAGGACAAGGCCGAGCAGTCTGAGGCCGCGAAGGCGCTCGAAGCGAAGTACAGGGAAAAAGAAAATGAAAGCGCAAAGAAAGTCGCCTCAGCGCTGGCTGAGCGAGATAAAGCCTTATCTAACGCTGCTGCTCTGCGGGCTGATGCTCAGCGGGTGCGCCTCCAGTCCGCCAGTCTCGCCAAGCAATTGTCCAGAGCCGCCGGCCAGCACACCTCTTCCGGAGACAGTAGTGAAGTCAAGCTCGGACGATGCGAGCGCTTACTCGCAGAAAGTTCAGACCTTCTCGGCGAAAGTGTCGAGCTGGCAGGAGAGGGTGCGAGCTTATCTACAAGAGTAGCTGCGGACAAAGACGCTGTCGTAAGCACGGTCAATCATTAGACCGCTTGCTGTGATCTCTGACTTTTGGAAAAAAACATCGCATATCACAGAATAAAGCGACGTTAAATATGGGTACCCATAGCTTTAAATGTGGGTACCCACAATTTCAGGCTGCCGTTTTCAGCAAGAAACGTTCAAAGGGATACCTAAAGCTTCAAAGGCCTGAAATAGGACATCGAACTTCGTCGATTTTCTGCTCATGGACAAAGTCTGATTCAGAGATTGAGGTGACACGCCCAGTTTTTTAGCCAAGGTAGAAGATTTAACCTTTGCTTTAACCATTGCGTTCCTAAGCATTATTTTCAAAGCAAGTATTGGCGGAATATCTACGACAAGATCCGCCTCTTTCCCGTTTGATGGTGGAAAAACCCAGCCAAACTCTCCAATCCCTGACGCCAAAAGAAGAAGGGCGTCAAGCGCCATATCGATGCATTCCTCCTTAGTTTCCCCTTGAGTAACGCACTCTGGGACGGAAGGGCATGTAACAACAAACATCCCCAGTTCATCCTTTTGCAAAGCAATTGGATAGTGAAGAAAGTCTTTTAATTGCATGTCATTTCATGAAGTGTTCCGAGAACCTCCCCGTTTCCGGGGAGGTGCTTTTACGGCTTGATACCCAACTGTTTCAAAATGCTTTTTGCGGTTCCTTCCGCTATTTCCCGATGCCTTGGCACCGTTGTAACCTTGCCTAACCGTACCCAGACATCGTGTTGACCTCCATGTCTCAGCAGTTTGGCACCGCTTTTTGTGAGTATCTTCCGCAATTCTGCGGCTTTCACTTCACCTCCTGTTGTTTGTTTCCATACTTCTAATTATATATAAATACATCTATTTGTCAATAGAAGTATTTATTGTGTTGCATGGTTTTCAGGATGGTTCTGTGTTACCGTTCTTGCTCAAACATATGAATAGACACGTATATTTATCCGTATTTACAAATGAGTGGGAATAGGTTTTATAAACCCTAAATCCGCCGATTAAGAGGTAATTACAGTCATTATCTCGCTGATTTTGGCTGTAATTCCTCTTTTTTTTGACTCTTTTTTAAAGTCAATACGTATCAGTGAAAATTGATCACAGCCACACTCTAAAGGTGGTCTGGGTGATGGTTTAGAATCTGATGATGGTTCAGCGTTTGATGGTCTCATGGTTCTGAACTAAAAAATATGCATGGTTTCGGATTTTTTCTCGGAAAATGCATGGTTCTAGGATTCCGCCGATGCTTACTGATACAAAGATTAAAAGTCTTAAGCCCAAAGAAAAGCCGTATAAAGTCGCCGATCGGGATGGACTCTACCTGCAAGTCTCTACGAGTGGCGTCAAGTCTTTCAAATTCAACTACCGGTTTGCCGGCAGACAGGAGACCATCACTTTTGGCCAGTACCCTGTCATTACCTTGACAATGGCGCGCGATATGCTGATCGAGGCAAAGCGTTATCTGGCCGAAGGTGAGTCTCCCGCAAGAAAGAAAAAAGATGGATTACTGAAAAAGAAGTCCGAGACGACCATCTCGGACAGTGTCACCGAGTGGCTGGACAAGGCTCAGATGGCTGAGTCCACCAGAAACGCCAGGCGCTATATCGTGAAGCGGATCATTTCACCAAAACTCGGGTCGCTGAAAGTTTCAGAATTGACCGATCTGGATATCCGCCGAGCAATTGAGCCTCTGATTGATAAGGCGCCTTCAACCGCTCTGATGGTCAGAGATATCCTGTCGTCCTTATATCGCTGGCTGAATGAAGCTAAGGGGCTACGTATAGACAATCCTGCTCAGTACATCAAGCCAAGCGCGATTCATGTCTTCCACTCGCGTGACCGCAATCTATCGGCCTCTGAAATAAGGGATTTCTATGCGGCGCTTTCTTTTACGCCGATTGCCTCATCAAATAAGGCTTTCCTCAAGCTGCTTCTGCTTACCGCTGTAAGAAAAGGGGAGCTTATCGGAGCCAGGTGGAGCGAAATCGACTTTGAGGAAGAGAAGTGGACGATTCCTCCCGAGCGCATGAAAGGCAGTCTGGCGCACATTGTCTATCTGAGTCATCAGGCAATAGACTTGTTGATGGGGCTCCAGTTAGTGGGTGGAGGATCTTCAGAGTATGTCTTCCCGGGGAGGAATGACACGACGAAGTCCATTGTCTCTCAGTCTCCAAACAAGTGGATCAATGACGCCAGGAGGGCCAGTGAGAAGAAGGGGATCAAGATTGAACCATTTTCTCCTCACGACTTCCGCAGAACCTTTTCCACCTTTGCGAATGAGCATGGATTCAGGGGAGAGATCATTGAGAAGTGCCTAGCTCACGAGTCACATGACATCCGGGCGGTTTATAACCGGGCCGAGTACGCAACGGAAAGGCGTGAGCTGATGCAATGGTGGGCTGATGAGATTGACTCGATAACTTCTCAGGGACAAGAGGGGAAAGAAAATGGCCGATGAACCCGTCTCATATATCATCCAGTATGACGGACTGACTCTCGAAGAAAATACTATCGAACTTGGAGAATTCGGGGAGTCTCTTCAGGGATTCTCCAAAATACTAGGGTCGGCCGGAACCACCCTGTTGACCGGTCAGGTCGTCCGCAAGTACAGCGATCAAAAGGTGACTGTCTCAACGAGTGCAAAAATCGAGGCGGGCTGTATTGAAATTCCTGTCCTGATTACCCAGAACTTTGACACACTGTTTTCCGGGTTCGCGGGGTCAGCTTTGTCTGCGATTGTGGCTTACGTAATCAGCAAGAGAAAAGATGCGGAAATGGAACATCTTGTGGAAGCCCTTAGGCAATCAATGGAACATAACGAGCGGCTGGTGGATAAGTTTCTGGCTGCTATTGAAAAAATGACGAGAGGAATGTCTCCGGCGATCAGTCAGGCTTTGGCACCGATAGGGAAATCATGCTCTACTGTATCCCTTTTGGATTCAGAAACAAAAAAGCCGTTCGTGACTGCGGACAAGGATCTGAAGGAATTTTTTGAAGGCCCCTCTGACCAGCCAACCCTTGATGAAGAGCGAGACTATTTGGGCTGTATCACGGAGTTGGATAGGGTTAATTGGACATGCAAGGTCCATTTATCGGACAGTGAGGACGGAGTTCGGATAGCTGGGAATGTGGTGGATCCCGCCAAGGATTTGCCTCAGAACGCTTACATTAAGGCGTTTGCTTCGGGGGAAGATCTAAATTTCCGGGCTAAGGCTCAATTATCAAAAGATAATGCAATAGAGCGGCTGTATATCAGCGATGCGACTTGGCAGCAGTAGTGGCGAAGCCCCGCAGGGATAAACCGGTGGGGCTTCGTTTTGGGATTTAATTTGGTTTTGTTTGAATGGGTTCCTGCAATGGCTCAGCAATCGATTCAATCTTTATCATGATCGCTTTTAAAGCCTCCATTTCGGCAGGGGTAGGGATGTCTTGCATCGCAAGCTTACCATCAAGCATTTGATCAACCAGAATCCTGGCAAAGTCTTTCTGAGGGATCTCCGTCATCACCTTGATAAGAAAGATGACCCCTTTGACCAGAAGGTTCTTGTCGTCCTTTGTCAGTAAATTCTCCAGCTGCTCTTCACTTACCACTTTCAGCATAGTCGTTCCTCTTTGTATAGAAATCCTCAATGTCTGCCGCTCGGAATCGAAGCACTTTCCGATTTATCCTCTTTGCTTTGGGGAATCCCGGGACCGTTTTTTCCCAGCGGAAAAGCGTGGACTTACTGATCTGGAATAGCCGACACACCTGGTCAGTCGTGAGCTCGGGCTCGAACTCTATTCCTTGGATTTTCAGTTTTCTGATCATTCTTTTCTCCTATCCAATTGCGGCGCCGGACTTATCCCACTTGGCGGGAAGGTGAGAGTCCAATTCGTTATCTGCCCAGTCAAAGAGAGCGGGGTTTTTAGCTTCTGCGACGTGACAGGACTCCACTTCGTCTGGTCCAAAGGCTGACGTGATCATCTGGAAGAGCTCAAGCATCAAGTCTTTGCACCTTTTGCACTGCGGGTAGAGGATTCGCTTGTGGAGCATCCAACAGTTGAAGACGATCTGGAGCTGCTTGTTTGCCTCAGCTACCACGCGCCGCATCTGCTCCGTCTCCTTCACGTATCTTGCGAGGATCCACGACATGACGAGCTTATCCTTGATCCTGCCGAAAAGGCTCTTGCAGTAAGGATCCTTCCCCTTGCTCCAATAGATAGCGTCAAGCGGCAGAAGGAAGTCCTGGGCGAAGGCGTCCAGCATGCTGTCGCTCCACCCTTCGCCGCGGATTGAGAACATCGCCCAGGACTCAAGGCCTTTCTCCGTTACCTTGTGCTGGTGCTTCTTTCGGGGCTTCTTACTGGCGGGCATTCCCGCTCTCCTCAGAGGCGGCTTCCACCGCCTTCATGTCTTTGTTCTCAGAGGGGAAGAAGTCCTCCGCCTGATTAATCAGAGCCTTCAGCCGCTCGCACGTCTCTTTATCTTTCAGCACGTAGTCGCCCTGCAGCGTGTTAAAAGCCCCAACACGGATCAGCAGTTTCGGGTTGCCATTCCCGATTTCAATTGAGAATTTCGCTTCACACATTTTGTTTTGTCCCATTATTTGGAGAAAGGATCCGCTCCGAGGCTGGAAGGGGGCAGCGAGAGCATTTAAGAGAGAGAGTCTGCACCGTCTCACTTCAACGCCCCGGGGCGGAAAGGCTGAGAATTATTCCTGCTGCGGATTTGTCTCGGCGGCGGTTTCATCTGAGATAGGAGCCGGCTCAGAGAGTTCAGCGGCGGCGAGGGGGAGCTGCGGTTCTTCAGCTGCGGCGGTCTCCGCCTTTGCCTCTTCCCGTGCCTTGAGCTTGTCTTTCAGCGTCGGTTTCTTATCGGAGGCGATTTTCCCTGGCGTCTTGGGCTTGAACCAGTCCTCCGGCACGCTCATACCATCCTTAAGCGAGGAGTAAATCCCGCGGAGTCTCACGATCTGGGGACCGTTGATAGCCTCAGCCCGGCAGCCGAAGAATTCCTCAATCTGGTCCTGAGTAACCCCGAACCGCGTTTTGAACGTATCAATCATCTTTTTGATACCTTCTTTCGAGGCATATTCCTGAGAGGCAAGTGTCGCGCCGCACTGTTGGACAGCGGCCTCAACGACGTCTCCCGGGATGACTGCCAGAATGCAGGCGCGGAGCCGGCGGGCGCCCTGGTTGGCGACCATTTCATAGATGTCGCGCGGGTCTTCGAGCTTCTTCCCACCGCTTCTTGTATAACGGATGTGGGGTACAGTGAACGTTACCTCGCGGCGGACATTCGTCTCAACGTCCCAGGCGAAAGCCTGAACCTCGGACTGCTTGGAGTTTGAGGAGAGCTCGCGGATACCAAACTGCATATTGCCCCACTGCTGAGCGATAGCCTCGGCCAGACGGATCGAGGGGCCGGTAACGTTCTGCCCGCCGCGCGGATAGCTGTAGATCGCAGACTCAGCGAGACTGGGCCGTGTGCATGCGTTGATGATCCGGTCCATAGAGACCCGCTGATCACGCGGGTTCATGCGTGCGATCATGAGCGCGGCCTGAACTTCAGCGACCGACCGGGCCGCGTCAGAGGTCTGCAAAGCTCCGCCTTCTGACATCTGAGCGGGAGCTGCGCCAAAGGGATTGAGAACGACTTCGTTTGCCATTTTGTTTTCCTCGATTCGAATTAAGCGACGGACTCAGCGAAGGACGACTTGATCGTGAAGCGGCGCACGGGAGCGCCTTCTTTCAGGTACTGCTTGTAGAGCTCGGGCTCCGCAGCGCCGAAAGCCTTCGAGTCGAATGTGACCCGGGGCTTGCTCGACTTCCAAGTCGCCGCAGGGACTCCGTTGACGAGAAGTTTCTCGGAGCTTTCCATGTAGCCCTGGACCTCGGCCTTGAGCTCGTCAAGGTGAGCCTTCTTGTCCGCGATTTCCCTCTCCGTGACAACCATCTCATTCAATGCATCAGCGATCTGGTCGGACGCTTCTTTCTCTTTCCCGTCTGATGTCGGGAAGGCCGCGGCTATCTCAGACAGGGAAACGGGCGCAGGAGGAATGTGAGGCACTACGTGCTGGTTCCAGAATGCGGATTCTTCTTTGATAAGGAGATCGATGAGTTCCTGATCCCGCTCCACCGTATAGATGCGGAAATCTCCTCCTCCAATAAGCACTGCTACGTCGCAAGCCTGGGCTCCAGTCACAGCCATGTAGTGCTGCACCTGAGTCTGGTAGTACTCGGGGATTTCATCAGTTCCTTCCTCGCCCCAGTCCCTCGCGGTGCGGGCTGTCTTGCACTCGAGCAGACGTCCGCCGTCGCAGACGCCGTCAAGGTCAGCGATCATGAAGGGATGCTCTTCGCTCACGAACATGGCCTCGGGCTTGGCAACAGTTAGACCGGTAGCCTCCGCATATTTCTCGCGGATAACCGGCTCGAGCCTGCGGCCCCATTCCATTGCCGGAGTGTCTTCTTGTTCGGATGTGTCTTCTCGTGTCTTATCGTTGTAGACATCGAGCGGGGTGCGCCATTTGCTTAAGCCAATGGCTGCCACATCTGATCCGCCGATTCCTTGCCGACGAAGCTTGAGCCAGTCGGACCGGGACTTCCCTTTCAAAGAAATCTGTTTCATTTTCTTGCCTCTCTCTCTGTTTAAAAATCAGTACGGCAAAGCAACGAACTGCGGGCGGTCGATCGGGATCGATCCGTGCTTTGCCATGTACCGTGCTTCAGCCCGATCCTGAAGCCCCTGGGCGAAGGCTCTTGCCCGTTCGAGCGTGTAGAAGGCCGCCAGCCCGTGGCTCTTTGAAGCCTCAAGCCACGGCTCCTTGTCTTCGACCATGTCGAGGCATATCAGCTCGATTGTGAAAAAGTCTTTTTTCATTTAGATCACCTCATCCCACGCAATTTCGTCCGGGAAGTACACCTTCCCGTTTCCGTCCACGTCCCAAATAAGCCGCGAGGCATCTTTAAAAACGAGCATCAGGGCGTGGACCCCGCCCGCGACAAAGTCGTGGGTGATGACGAACCGGAAGCTCTCGAGGCCAGGGATGTACCTGTAAAGAGAGCAGGGGTCTTTGAAGGCCTTTCCCGGCATGCCGTTCTCCTTGTGGTATTCGGCGTAAGAAATCTGAGGCACAGCAATCTCCTTGCGAAAGTTCCCCCAGGTGGGATGATTAGAGGAAGGATCCCCATCTCTGTCCCAAACCACCCCACCGGAGGAAACATGGAAATTGTTCAAATCGTTGGCTGCATAGCCGGAGTGATCGCTGCCGTGCTTGGATTCGTAAACCTGCTGCTCGGAAGACCGAGCGTCTCCAAACTTGATATCGTCAAAGACTGGAAGGCCGACGCCTGGGCGGTGCGGCTTGAGGTTCAGCCCGGAAACCGCTACTTCCAAACCAAAGCCATCAGCATTCCCGGCTACAAAGTGGCGCCGATCGTGGCTGGATCCGAATTGCAGGATGCTGTTCAGCATGGTTGTCTCTCCGACTCTGTCGACTGCTTCTTGTCGCTGCCGCCCTCGGAAGGCGGCAAGACTTTCTGCTTCTGCATATCCCCCAAACCCTCGAGGGCCTTTGCGATAAAGATTTCCCTTGCCCGGACGTACTTCCCCATGGTGTACAGGTTGAAGGCCTGAACAGCCTGAATGACCATCACGGTGGTCTGGAATGCGAGGACCCACTGCATATCAGTCATCTCACACCCCCGCGATTGCGCAGATTGCCCAGTACACCCAGCCGAGCACCGTTGCCGCGCCGATGAGTGCGAGGAACAGGGCTGTACCCAAGATGACGTTGTCTTTCATTTGCTTTCCTCTTTCTTTCCAGGTCCCCCCGTGAGAAGATCAGAATGCGGTACCCACCAGTAACCGCGCATTCAAATCAACTCACAGGAGGAAACTCATGGATAAGCCATCAAACGCCTTTGCCACCGACGAGGCCGCCGACATCATCATCGCGGGGATTGAGAGCGGTGCTATCGGATTTCCATTCCTTCAGGCGTTCAACCAGGAGAGATTCCCAAATAGTGTTAAAGGTGACCTCAAAGAGGTCCCCCCGGGGCAGGCCGATATCTTTGAACAGAAGGTAAATGAGGCAATACGTAACAAACTCCCGTCTATGCTTGGGTATCTGGCCAGAGCCGACGCTATGTACCTCCTTTGCCTCAGGCAGACGCTTATCACCGGGCTCACTGAGGAAGAAGCCGAGCGGGTCGTCAGCGCCGCCATCCACGGACTCATGTAATTCCTTAAGAACCGCGACTAGATTCCCTGTTACGGGGCCGAACCTGTAAGCAGCTTCGGCTCCGTTTCTCAGCTCAGCCGCCCAGATATCCCGGGCGGCGTTTTTATCAAGCTTGACGGCTGTCATTCCTCGCACTCCTTCTTAAATTCGTTGGCAAGAACCTCAACCCGGAGCGCCGCGAGCTTTGCGGCCTCTAAAATCTTCCTCACGTAGACGGCTGAGTCTTTAGCCTGGAACCCTCCGTCGGCGTACCACCGTGCCGCGTAGCCAACTTGTTCGACTGCGAACTTCGTGTCGCGGATCAGCATTTCCAGCTTTTCTTTGTTCATGTCTTTTTCCATGTCTGTCTCCTGTTAATCGATCAGCTCGCACTCGGCTACGAACTTGCCCGGCAAGCAGATGCGGTACCCTCGTACCCTGGATTCGATCGCGGCATCCTTCATGTCGTCCCGGCTCACGAAGGCTTCAGCAACGCTGATCAAATCGCGGCTGGGCATGAGTTCCTTGCGGGTGATGGTTCCTTCGATATCCGCGATATCGGAGGTGATGCTGATTCGGTAGGTGTACATGCGGGCTCCTTGATGTGGATTTCTGTTGACAAAACAAACTTTATACTTGTTTCTAAACGTTGTCAACATATCGCAACACAGCCCACCTAAAATTTGATTTTTGTCAACAAATAGGCAAAAGAAAAGCCGCCCGAAGGCGGCTTGGAAAAGACTTTGAAGGGCTTATAGGCTAAAGCCGTTGAAGGTGTACACGACGCGCCCGATGATTGTTGTGCGCTCCAGCACGTCCTGAGTGATTTTTTGTGGAGGGTATCTTGGGTTGTCGCTTAAAAGAGTAATTGTACCGTCCAGATTGCGCTGGATACGCTTTATCAAAAGCAGGTCATCAGCTCGTAGGCAGTAGACCCCTTCACGTCGAAGCTCATTTTGGTTTCTGTCTACGAAGCAAAAAGCGTTTGAGGCAATCGTCGGCTCCATCGAGTCGCCGGAGCTCGGGACGATATTTATATGCGATATGGCAGATACCCCAGGGAGCCCCTTTAGAAACCAAACTGCTACATCCAAGAAGCCAGAAATGATGTCGTCAGAGGGCGCGATTTGAGCGCCACACCCTGCGCATGCATCGTAAACCGGGATCCGGATATATCCATCCTGAGCCTCGCCCACGCGGCTTTTTGTAATCGTCTCTGGGAGAGAGTCTTGGTCTCCAGACTTCAGCCACAGAGGAGTAGTCCCTAGGACTTCTGCGACCTTCGTGAGTGCTTCTGGTGATGGCTCATTTCTCCCGGTCATCCAGTAGCTCACACTTTGCCGGCTTTTACCGACAGCCTCAGCAAGGCTTGCCGCAGATACCCCACGCAAGACCATCAGGTCAGATAAACGCTTAGACAAACTCATGGCAACCTCCGTCATTAAATAGTAACAAAGTGGTGACAGAGAGAGAATAATTTGATTGTTGCTTATTGTTGACTTATACTTAAATAAAAATCAACAAAAGGCAAATTTTATGGCTATCACGAATCCGACTGAGTTTGTCCTTGAGTCGCTCGGATGCTCCCAGACTGATCTAGCGAAAAAGCTGGGGGTGCAAAGAGCGACGGTCTCTATTTGGAAAAAGCGCGGAGCCATCCCGGTAAAAAGCGTGAAGCGAGTTGCTGAGGTGACAGGCATCCCCGCATATATCTTGTGCCCGGATTATTTCCCGGCGCCGCCGATGAGTGTTGGATCCCCGGATCCTGCTTCTTCTAATCGCGATTAAAAGCAGGCAAGCCGATGTCATACCGTCTAGTCCAAGCCTGTATGGATATGCGAGGAGAGCCCCTTTCTTCTACGGAGTGGCGTGTATTTCTCGTGCTGTGCCGCTATGCAGGGGAAGATAGCACTTGCTTTCCAACACGGCAGACGATCGCTGATGCAGGGCGTCTAAACGTGCGCTCTGTAATCGATGCTCTTCATACGCTCAAAGAAAAAGGCTGGATCGACTGGGCTCAGCCAGCTGGGAAAAAGCGCACTTTCTCCATCTTTACCAGCAAGATGATGACCTACCTTACACCCGTGCAGGAAAGTACACCCGTGCAGGAAAGTACACCCGTGCAGGAAAGTACACCCGTGCAGGAAAGCACACGGGAGGGGTGCGGAAAAGTACACCCGGGGGGTGCAGAAAGATGCACGGGAGGGGTGCAGGAAAGTGCACCCGAATATGTCATAGAAGAGGTCATAGAAGAGGTCAAAGAAGAGACTCCCCTACCTCCCCCCTCGCCTTTGGCGAAGCGGGAGGCACAGACACACCTCTTCTCGCTCTCCGAGATCCCGGATGCGTCGAAAGAGAAAACCAGAACTCATCAGGCATTCAAACCTCCGGAGCTCGGTGTCGAGCTCACCGAGTCCGCTTTCAGAGACTGGATGACGGTACGCAAGGCAAAGCACTCACCGCTCACTGAAACCGCGTGGAAGCACTTTAAAGCGCAGGTCCTCAGATCCGAGCTGAGCATCCAGCAGGCGGTAGAGCTTTGTGCGACCAAGGGATGGATTTCTATCAACGCCGAGTGGCAGGCGGTTAAGGACTATCAGGCTGAATTCGATTCTCGCTCCAGCAATGACAGGAAGGTCGATTTTGTCATCAAAGCTCTGGGGCTGACTGACAACAGGAAGGAAACTGAAAAATGACAAGTTTCAAGTACGAAGGCTCCGACGTCAAAAAAATCAGTGAGCAGCTTTTGGGGCTGGCCGATCTTCTGGACGGAAGACCCCCATCAGAAAAGGCACTGCTTCTTTGGCTTTCTTGCCTTGAAGACGAAGTCCCCGCATGGGCGGCTATCTCTGCGCTTACCGACTGGCCAAAGAGGCACAGCAAAATGCCGGCACCGGCCGACATCGTGAAGACTGCCCGGGAAATCCGAGAACGCGCTCTGGAGAAAAAGACCCAAGAGGAAAGTGCCAGTGAAATTTCTGTCGCTGAAGTGCGCCCTGCGGATCCTGCCATTGCCCGGGCTGTCGACCGCAGCCTTAAGGCCATCAGGGATCTGGGGGCGCGCCCGAAAGACTTTTGGGAGTGGGAGGGGATCACCGCGATTGCCGCGGGTCGTCCGCTTTCTGGGATAAAGCGGCGCTACCTCGAGACTCAGTACGGGGAGAAGCTCGGGGATCCTGCCTTCCTCAGATCCATCACGGGCAAAGTCCGGTCGAGGCTTTACCTTGAGGCTCACCTGCCGAAGCCAAGTGATGCCCTGCCCGATGAAATGTGGGAGGCGCAGGCATGACGGAAAACAACGAAAGGAGAAATGAAATGATCTTAGTAAACGTGGATTCGCAGAAAAAGGTCCTCTTAGACGCACTCAAAGAAGTCGACGAAATCTTTCTTTTTGCAAAGTCTGGGCGCGCCTGCCTTGCTGACGCGGCAAGGCTGCGGGCTCTGTCAGAAAAAATAAAGGAGCAGATTGACACGGCCGCAGAGCTTATTGCCAAAGAGTCACGCTTACTAACCCCGGCCCAAGTTAAGCCGGGGGATAAGGTTGTCGTCTTTAGTGATGACGGATCAGCAGTTTTGGGGCGCTTCAGTCATGCAGAGTTCTCTTAACGGCTTTGTCAAGTTTTTTGAGACCGATGCAGAAATTCCCAGCGTCATTTTTTGTATCGGCTCCTTGTTTAAGGGCGTCGATCAGCGTGCTCAGATACTCGGCGTCGAGTCTTGCCGCCTGACCGGCAAGCTTTTTTCGGTGCTCATCAAGCTCCCACGTATACCTCCCGTCTTCCTCACCCAAGAAAAATTGAAGTTCTTTTTTTCTGGAAGATTCAAATTTATCGAGGCATGGAAGATGGACTTCTCCTCTACGAATAAGTTCGCAGACAAGGGCTACAGCGGATTGTTCAGACATCGTCATTTGATTTCCTCTATGGGATGGTTAGTGAGTGCAGGTTGGGTCCCCGCATTTCTAATCATCCCACTAGGGGGCTGAAGAGGAAGGGATGGAATGAGTGAAGACCAAAAGGCCCGAGACGAGGCCTGGCGGGCGGCAATGCGGCAGATCGCAAAGGCGTACGGGATTTCAGAGGAAGATTTTGAGGAGTTGGGCGGCATGGACAGAGGGTTGATGAAAAGAGTGAGGGAATTATCTGAGCGCCGGGCAGAGAAGGCCTGTATTAAAGGCGCCGTGGGTCCCCAGATGGATAGGTGGGGGATGGCGGCCGCTGCTATGGGGAATTCTGAGGCTGTTGCCTTTCGGGAGGGCGTTTGGATCCACCACTCACTCGCTTATCCGGTTTATTTCGCGAACGTTCCGTCCGTTGGGGTGGTTGGGGCCTCGAACGTCGAGGCGCTGGTACGGCGGGTTCGGTATCTCCGCTGGAAACTCAATTTGCCGGCGTTCGGGGGCGATTCAAACGCGCCAGGAGCTTCGAAATGAGATTTTCAGTACAGAAGGGCGGCGAGGGAGAAGAGAGGGCAGGAAGGCGCCTTCTCGCCCCGGGAAACGGTATCAAAGGTAAGGATAGGAGTACAGCATGGCATCAGTAAATCGTGTGACCCTTCTGGGTCGCCTGGGGAGAGACCCCAAGACGAGCGACGCGCAGGGGCTGGCAATCTGCCGCCTCGCGCTTGCCACTACCTGCCTCTACAAGGGTCGGGATGGTGAAAAGAAAGAAGAGACCGAGTGGCATAACGTCGTGGTTTTTGGGAAAACGGCGGAAGTCGCTCAGCAGTATCTCGTGAAAGGCTCTGAGGTCTATATCGAGGGGCGGCTGCATACGCGGAAGTACACCGATAAGCAGGGAGTGGAGCGTTACGCGGCAGAGGTTATCTGCGAGTCCCTGCAGCTGGGGGCAAAGCCTCAGGGAACGGTGCCTGCTGCGTCCACTACGGCAGCCCAGTACGCTGCGGCGAAGGGGAGAGATATCCCGCGGAACACCGCATCTGCCCCTGACGAGGATGTCCCATTTTGACGGGGAGAGGATGAAGGTATGGCAAAAAAGCTGAGTCAGGATGATCTCTTGACGATTATCGACGCTCTTGGGCAATTCATAGGTGACTACAAATTTTACGAAAAGTATCCACACCTCCAGGAGTATCAGGACCTTCAAGACGCTAAAGCTACCCTGAAGAAAGTCCTCGAGCTTTATACACATGTGGAGATGGAGGAGGACTGAGGGATGTTTTTTAAGACGCAGCACAAGAACTACGGCCTCACCGCTCTCAGGGCGAAAGGCCGGATGAAGAAGGGAGAGCTTAACCGCACAGAGTCCAGCTACGCGCAGTATCTGGAGGGAGAGAAACAAAGCGGGAGAGTGGCTGACTACTGGTTCGAGTCTTTGAAACTGAAGGTCGCTGATGGCACTTGCTGGTACACACCGGACTTCATGGTTCTCCTGCCGGATGGGAGACTGGAGCTGCATGAGGTCAAGGGCAGCCCGCGAGTCTTCGCCGACGACGCAAAAGTGAAATGCAAGTCGGTCGCGACTCAGTACCCCTTCGCGCTCTTCGTTGTGTACCCGAGGAACAAACGTCAGGGCGGCGGATTCGACATCATCGCTTATCCGGGCAAGTAGGAGATCAAGCGTGACCGATCAGGAGCTTGACTATCGTCTCGTCAACTGGGCCCGCTGCTACCGCGACAGGCCCAAGGTTCACGTTTCCATGCTGGCGAAAATGATCGCCCTCTATGGCACCCCGGAAGATTTTTGTCAGGAGGATGAAAAGAAGAACCCAACACCGGTCGACGCTTCGGATGCTGCACTCGTCGAGCGATCGCTCTGCTCCCCGCTGTATCCGGAAAAATATCGTCTCATGATCTGCGTGCTCTACCTGAGGCCGATGATTCCTGTCGGCAGACTGGGAAAGGCTATGGGCCTGAATAGACGTAGATTCGACGAGGAACTTCATAACGCTTGTGTTATGCTTTCCAATATTCTTGATTTTTACGCCAGAGATAAAAATTTTGCTTTTCATAATGACGAGGCGTAAAATGAAAATATCAGTAAGCGAAAGACGCAAGATGTAATTAAGGTTGGCCGATGGCCAGCCTTTTTGCACCCGTAAGAAACGTAAGCCCGAAGGTCAGAAGATCTCCGGGCTAAATTTTTATGCCGGGCGGGGTTTTCTTTTGTCCCTTGGGCCGGCCCCCGACCCGGCGCCACATTTTGGATTTCCTTATGGTAAGAGACTGGGATGTCGTCCGAGAGCTTCTCGGAAAGATTGAAGATGAATCACTGAAGGAATTCATCGAACATCTCCATAAGGACATCTTGTTCGGAAAGAACGATGAGAAGTTCGAATCCATTGTGGCACGTCACCTGAAACTTCTGTCCGAGTCAGGCTACATCAAGGGCATCCAGTACGGCTGCACGCTTCCGGGCAAGGTGAGCTACGTGAGGATCGAGCCAGAGCTGACTATGGCAGGGTATGACCTCCTTGAGGTTCTACGGTCAAAAACGGTTTGGAGGAGCAAATAGGTTTCTTGTACGGTTCGCGCGCGAGGAAACAAATGAAATTTGCCAATGAGTATTCTGAATTACGCGAATCCGAAAAGAGATTTATCAGGTTTAACGACCTGATTCCATTCGTATTTTTCGATGACACAAAAGATAGGAACGGTGCATTGCACTCCGACAAGAATGGCCAGTTTGTAAGCAAAGAAGGAACAGCAGAAAAATGTACGCCAAGAAATAAAGAGCCTAGTGAAAATAAAAAGTTTGACGAAAATAAATACAAAGAGTTACTCGGCGTCGAGTTCAAGGGTGTCAAACGTCGAGCGGCGGTAAGAAAACTCATCAACGAAAAGAAAGGCCATGGCAATTAGAAAGTTCCAGAAAACAATGGGTGGGCGGCCATCGGCTTACGGTCCAGAGATGGCTAACAAGATTCTCTCTCTGATTAGAGAAGGAAAGTCCGAGGCAAAGATATGCAAAATGCCGGGCATGCCAAGTGCAGAAGCTTTAAGACTGTGGAAGAAGAAGTATCCCGACTTTCTTGCGGCCACAATCGAAGCTAGGCGGTTCAGTGCTGAACTCTACAACGATCGGCGCATGGACCTGGTTAAAGAGCTTATAGAGAAGACCCAGCTCCATGAAAATGAGGGAATCAGCTTCCCCAAGGGTGTTGTAGACGGCTACAAGGTAGCTATGCAGGAGCTGGCCAGAGAAGCTGCTATTCGTGATGACCACCGCTTCAGCGACCGCCAGAAGGTGATCGCAGAGGTTAATTCCGGCAGCGTCGGGGACGGCATGGATGCGGTTTACGCCAAAATGCGGGAGGCTGTCGAGGCCCATAAAGATGCCGGTAAGTAACCCCTTTGCTGAGATCTGGAGGCCGCACCGCTACAAAGTGTTCTATGGCGGCCGCGGATCGGGCAAGAGCTGGGCCGTGGCCGAGGCCTTGATTGTGATGGCCGACATGGCAAGGCTCCGTGTTCTTTGCTGCAGGGAGATTCAGGCCTCAATCCGCGATTCTTCCTACCAGGTGCTGAAGGATACGGCCTACAGGCTCGGCATCGCCGACCGCTTCGATTTCCTCGAGGCAGAAATCCGCAGCAAGGAAACAGGCAGCAGGTTCATATTCAAGGGGCTTTCCCACAACCAGTCGCTCAAGTCTACTGAAGGCATTGACATCGCCTGGGTGGAAGAGGCCCAAACAGTTTCAGAAGCGTCATGGTCCGTCCTGATCCCGACGATAAGAAAGCCGGGGTCCGAAATCTGGATCACCTTCCCCGATCCGCAGCTCAAATCGCGCCGGGCCAAGAAACGGCTCACCTCACCCCTCTTCCTGGGCCAGTACGCACAGATGCAGGTTCCCGGCGGACGAATCAACCTCAAGACCGACTCGCAACACCTCTACGCCTACACGCAAGCCGTGATCGAACGGTTCGGTCTGCCCTGCGACGTGGCCAACAACGACATCTACGGCTCGGGGTTCGCGGACGAAATACTCTCGGTCAAGACCGCCTACGAACAGATGTTCCTCGAACGGAAGCTGCCGATCACCTACACCCGCTTCTCGCTGGGTGAACGACGCGATTTCCCGCCGTTCGACTGGGAAGGCGACGACACGGACGAGAAGGACAACGAAGAAGCACGGAAAAACGATATATCCGACCGAACCTCCAGATCATCATACGCAAATCCATAAATCACGTATTCCGTACCCGGAGTACATGTCGTTGAAAATTCTTCATCACCGACATATACGGCAAGGAGTCCCCCTCCATCGGAAGAAATCAGATTCTCGACGAATTTATGCCAATCCGCATACCGATCGAAATCTGAAGCGCACCGTCAACAAAGCATTGGAAGCCGTGGATTTGATATTACGAACGTCGAATAATGGTGTATTTTTTTGAAAAAACACTTATAAATACAAGAATTACCATTTGTCCGGATCACAAAACCGACATATAATTAATATTTTTCCTGAAAAATGGCAATTATTTTTCGTATTTTTGTGGGTGCCGGAGCGGAGCGGTAATCTTTGCGGGCCAAACGCACGGTTACCGTTCTCTCTTCAGACATTCGTCCGGCCCTGCCGAACGAAACGATTCGTTTCACCCATAAAAACCGAAAAAATATGAAACCCGAATACAAACCTTTCGTCGATGCGCTCATCGAACTGGCCATCCGCGAAGACATCGGCGACGGCG
>OGPF01000482.1_pt1 | contig 23654 bp, 20 predicted proteins | sample 1552871 | NCBI WGS metagenome assembly OGPF01 (sample SAMEA2580276, study PRJEB22360) | human gut metagenome | biome: human gut; feature: human-associated habitat; material: faeces | place: Denmark | collected 2008/2010
TGACATTCAAAATCTTATAGCCTATACCAAATCCAAAATCCTTGATCTTGCCATTCACGGTAAACTAGTACCGCAAGATCCGAATGACGAACCAGCCATTGAACTATTGAAGCGCATAAATCCCGACTTCACACCTTGTGATAACGGGCATTATACACAGTTGCCTGAAGGATGGGCTATTTGTAAAATGAAACAGATTACAAGTATAACGAATGGGAAGTCTCAAAAAAATGTTGAAACACTTAACGGTATATATCCAATTTATGGTAGTGGCGGTGTTATAGGCAGAGCTAATCAGTATCTTTGCATCGCAGGTTCTACAATAATTGGAAGAAAAGGTACAATTAATAATCCTATATTCGTAGAGGAACATTTTTGGAACGTTGATACAGCTTTTGGCTTGAAGGCTAATGATGCTATACTTGATAAATATCTGTATTATTTCTGCTTATCATTTGATTTTAGCAAATTAGATAAAAGTACGGCTATGCCCAGTTTAACAAAAACATCTATTGGTAATGTTTTAATACCCATACCGCCATATAAAGAGCAAGAACGAATTGTGGCTAAAATAGATATGGTGCTTGATACGATGAATGAAATATTACGGGCTGTATAAACAATCCGTTTTTGTTCTGCCTTCGGTGGTATAGGTATCTCTTATTTTGAGTATTCAGAAATCCAATATCGTTTATGAGTGTCACCTATCAATCTGGTTACACTCATAAACATTGCCACATAATCAATCTCAATATCACTGTGTATTTTTAGAATCTTCATTACTGATGATTTTACCTTGAAAGGAAAAACAACTAGTTTTGAATCTGTTGTAAAATCATCAAAGATTATACAAGGAAGATTTGAGCATATCCCTGTCGTTTCATTGGTATAACCAATTATAAAAGACTTACCTGCTGTTAAGACTGGTATTGAGTAGGAATCATCATAAGCCGTTGAATTTATAATATAAGCAGTAGGTTGTTCATAATCTACAACTTATTCAAGCCTGCACATAGCCCATCCTTCAGGCAACTTCTTATCATGTTCGATATATTCTCTTATATTGTTACTGTATTCATTATAAATCAATGTAGTATGGTAACAAAATTCAAAAATCATTTGGCAAAGACTAATCTCGCCAAGAACACCGTTACATCGTATGTGTGGACGGTACAGTATTTCCTCAATCATTATGGAGAAGTAAACAAGAAGAACCTTTTGGCATACAAGGGGTATTTGGTGGAGAACTTCAAACCACAGACGGTTAACCTGCGATTGCAAGGAATTAACAAGTATCTGGAGTTTACGAAACAAGAAAAACTAAAAGTGAAGTTCGTAAAAGTACAGCAGAAGAACTTTTTGGAAAATGTAATAAGCGATGCCGATTACAAATTTCTCAAAGCCCAGCTCAAAGCAGATGGTTATGATGAGTGGTATTTCATCGTATGGTTTATGGCTGCTACAGGGGCACGTGTCAGCGAACTACTCCATATCAAAGCAGAACATATACAAATCGGGCATCTTGACCTATACAGCAAGGGAGGAAAGATACGCCGTTTGTATATCCCGAAGAACTTGCGCACGGAGGCTGCGAAATGGCTCAGAGAAATAGGACTTACTTCCGGCTACATCTTTCTGAATCGGTTTGGACAGCGCATTACTACTCGTGGAATAGCTTCTCAACTCAAACATTTTGCTGAAAAATACGGGATGAACAAAGAGGTGGTTTACCCTCATTCATTCCGTCACCGTTTCGCCAAAAACTTCCTTGACCGCTTTAACGACCTTGCTTTACTTGCCGACCTCATGGGGCATGAAAGCATAGAAACCACTCGTATCTATTTACGCCGCACTGCCAGCGAACAGCAGAAGATTGTGGATAAAGTGGTGAACTGGTAAAGTTACATTAGTCCTTAGAAGCGTTCTTGTTTACGCTTCTAAGGAATTTTGAATACCGTCAAAAATGGAGAATGTCTCTTCAATCTTGGCTACTATGCGCTGTTGCTCGGCAAGTGGAGGTAGGGGCAATATATATTGTTTTGCCTTTTCAATCGTAATGGTATCAACAGTTGTACCCTTTGAGTTATCATACATCTGTTTTAGCATATATTCGCTTCTCATGATGTGGTAAATATATTTCGCATTTATTTGATAGTCATTACACAAACAAAGTACACTTGCATCCTTGTAATAGAACTTATCAGACTCTTTTACAATGTAGCATTTGCCAATAGTACCAACGGCAGAAATCATAATATCTGACGCTTTGGGTACTGGAAATTTCTCCTTTAATGAGTTATAATGTTCCTCTGAAATATATAATTCATTATCTACAAGTCCATAAATAGACAGCTTGGCTATTTCACGTGCTCTATAAAATGGAACACCACTATGCTTCCAATCTGACTTCAAAATTCTTTTAGCTGATACGACATTAAATATTGACCCTAAATTTGTCGTTATCCACCCGCTCGGAACGTCGAACGTATAATGCCCGTTATCACAAGGTGTGAAGTCGGGATTTATGCGCTTCAACAGTTCAATGGCTGGCTCGTCATTCGGATCTTGCGGCACGAGTTTGCCGTGAATAGCAAGATTGAGGATTTTACTTTTTGCCTGCTTGATAGTTGTTTGTAAATCTTCCTTGCTATTCTTGATAGTATCAATTAAAGAAATCCACTTAGCCACCTCTACAACAATTCTTTCTTGTTCCTTTAAGGGTGGAATAGGTATCATTAATTGCGAAAGCTTTTGAGCATTGATATTAGACTGATTAACAGCATCCGTTTTTACATTATAGCACCAATTACGATAATAGCTGCTATTCATTACAGTATTAAGGTAGTCTGAAAAAATCAATATCGGTCTAATGCGAATAAGATAGCCAGCATATATGGCTGGTTGTTCTTTCTTATAGATTGCCGTTTTCCCTACCCATTCACTACTGTTTGTGCGATTGAACAGTAAATCGTCTTTTTCAAGTGAGTACAGCTTAATATCTTCATTATTTGACGAATACACTAAATTAGAATAATCGATTGTACCGACATTAGTAATATTCCCCATTCGCAAGACAGCTATTTTTCCCACACTTAAAGACTTCTCTGAAGTTCCGTATTTCAATTCGCACACAATATCTTCTAAATTGCACCATTCCCACCCATTTGGTAACAAATAGGGATAATGGGGCGTATCGGAAGACTTTGCAGACTTCTTACTCCGTTTGATTTTGCCTTCTTTTATCAGTCGTTCTTTTTCAGCCTTGATTCGTTCGAGCAGAACTGATGCTGGTTCATCGTTGGGATCTTGGGGTACAAGTTTTCCATGTATCGCAAGGTCGAGTATCTTTTGACGTAACGCTTTTGTATCCATCATTATATTTCTGTTTGTAATTGTGCAGTTTTGGCTGCACAATTACTATTCATGTTCTCCCAGTTTCTTTAATTCCTCATTTTCTTCAAACTCTTCAATCCATTCCTTCACCTTAGCTTGCAATAAAGCCTTGTTGGGGAGATAGAGTTGATAAGCAGAAGCATAGATGTTAGCATCCTTAGGCAAGGTAAGTTCCACTAGTGCATCGTTCTTCTCCTTACACAGTAGAATACCAATTGTCGGCTTTTCAAAGTCTTGTTTGACATAGCGGTCGTAATAGTTGACATACATCTGCATCTGCCCAAGGTCTTGGTGAGTTAGTTTGTCTATCTTCAAATCTATAAGCACATAGCATTGTAGCAAACGATTGTAAAACACCAAGTCAACAAAGAAATGCTGCTCATCAAATGTGAACCTTTTCTGCCTTGCTTCAAATAGAAATCCTTTGCCAAGTTCTAATAGGAATTGCTGCATCTTGTTGATAATGGCATTCTCTAATTTAGACTCTGAATAAACTGCATCGGGTTTTAGACCAAGAAACTCTAATGTGATGGGATTCTTGATAATGTCTGATGGTTTCCCAATAGATTGTCCTTCCTTAGCCAGCCGCATTACTTCATCTTTGTTACGGCTCAAAGCCAATCTCTCATAAAGACAGCTTCCTACTTGACGGCTGAGTTGTCTTTTAGACCATTGTTGTTGAGTACATTCTATTTCATAGAAACTGCGGGCATCCGGATTTTCCACCCTCATCAGTATAAGATAATGAGACCATGAGAGAGCGAATGTCGGCTCAGAGATACATTCCTCTGACTTCGGATAATCGGCTAACCACTGGTTAGCCTTTTGACTCGGCTTTGGACAACCACTGGTTAGCCCTTTAGAAAAAACAATATAAAACTGCCGTATATTCTTAAGCGTTGAATATGACCATCCATCTCCCAACCTATCAGTCAGACGTTTGGAGAGTTCTTTCAGCACCGCCTTTCCATATTCGGCTCTTGTTTCCCCCTTTTGCTCATATTCTACTATATATTGTCCGATATGGAACTTAGTATAAACCTCAGCTATATTGACGGCTGTTGCCACACGTTCCCTTGCCTGCGTAACAAGGTTAACAACCTTCAAGAACAGGTCGTTTATATCTTTATCATTTGTGAAAACCTCTTTTCCCATAACTCAATTTTCTTCAATATTCGCAAGTAGCTTTTCAAGTTCAACCACAGCAGCACTTATCGTTTGGCTTTTATCCTTTATATCAGCCATCAGCTCTGCCAATGAACGGTTGTCCACCTCACCACCTTGCTTTATCCAAGTAATGTCAAGACTTGTTTTGTCTCTGGTAAGAATTTCATCTACAGGGTATTTACGCCAACGACCTTGCGGAGTATTTTCTGCATCGTATGTCTCTACTCGATTATTATAGCAAGAAACAAAATCATCCAAATGATGCCGTTCCAGTTTATTGGTGGCAAGCGTATGCTTTATATCTGTACGGTAGTCGTAAAACCATATTTCCTTGGTCGGTTGTCCTTTGCTGAAAAACAACACGTTGGCTTTTACGCCTTGGGCATAGAAAATACCTGTAGGTAAACGCAAGATAGTATGCAAATTAAAATCCTGCAATAAGCGTTTACGAATAGTCTCACCTGCTCCAGCCTCAAAGAGAACATTATCAGGAAGTACAACTGCTGCACGTCCTCCCGTTTTGAGCATAAGCATCATGTGCTGGAGGAAATTTAACTGGTTATTCTTGGTCTCTACATAAAAATCCGGGCGGTTAATATCCACCGATCCAGCCGGACGAGTTCCAAAAGGAGGATTGGCAAGAATCACATCTACAAGAGTTGACGGTTCTTTTTCCAAAGAATCCTCACAAACAATCGGACTACGGTCTGTACCAATACCATGCAAATAAAGATTCATGGAAGCAAGCGTCACCACTAAAGGCGTATTATCCACACCATGCAAAGCTTTGTCACGCAAGAAATCACGTTTTTCTTTACTTGCTGACTGACCTTTCATATAATCGTAAGCTGTAAGCAAGAATCCACCCGTTCCACAAGCCGGGTCACAAACCGTTTCCCCCATTTGCGGATTGATACAATCTACCATTGCCTGAATAAGTGGACGAGGAGTAAAATACTGTCCTGCCCCGCTTTTCTTGTCTTGTCCGTTCTTTTCAAGAATGCTTTCGTAGATAGCTCCTTTCACATCACCGTCCATAATGAGCCATTGCTCCTCATCAATCATGGTGATGACCTTTTTCAGATAAACAGGCTTGTCTATCTTGTTTTGAGCCTTCGTATAAATCGTACCTATCAGATTATCCTGCTCACTAAGCAATTTAAGGGTCTCTTCATATTGTTTTACCAAATCCAAGCCATCAAGTACTATCAAATCTGCCCACTGATAACCAGTTGGAATAGCCGACTCTTCTCCAAACATTTCTACATTTTCGGCATCCATCTTCAAGAATAAAAGATAGGTCAGTTGGGTAATATAATCAGTAAATCCAATTCCTTGTCCGGCAAGAGTGGTTGCCAGATTCCATACTTTTTTGGTGAGCGATTGCTCTGTTGTATTATTTGTTGCCATTTCTTTATGCTGCTTTTCTTAAAACTACAAATGTGTAAAGTGAATGAAGTGCCTCGTCTGCCTTCTGCATATTGCCAAACGCTCTAATCATTTGGGCTGCATGGGTAGCATCATCTTCACGAATATCTCTGATAGTACAAGCTCCGTTAGAAGCGATGTAATCCACAATACGACTGATAACCTCTCGCTGTTTGTCAGTTATTTCACGCTGGTTTTGCCCTAACCAAAGATTGAAAAACTGTTTAGAGGTAGTAACTACGCTATCCAATCGTTCGATTTGGTGGAAAGCAAAGCGCACAAGTTGTATGATATTGGTCAATGCATCGCTTTCTTCTTTGGTAATGGAACGCCTTACCACTTTAGGGTTAACTATGGCATAAGAGTTCCAGAGTTGTTTGGATGTAAAATGATTGTTTGCCATTTTAAGTCTGTTCTCCAAATCCTTTAGCATCGAATAGGTTATAGGCTCTCCCTCATTGTTGTAAATGATGCGCAGTGCCTCTATTTCGTCATAGTACTTTTTACAAAAATCTTCAAAAGCCTCTGTCGTATTTTTTGCTTCCTCAATGGAAAACCCTTTGGAGATAAGCGTATCTTCACCCGGCATCAATGTATTGACGAATCCGGCTGCAAGTATAAGAAGGTATTTCCGAGCATCTGCATGATTGGCAAGCGGAGCGACTAGCCCCTTACGTTCATTGTTAGGCTCATCAGTGCTTACAAACGGTGGAAGAATGCCTTTCTCCAGTGCATCGTATATTCTGGCAGAAAGTTCCTTCATGTCATCATGAGACAAACGGACAAACTCTTTCCGTTGCGGATCATCCGCCTTGTTGTATATTCGGGCAAGCGTTGCAGCAAGCCGTTTGAGATACTCGTCAGGAATATAGCCATGACTAATACGTTCTAATAGCTCCTTTAGAGTAATCGTCTTTGTTGTAGGAGCATCATCTATAGGTGCCACTGTTTGCGCATGTTCCGTCACGCCTACCGCATCAACCAAATAAAAACAATCCTTGCTGAATGCGTTCGGGGTAACATTGCGAAGTTGCTCATCACCAATAGTACGTACTCCACGCCCTTTCATCTGAATATACAAAGGCAATGACTCCACATCACGCATGAACATCACTACTTCCAGCGGCTTTACATCTGTTCCGGTGGCAACCAACGTACAGGTGACAGCAATACGGAAATCCTTGTCGTTACGGAATTGGCGTATCAGTTCGTTACTGTCGCCTGCCGAATAGGTAATTTTCTGAACAAAGCGGTCATCAGTCCGTCCAAACACCTCTTTAGCTATTTGTACGATATTTGTAGCATGAGCTTCATTGAGAGCAAAAATCAATGTTTTGGGCAAAAAGTCCATATTTGGTTCACGTTGCGGGTCATTAAACAATTCCGTATAAACCACATCCCGATAGGTCGAAAGGACTAACTTTATCTGTGCCGGATTGATAATACTCCGATTAAGTTCTTTATTTGTATAGATTTTGGTTTCCTTACTACTTACAATCTTAACCTCACCTGTATATCTTGTTTCTTCTTTAAATTTCTCACCCTCTAATATAGCCCCACCCGTTTCTGTGACTTGCGTTTTTATTCTATATACCCGACAATCCACATTCACGCCATCAACAATACTCTTTTCCAATGTGTAGTTAACAATGCAGTTATTATTGAAGAATGCCATTGTTTCAGGGATAGGAGTTGCGGTCAGACCAACCAATCTTGCCGTATCGAAATACTCCAGCACCTTGCGCCAGTTCCCATAAATGGAGCGATGGCACTCGTCTATGATAATCATATCAAAGTAGTCGTGCGGTAAGTTGGGATTAGGAGGCAAGGTTACTTCCTCTATAGGTTCATTCTCGTCATCATCATTATCCTCAATAGTTTCTCCTTTCAAGAATGAGAATAGACGTTGTATTGTAGAAATAACGACATTGCTATCAGAAGGAATAGAAGACGAGCAAAGGCGATTGACCGTAAAGATAGTATTGAAAGCCTCCCCGTTCTCTGTCAGACGGAAAGTTCCAAATTCTCCTTCTGCTTGTTTTCCAAGATTATTTCGGTCTACAAGAAACAACACTCTACGCATTGCTGTATAAGAAAGCATCCGGTAGGCAGCAAGACAAGCAGTATATGTTTTACCCACACCGGTGGCAAGAACCATCAACGCCCGATTTTGCCCGGCACGGAAACTCTTTTCAAGTTCTGTCACTGCCTCATATTGGCAATCACGCAGCCCTTTCTTTTTCAATGTAGGGAGTCCGGCAAATGCATCTTCAATTCCCAGCCTCTTTACCAATTCATGTGGTGTAGGGATATTCATGATCTGCCTGAAACAAGAATCTTGTTCACGAAAATCACAGCAATATAGTTCCTTACCATTCGAAGTGAAGATAAAAGGCAATGGCTTTTGATATGCCTGATAGATATTCGGAACACTTCTTGCATATAAGGCTGCTTGCTCGCATACCTCTGAAGCAAAAGCATCCGTTTCTTCACGCTTAGCTTCAAGTACCCCTACTGCTTTTCCATTAATGAAAAGGAAATAATCTGCCTCAAGATTTCCTTTCAATAAACCTTCTCTTATGGCTACAGCCGTACAAGTAGGTTCATAATCCTCCCTGTTGACTACTTTCCAACCAGCATCGGCAAACCACTGGTCTATCTTTATTCTTGCTTTTTCTTCAGGAGTCATGTTCTTGATATTGTAAATTATCGGAAGCTTATGTCAAAAAACAAATTGATATTCAAAGCTATAACTTTACTCTTTCAATAATTGATTCGCTCTAAGGAAATTCACAAACGAATCAATAATTTTAGAATTACGATTAATAATATCAGTTTCAGTAAAATCACTATATGAATTACTTATCTCTGCCAATTCTACAATTTGAGAGCCATTCTTTTCCTGACCATTAGCAGTGGTAAAACCTTTATAATATTTTACTTTATCTACAAAGCGATAGTCGGAAGCTCTGATATTCAATCTTTTCTCAAGAAGAACTTTATTCCCAAGTATTTCTACATTCTGAGAATTTGATAAGCTTTTTTCTTTATCCCGTCTGTTTCGTGCATATATATGTTCTATATCGAATCTAGTTTCCAATGACAATAATGATTGATTATCATGTTGAAAAGCCCACCAAGTAATCATTGATTTTGTAATCGCACGACTATTATTGAATACATAATTTGTTATTTGCGCACGATAACGTTCTTCTGAAAATTTGAAATCTGAGAATGTTACTTCTTCGCCTTTGATTATTTTAACCATTTCCGCATACACAGGGGTACGCAAAGAATTAACACCTGGATTAGTTATAGCATACGCCCATATGAAAGCTGTTATACAGTCCAAGAAACGACAAAAAGCATTTTCTTCTATTTCATCATTTTCATCACGATGGTACATAAAATACACAGAAGTGATATACGTCCACATTCCATTAGGAGCATAACTAAGTACGAACAAACGCTTTAGAACTTTATCTGAGAAACGTTCTGTTTCTTGATTGTTAACATCTTGCCAAAATTTGGCAAGGCTTACAAGATTACTCAATGTCTTTGGCTGATGCAAAAGAGGATAACTGCCATCTCCTTCATAAAACTTGCGCAAAGCTTCTGTTGTTGATGATTTTATCTCTGCAAGTGCTCGTTCATAATACATATATCTTGTAAACAATTCATCTAATGGTGTACCATAAATTGGATGAAACACTTCGCTAGTAATCTTATCTAGATTTTTCCACGTTTCTATAAATTCATCTTTTTTGCCAAATGATGAATAATATTTATAAAGTTGCGCCTTAAAAATATCTGCATCAGAGAGAGGTTTCCCTCTATCATTCAAGGTTGAGAAAATTCTTAACGCCGTATTTTGTGATTCTGCCTCTATTGGTAAAAGGACACAGTTATTCAACACACGAGCCGGGAAATATGCAAAATAAGATGGATAATTACTTAGAAAAGCATCTATCTTTTCAACGAAAAAATTGAAATTCTTTGCGTAACGACTTTTTTTGCCAATTCCTTGTCCATCTTTCAATATTGCAATAAACTCTTCTTTATCTTCATCTGTAGCAACTTGTGAATTGATTTTCAGAGCAGATGTTTCAAACTCCCCAAATTCATTAGCTCTCCAAATACATTTTTCAATATCCTCCTTCATCCGTTTTGAGCGAGAGTCTTTCATACTACCTAGTTTATTATAAAAAGCCCTTAACAAAAGCATAAGTGTCGTTAAACGTTGCTGCCCATCAATTACCTCCATTTGGTTTCTATTCTTAAATGTTACTATGGGACCAAGAAAATACTCTTCATCGTCAACAAATTGGTCACAGTCATCATTTGGGAAAGAGAACGAAAACAAATCGTCCCATAAAGTTTTACACTCCATCTCACCCCACGCATATGGGCGTTGGTAATCAGGTATAAGGAAGTTGTATTTCGATTCTTGAAAAAGGCTTTTCACCTTTTTCTGTTCAATATTTAAGTTTGCCATCTTATTGCTTATTTTTATATTCTAATCAATTAAACTCAATAATAACATCAGAAAGGCTTGTATATTATTACCTATCTTTTTTATCAATTATTAAGTCCTTCAAATCTACCTGCAATATCTCTGCAATCTGTTGTAGAATATCCAAATTAGGCTGAATCCGATTACAAGCATAGGCATTTACCATGCTGAAACTCTTATCAAGCTGTTTCGCCAACCACGTCTGAGAGATACCTTTTTCCAAAAGAACCGCCTTTATTCTATTTAGCTTCACTGTTTGGTACGATTTTATAATGCAAATGTAGTGAATTATATTCAATATCTGGATTATTATTGTACTTTTGTAGCTATATGAATCCCCAACTTATGGCGTGAAAATCAAAAAGATGATAAGAATATGCACAACATAGTTCGTAAACATATAGAAGGAGAAATTTCAATGGACGAAGTTAGGCGATTGATTGACGAACTATAAAAAGAAGCAACATTAACTATCGAATTGTACAATTAAAAAAACAATGGAATTAGTCTATTAAAAAAAGATGAATCACAACGGCATATTCTCACTATCTTTTCCCGAAGCCAAGACAATTATTGTTTCTGGTGATATTCATGGAAACTTTAATCAGTTGGTGTTCAAACTCTGTATCCAATATCAGCTTACAGACACTTTGCTAATTGTAGCCGGGGATTGTGGCTTCGGCTTCGAAAAGAAAGAGTACTATGAGCAGATAGTTAGACGAAACGCCAAGCGAATGAACCAAGACAACAATTGGATTGTGTTTGTGCGAGGCAATCATGATAATCCTGCTTATTTCGATGGCGCAATGCTCAACTTCAAACGCTTCGTTGCTGTTCCCGATTATTCCATTCTACAAGTTTGTAATCATACCATCCTTTGTGTAGGTGGAGCTATCTCTATTGACCGTATCTATCGCATAAATGAATGGAATAGAAACAAATACCGTGTTCATTCAAATGAGTCGCAAGAAAATGATATTTCTCGCAATTTATATTGGCAGAACGAAGTTCCTGTTTATGATCCAAATAAGATGAATGCCATCCCTGCTAGCTTCCTGATTGATACAGTTGTCACACACATACCGCACCTTCACATTGTGAACTATTCTCCAAAAACAACCTTAGCCAATGGACTATAAACGATCCTTCATTGATTGAGGATATACAATTTGGACGGGAAACGATGGATATGCTTCTGCACCATCTCAAAACCGACAACCATCCGATAAGCCATTGGTACTATGGTCATTTTCATCAAAGTTGGCATTCTGCCATTGACGGAATACTATATTAAATGCTCGACATTATGGAGTTCAGTCAAATCTATTGATTTATACCATTTCAGGTATAATATTGGTATAACAAACAGAATTATACCCGATAAGATATAATAGTTCTTGCCTGAATATAATTGTTCCTGTTAGAGCATACAAACATTTTCCATAGTGGACAAACGGAGGAAGTTACATTTTTCCAAACGAATAAATCTGATTTATTACACTTTTTCCAACGGCCAGCTCTACTCCTATACCTTTTCTTTCAGAGATGAGAAAAATAAACATCAACGACCTTTACTCATCCAAGGATACTTGGCAAGATACCATCAAATCAAAAGCTCAGAAGGACGGTATAGGGATTACACTTTATTCACAGAGTTCAATGAAGAGCAGTCCATGTTACAGAACATTTTCCACATTTCTGCTTTACTCCTAGCAACATCCCATTATGAAATTCCATGAAACTTTCATTCAACCTCCTCACATTCTTCTCACTCGTTCCGCTTCGCATCATCACCTGCACCCATACTCTCAAGATACTGCAATTCCCGTTCCGCAAACTCACGATTCTCCTCCTCTCCCAGCATTTGATAGAGCAGTTCCCTAGCTTGCGAATAATATTTCAAGTTTACTAATACTTGTGCTGCCCTGCGCCGAAGAAAATGATAAAGTGGAAACAAGGTATTCTTTTCATCACCATACATCTTTATCTGACTGCCAACCAAACTCACCATAGAATAAATATACTCAAGAGCTCCTGTATCCTTCATTTCGACGAGACAGTTGGTAAAATCACGAATCGCATGAATGGATGAATTTCTTTTAGCATTAGTCAAATAATAATAAGCCTTTTCAAAATGCCCTAATGTGAGATAAACAAAACCGATATGATAACAAATCACATAATATTCTTCCTTGCCACGCTCCGGCAATTCTGTCCAGTGGACTTGATAATACCGAAAAATAGAAAGATAACACCCCAACGCCTGAAGATAACATTGCTGCCTGAAAAATTTCTTCCCCCAATAAATAGTAGTCTGCAAGGTAGGCTCGGTATAAGCCAGCAACGCCTGTTGTTCCTCCGTCAGTTCGTCAAACTGTTTGTTTGCCGCTTTTTCTTTAGCATCGTCCAACATATATTTCAACTCCCAATAATCATCATGATCCGTTGTCAATCTTACCTCAATCATACTACTGAATACTCTGCCTTTTTGGGTTTCATCGAAAAAAGCATCTACCCTGTCCGTCCGCATAGCCGACAACTTATAATAAAGAGATCGTTCATTACTGCCTTCAGCTTTCTCCAACGCAATCACCAACTGCCCTTCGGCAAGTGTAATACAGATCAGAGCATCTTTTCCCGCCTGTCCTTTTTCATCCATCACAGCATCTTTCAACCGAAAAGAAAGAATAGACAATAATTCGGTACGCCTCTCTATCCGCCCATTGCAAACCAGTGTCATTCCCTTTATATCTTCCTGTTTCACTGTACCAAAAAGAGAAAGAATATCCTCTATCTGATCCATATCTTGCCGGGAAACATCGACAGGTTCCAACAGCTTACCATGTCCAATCTCCAATTTTCGTCTCAACAAAGCCAAGCGATTTTCGAATTCTTTTTTCACCAACATGTCTTGTATTGAAGCAGATTGTTCTGCCAACTCTTTAAAACTACGGGCTATCATAAAAGATGACTCAAGCAATACCCGCAAATGTTGTTTTAACTGAGTTTCACTGCCCGACAAGAACAGACAGGCAGACAGACAAGCCGTAAAAGGTGTCTCACTTTCTCCATCCTCATGACTTTTACGCAAATAGCAAGTCCAAGCTGTGTATCGGCAGTTAATGTTGTTAATGTCAAAAACTATTTTTTTAGACTGTTCATAGCTACATGCGTAAAAATCTTTATAATATAACTGAATATTCTGACCTGTTTTTTCTCTTAACAAATGAAAATAACCTCCTTGAAAACCGATGATAATGGCATCAGCATCAATTCTCTTCACTAGTTCACAGTGCATGGACTGCACGAACCTGATAAGTTCATCGGTGGTCATCGCCGAATAAATCTTTTCTTGCTGCTTTTTCGGCTTTGCAACAAAATAATAAACTGTTACGAAAACCACCATCATAGATACGAAGACGACAGAAATAATCATATCTTGTTACAGTTAATCTTTGTATGTCTGTAAAAATACAAAATTAATCGGGAAATGTTAGAAGTGATAGGATATTTTAATGAATTCCCCTAAGAAGTTACTTAAAAATCCGGTTCAATCAATTCCTTCCGATGCATCCGGTGCCACCTCCACAAAATCATAAGACATAGAGGAAATTCCATTGGAGATATTCTGAAATACCTAAAAATAGGGATTGTCCATATCCATATTTTCATCGAACTTTGCAACCCCAAAAAACGAACAAATGAAGATACTTTATATAATACTGTTCATACAAATAGGATGGATATTTCCCCTCTCCGCACAAAAACAAGATTCCATTTATATCGGAACGCGTCATACATTGTTTTCTGAAATACTGAATGAAGAAAGAAAATATTGGATTTATGTACCTGAGACCAAAGCTGGTGAAAAAGGAAAGGCTTATCCGGTTCTTTATCTATTGGATGGAGATTCCTTCTTTCATTCCGTGGTTGGTTTTACGCGTTTCTTCTCTTCTTCTAAAACCTCAAACTTACCTCCTTGCATCGTTGTGGCTGTTTTAAACACAGACCGGACCAGAGATTTCACTCCTACCTGCTCAGCCGCCCGCCGGGATGGTACCATTTGTCCCTATGATAAGCCGGCAGGTGGTGGAGCTGAACAGTTCCATCGCTTTCTGATAGAGGAACTACGTCTGGAAGTGGAAAATAAAGTTCCTGCCAACGGTACAAACTTTCTTGTCGGACATTCATACGCAGGTTTATTTACCCTACAGACACTGTCAAATCATCCCGAGTCTTTTGACTCGTATATAGCAATAGACCCAAGTTTATGGTGGGACCGAGGAGTCTTTCTACAACAAGCAGCAAAGAATGTTTATCAAAAAGACTTCTCCAGCAAACATTTGTATGTTGCTTTCGCCACCCGCCAACGTCCTGCAATCAAACTTATTCAGTTTTCATTGGCCGACAGCTTAAAAAATAAGATCATCCCTGAAATGAAAAACAAGCATTTGCATGTCATTTATAAAAAATTTCCCGACGAGGTGCATGGCACCATTGCTCTTCCTGCCATTTTCGATGGATTAAAATCTCTATTTCATAACACTATTTCAACCAAAGAGGCAACATGATAATTTCTTGCAGTATTCAATTTCTCATCTGTTATAAATACGCTCCGGTTTACTATTGGTAAAAATAACATAACTAATGCCGATGGTGTAGCCACTCGCTCAATTCCGGGGTATTGCACGGCTATAATTCTCACATACCCTCCTGTTTAACATCAATTTAAGATTTCAAATTCTATACTTATCATTTTCTAGAATAACAGATTGAGACATTGTATCAACCTTGGCTACAGATTTATGCTATTCTTTCCGGAAATCATGTAATTAGGGTTATAACATCTGTAATTTATCTACACTGTATTTTCAGTCATGTACTTATCTTTGCATCAAGATTCTGGAATTCAAAACTTAATAAAATCAAGTGATAATGAAACGTATACCAGTCATCATGATTGCAAGTTTATTTGTTATAGGAATACCTGCCATAACACAGTCCGATCCGGTTCCCAAGAAAAATGGTAATAAGTATGTGCTTTACGAAGAACGTACAGATAACGGGGCGGTCTGTCACCTATTTCAAGCGCAACAAGCGAATGGATGTTTGGAAAAACCGATGGTAAAGGGTACACTGTTTCGCAGTGGTGTATGGCACATGGAAGAAATCAAAGGAAACCCGAAATCGCAAGAGGCATACGAAACGAGTAAACAAGTATAGGAAAAAAGAATATTATGACATTAGATGATTTTTTGAATCATATTGAAGCCGGCGGTGCACTCAATACACCGGAAATCTATCGGCTGATGGATGAAATGAGCGATGAAGCCCGGCGCGTTACCTGTGAGATAAACAACTCGTACCATTCACAAGAAGAATTGCGTGCGTTCATGTCGCGCCTGACCGGTAAACCTGTGGACGAAACATTCAAGATGTTTCCTCCGTTCTACACAGACTTCGGCAAGAATATTACCATCGGGCGTCGTGTCTTTATCAATGCCGGTTGCCACTTCCAGGATCATGGCGGTGTGACGTTGGGTGACGGCTGTCTTATCGGGCATAATGTGGTCTTTGCCACGCTCGATCACGGTACGGCTCCCGAAGACCGCGGGGCAATGTATCCGGTGCCTATCCGGTTAGGCAAAAATGTATGGGTAGGCTCCAACTCCACCATCCTGCGGGGTGTGACCGTGGGTGACAACGCCATTATCGCCGCCGGATCTGTGGTGACGAAAGACGTAGCGGCCAACACGGTTGTAGGAGGTGTACCGGCAAGGCATATCCGAGATATCGACAGGAACGAAAAGTGATAGCCTATGGAATCGGAATCACTAACCAACCATACTGCCATCCTTGTCAGATCCATCCGAACGGTACACCATACTGAACGGGTTGTGCGGATTGGTTCTACCGGGCATTGCACTGACCAACTTTCCGGAGTTCTCGTTGTATTCCCTTCTTCCGGTTGAAACGACGAGTGCCATGCCTACTGCCGGAGTCGGCCGTATCATAATCTGCAATACATCTTTATCGACGGCAGATTTTGCACAAGACTCTTGCTACTGTTCGATATCGGTTTCTCCATCATCATCACCAATGCGGCAAGAAAAAGAGGCTGATTTTCCTGATCTGCTTGAAGCGGGAACGTTGGATGAGATGCATGTAAAATAATGTCTGTAATTGAGGTTATACAATCAGTAATCCATCTACCGGCTTTTCCTGTAATCCGCTGTAATTTTGCACTATGAAAAGAAAACAAGAAACAATAAAAATTTAAATTACATCGGTTATGAAACGTACAACTATTTTAATGGCTGCTTTCCTCTGCCTCTTCAGCCTGACGGAAAGCCCGGCACAAAACACTCACAAAAATATGGAACAGTTAAATCTGACACAGGAATGGGACAAGACGTACCCGAAAAGCGACAAGGTGAATCATAGCAAAGTGACTTTCATAAATCGTTACGGTATCACGCTCGCTGCCGACCTGTATGCACCGAAAACGATTTTCGGAGGTAAGCTGCCTGCTATTGCTGTCAGCGGTCCGTTTGGAGCTGTAAAGGAACAGTCGTCGGGGCTGTATGCCCAGACATTGGCCGAACGAGGATTCCTGACGATTGCTTTTGATCCTTCATTTACTGGTGAAAGCGGTGGACAGCCTCGCAGCGTAGCTTCGCCAGACATCAACACCGAAGACTTCTCGGCGGCGGTGGATTACCTCGCGACACGTCCGGATGTGGATGCCGAACGAATCGGCATCATTGGCATTTGTGGTTGGGGTGGTTTTGCTATCAATGCGGCTGCCAACGACACACGTATCAAGGCAACGGTAGCTTCCACAATGTACGACATTAGCCGCTGTACAGCAAACGGTTACTTCGATGCCGCTGACAATGCAGATGCACGTTACAAAATGCGTCAGGAGTTTAACGCCCAGCGCACGGAAGACTACCGTACCGACACTTATCCCCGCACCGTGACGAACCCGGAACCTACCGGTGATGCGCCGCAGTTCATGAAGGATTATTATGATTATTACAAGACCGAACGAGGTTATCATCCTCGTTCCATCAACTCCGGTTTGGGCTGGAACAAAACCTCCAATCTTGCATTTCTCAACGCACCTATCCTTGCGTATGCCGATGAAATCCGCAGTGCCGTGTTGCTCATTCATGGAGAAAAAGCTCACTCCCGCTATTTTAGTGAGGATACTTTCAAGAAGCTGAAAGGCGATAATAAAGAACTGATGATTATTCCCGATGCCGTACATACGGATTTATATGACCGGACAGACATTATTCCATTCGATAAACTGGAGGAATTTTTTAAAGAATACTTAAAATAGAAGACTTCAAGAAAAAGGAATTGCCTATATCCTGATTGGCTTCAGTTCGCGGACGCAGCAATGTGAACATGACTTTTAAAATTAATAATGACTGACAACTAAAACAATATATCAAATGAAACTGATTAAAAATGCTGAATTCGGGGGCGAGCGTCCCTTGTTCGAGTCCCACGACCTTCGTCTGGAAAATGTGATTATTCGTACCGGTGAATCGGCCATCAAAGAATGTAGCAATATCGAAGCTGTAGATTGCCGCTTTGAGGGTAACTATCCCTTCTGGCATGTACACGGTTTCAAAATCGACCGTTGCTATTTCGATGTCGGAGGGCGTTCGGCATTGTGGTATTCCGATCACCTGAAGATGACCGACACGATTATCGACGCACCGAAGATGTTCCGTGAAATGGACGAAATAGATATCGAGAACGTAACGATGAACGATGCCGACGAAGTATTCTGGCGTTGTAATGGTATCCGCATCAAGAATCTCAAGCTGCACGGCGGAACTTATCCTTTCATGTTCAGCAACAACATTTATGTGGACGGACTGGAAAGCAACAGCAAGTATGTGTTCCAGTACGTGAAAAATGTAGAGATTCATCATGCAAAGATTACAACGAAGGATGCCTTCTGGGAAGTGGAAAATGTGACCATCTACGATTCCGAACTCAACGGCGAATACCTCGGCTGGCATTCGAAGAATCTACGTTTGGTCAACTGCCACATTACCGGTGAGCAACCGCTTTGCTATGCACACGACCTTATTCTTGAAAACTGTACCTTCGGACCTGACTGCGACCGTGCCTTTGAGTACAGCACGTTGCAGGCCGATATTCACGGAGCTATTACAAATATCAAGAACCCGATGTCGGGATGCATTGTGGCTGACGAATTCGGTTCCATAACCATAGATGAGAACATCAAGGCTCCTGCCGATTGTGAAATCCGTCTCCGGGACGAGCGTACCTGTTTTACCGATTAAGATGAAGATATGAAATACAACTTTGACAAACAAATTTCAAGACGGGGAACCGATTCCTACAAATGGGATAGCGCAGAAAGCGAAAATGTATTGCCGATGTGGGTGGCTGACATGGATTTCCGTACAGCTCCCGCTATCGTCGATGCTTTACGCCGACGGGTAGAACACGGCATTTTCGGTTATACCCGTGTGCCCGACAGTTACTACGAGGCTGTTACAGGCTGGTTCGCACGTCGTCACGGTTGGACGATTGACCGTGAATGGATAATTTACACATCGGGCGTAGTCCCAGCCATCTCGGCAGTCATCAAGGCTTTGACCGTTCCGGGAGATAAGGTATTGGTGCAGACCCCGGTCTATAATTGTTTCTTTTCTTCAATCCGTAACAATGGGTGTGAAATGGTATCATCACCGTTGGTCTTTGCAAGTAATACTTTCACCATCGATTATGAAGATTTAGAGCGTAAGACTGCTGATCCGAAAGTGAAGGTGATGCTGCTGTGCAATCCTCACAATCCTGCCGGAAGGGTGTGGAAACGTGAAGAACTGGTACGTATTGGTGAAATTTGTATTCGACACGATGTTACGGTCGTTTCGGATGAGATTCATTGCGAACTGGTTTTTCCAGAGTACCGTTACACACCGTTTGCTTCCATCTCAGAAAATTTCCGTCACCATTCTGTAGTCTGTATATCTCCCAGTAAAGCGTTCAATATTGCCGGATTACAGATTGCGAACATTATTTGTGCTGATGCTAACCGTCGAGCGAAAATCGACCGGGCCATTAACGATAACGAAGTATGTGATGTCAATCCTTTTGGTGTAATTGCGACTCAAGTAGCTTACAACGAAGGGGAAGAGTGGCTGAACCAACTCATCAAATATTTACAGGCCAATTTTCTCTATATGCAGGAGTTCTGTCGGGAACATCTGCCCGAGTTTCCTATCACGGTATTGGAGGGAACCTATCTCGTTTGGATGGACTGTCACAGACTCGGCATACACTCGCAGGAACTCGAACAGCGATTGGTTAACGAAGCCGGATTATGGCTCAATGCAGGAACAATGTATGGGACTGAAGGAAAAGGATTCATGCGCTGGAATATCGCCTGCCCACGTACTACACTGGCAGAAGGATTGAAACGTTTTACTGGTTTCGTAAGAAATCTTTAAGAGACATATACGGCAAATTCATTTTTAATAGAACGCAACTATATAGTTTACCATACCAAGCATTACGTATAACAAAGTAAATAGTTGCGACTTAATTTTTCATCTCATTTTTTCTTTTCTTCCACAACTGATAACTATTGATGATGTTTTGCCACACCACATAACTACCCGGACCGACAGACGATAAAGGATTAAGATACGTAACCGCCATCCAAATAGCTAGTACTGTATTTTTCTGCCCCAATGCCTGTCCTGCACTTATACGGTCATTATATGCACTACCAATTCTTTTACCAAAATAAAATTGTAAACAACAAGTTACTAAACCGGCAAAAGCAATCAACATCTCTACCGTTACATCAGCAGTACTGTTAACCAAAGAGCGAGTAGTCTGCCCCATTACAATGGTCAATGCTACCGCCCATAAATAAAAAGCCGAAGTATGATATTTCAGTAAAAACTTGTGGAGCCGGGGAATATAATAACGGAATAATAAAGCGATAAAAAACGGTGCAAGCAACAATGGAAAAACCTTACTTAAAATCTTAAGAAAAGCAATACCAAAAGTAACATCTGTATGTGGTTCAACCAATGGAAATATCAAAGGAACTGCTATTGCAGCCAAAATATTTGAAAGCAATGTATAAGTAGTCAAACTGGAAGCACTTCCACCTAGTTTTCCCGTAATTACTGCCGCTGCCGTAGCAGTAGGACAAATAAGACAAACCATAGCCGCCTCGAATATCTCCTTATAAGATTCATCCATCGGACAAAATATTAACAACAACGCAATAATACCACAAGAAATGGCTTGAATAGCCAACAACCAGCCATGCCATACTCTAGGAACCAACTCTTTTGGTTCAATTTTACAGAATGTAAGCAACAATTGGGCAAAAATCAAGGAAGGAGTTAAAAAAGAAATCAACCCATTCATAAATGGCTTTGTCGGCTCCAGAAAAGTGAAGTTGGCAAAAACAAAATAACCGATAACTCCTGCAAGCATCGCTAGAGGTAACGTCCAATTCTTCATAAACTTAAACAAGTCCATCTTTCAATATTTATTTTAGAATACAAAATAAAAGAATTTAGTCCAAACACTCGTCTATTTTTCGGGTTTTGTGGCAAGTTTCGAATAAAAAACGCAAAACTTAAAGACAAAAGCCGAGTTTTCACTAAAAATCGCTACATTTGCAACTTAATTGATATGAAAACCGATAGACTTAAAATAATATTCCTGTTGTGTAGCCTGTGGCTGGTCTTTCCCTGTTTCTGCCTGGCGGCAAAGGGAAAGGACTTTGTAGTCGTCATTGATCCCGGTCATGGCGGACATGATCCCGGTGCTATCGGCAGACGTGGAAAAGAAAAAAACATCAATCTGAACGTAGCTTTAAAAGTAGGACAACTGATCCAAAATAACTGTAATGACGTAAAGGTAATATATACCCGGAAAACAGATGTCTTTATCCCTTTGGATCGTCGTGCACAAATAGCCAATAATGCCAAGGCCGATTTATTCATCTCTATACATACTAATTCCATAGCCCGTGGCAGAACTGTACGGGGAGCAGAGACTTATACGTTAGGACTCCACCGTACTGAAGAAAATTTAGAAGTTGCTAAAAAAGAGAACTCGGTTATTTTGATAGAGGATAATTATGAACAACGTTATGCCGGATTCAATCCAAATTCTTCTGAAAGCTATATTATTTTTGAATTTGTACAAGACAAAAATATGGAGAAGAGTGTAAAATTAGCCACTCTTATCCAAAAACAATTCAAGAATACAGCCAAACGAATAGACAAAGGAGTACATCAAGCCGGATTCCTAGTTCTACGTGCCACTTCCATGCCTAGTGTTTTGGTTGAATTAGGCTATATCTCAACACCGGATGAAGAACAATATCTTTTATCCGATGCAGGCACTACGGCGTTATCTAACAGCATTTATAAAGCATTCCTCAATTACAAGCGCGAACATGACGCCCCCATCGGCCGCAGCAGAGTACAAGAACAAGAATTACCAGAACCAGAAAACAAACCGAAAGAATCAAGAATAGAAATACAAACTGCGGAACCGGACACTGCAACGGAACCGGACAAGGTTACCAAAAAGCCTGTACCTGCCACACAAAAAAAGATCCGGTGTTAGACCAGGGGCACCAAGCCCCAAACACCTGCAAAGCCTGTATTTAAAATACAAATATTGGTATCAAACAAAATATTGCCCAAAGGAAGTAAACAACTGAAAGGTGTATCACCTGTTAGCTATTACCGCGAAAAAGGACTTTATAAATATACTTACGGAGAAAATACGGATTATAATAAAATACTACGCATGAAACGTAATATTACTCCTAAATTTAAGGACGCTTTCATTATCGCTTTCAAAAACGGAGAGAAAATGAATGTGAACGAAGCCATCAAAGAATTTAAAAAGAATAGATAATATAAAAGGTATAATTGAAATGACGAAAGAGGTAAAAATAGGATTAATAGGCATCGCTGCATTGGCTATGCTGATCTTTGGTATCAACTACCTGAAAGGAATAAATATGTTCCAATCTGCCAATTACTATTATGTAGAATATACAAATATAAACGGATTAGCCGGATCAAGCCCCGTCTTTGCCAATGGTTATAAAGTAGGTACAGTAAGAAATATCAATTACAACTATGCAAAACCGGGACATGTCACAGTAGAAGTGGAAGTGGACAAGGAAATGCGTATCCCCAAAGGAAGTACAGGAGAACTGGTTACAGAAATGCTGGGAACGGTAAAGATGAACTTACTCCTTAACTTTAATTCTACAGAATACTATCAACCGGGAGATACCCTGCCCGGCAAAACGAATGCGGGGCTCATGGGAGCCGCTGAAGAAAAGCTAGTTCCTCAAATAGAGCAGATGTTACCCAAAATGGATTCTATCCTATATTCATTAAATAAAATATTAGCTGATCCTGCATTGAGTGCAACCTTGCACAACGCAGAAAAACTGACAGCCAATCTGGATGTGACAACACGTCAATTAAACATGTTAATGCAAAAGGATCTTCCGCAACTTACTGGAAAATTAAACACAATTGCTGATAACTTCATTGCTATCAGCGACAATTTGAAAGGTATTGATTATGCTTCAACGTTCAATAAAATAGACTCCACTTTATATAATGTACAAATGCTGACAGAAAAACTCAATCGCAAGGACAACAGTATCGGATTGCTATTCAATGATCCTACTTTCTACCAAAATTTGAGTGCGACGACAGCAAACGCTGCAACCTTATTGGAGGATTTGAAAGCGCATCCTAAACGTTATGTACATTTCTCTTTGTTTGGCAAGAAAGATAAGTAACAGATTTGCTAATTTAAAAATATTCTAAATAAGTCTACTCAACCATTTTTCCACTTATTTTCAGTAAATGACTGCAAATAGGGAAGAAATACCATGTAGACTTATTTCATTTAAAATAAATAAAAGCCTATTTTGACTGATAGTCAGCTAAGAATCAGTCAATTATCAAACAACAAGAATCTTTCAAAAGCCTTTAGATAGAGGTTTTTATAAGTAACTGAAACTAAAGATATTACTCTTTAAAAATAAAAAGCAAGAAAAAAGCGATTTGTTTTTTCAGAAATTCATTTCGAA
>OGPF01000483.1_pt1 | contig 23578 bp, 19 predicted proteins | sample 1552871 | NCBI WGS metagenome assembly OGPF01 (sample SAMEA2580276, study PRJEB22360) | human gut metagenome | biome: human gut; feature: human-associated habitat; material: faeces | place: Denmark | collected 2008/2010
ATCGGTAGCAGCAGGTGTGCTGGCATATGAGATTGTGCGCCAGCGTTTAAAGGCATAGGTAAAACAGATACTGGCGGAAAAGGTGTAAGCGGATAAAGCCGGATGCCGCTCTGTGTGAAAACGCTTAAAATAAAGCGTATTGGGGAGAATAAAACATGGATTTGAAACAGTGCAGTGATGAAGAATTGATTGTACGGTACCGCGATGGAGATACAGATGCAATGGATTTTATATTTGAACGGTATAAACATCTGGTGCGTAAAAAAGCAAAAGCCATGTTTTTAGCCGGCGGTGATAATGACGATTTGATTCAGGAAGGCATGATTGGGCTATATAAGGCAATCCGGGATTATAATACAGACCGGGAGGCTTCTTTTGCGACCTTTGCAAGTATGTGCATCAATCGTCAGATGATTACGGCGGTGGCGGCATCAAACCGTAAAAAAAATATGCCGCTGAATACCTATGTTTCATATGATATGCCGGCCGGCGGTGATGAAGACAGTGATATGCGTCTTGTTGATATTCTGCAGTCGCAGACAGAGCTAAATCCTGAAAAACTGCTGATAGACAAAGAGCATAACTGGGACTTAAAGAGCCGTTTAAAAGAAGTACTGAGTACCTTTGAACAGCAGGTGCTGACTTATTATCTGGAAGGAATGGACTATACAGCAATTGCAAAAAAAATGCAGAAGCCGCCGAAGTCAGTTGATAATGCCCTGCAACGGATACGCAGTAAAGCGGCCCGTCTGACCTTAGAAAATTAAGTGATTGATGTTTGACAGGAAAAGTAGTATGCTGTTTATAGATAAAAAGTATTGTATGGCGGTGACGGATTTATAGGGGAATTAAGTGCAATGTGATACGGAATGACTGCGCCGCAGGCATCGCAGCAGTTCAGTCTTAAAGGTTGTTAATCAGGGAAATGTCTGCAGAATGGAGTTTACTATGAAAAAATGTTTGAAAAGGGTTATGGCACTTTTTATGACCTCATCACTACTGTTATCAGGGTGCGGTGCAGCAGAAAGTGCAGACGACCGGAAACCGGAAACAGGAAACAGAAGGTACAGAAACGGTAGAGCTTACGGTATGGGGAGAAAAAGATAATACAGCAACGCTTACAAAGATGATAGACAGTTTTAAAGAACAGTATAAGGGACAGGCGGATTTTAATATCACACTTGAAACACAGGCGGATTCAGGAGTAAGAGATGTGATGCTTACAGATGTCCACGGCGGGGCAGATGTATTTTCGTTCCCGGATGACCAGCTTATATCGCTTGTTGCAGGCGGGGTGCTGGTTCCGGTTCCTAATGCAGAAGAAGTGTCGGCAGAGAATATAAAAGAGTCAGTGGATGCTGCAACTCTTAATGGAAAATTATACGGATATCCAATGACGGCAGACAATGGATATTTTATGTATTATAATAAGGACTATTTTACGGAGGAGGATGTAAAGTCGTTGGATAAAATGCTTTCCGTAGCACAGGCAGCGGGAAAGAAAGTGGCGATGGAATTTAATTCGGGCTGGTATCTGTATTCTTTTTTTGGTAATACGGGTCTGAAACTGTCATTGAATGAAGACGGAGTTACAAATGCCTGTAACTGGAATGATACATCCGGTGATATAAGAGGTGTTGATATAGAAGAGGCGTTAAAAAGGATTACATCAAATGCCGGTTTTTTAAGCTGCCCGAATGGGGAAATTGCGGACAAGATGAAATCGGGAGAAGTAATAGCCGGTATCAGCGGTGTATGGGATGTTATGAATGCAAAAGAAGCGTGGGGAGCTGACTATGGAGCATGTAAACTGCCAGCTTATACATGCGCCGGAAGAGAAGTGCAGATGGCTTCATTTACGGGATATAAAATGATGGGTGTCAATGCCTATTCTAAAAATAAAGACTGGGCATGCAAGCTTGCAGACTGGATGACAAATGAAGAAAATCAGAAAATACGTTTTACAGAGCGTAATCAGGGACCGTCAAATATTAATGCAGCTGCTTCACCGGATATTAAAAAGGTAGCAGCAATACAGGCTGTAATTGACCAGTCAAAGTATGGTACACTCCAGAGGGTTGGAAATAGCTACTGGGATGCCTGTAAATCGTTTGCAGATACGATTCTTAGCGGAAACACAGGTGGTCTTTCGGAACAGGAGCTTATGGATGTGCTTGTAGACGGGATTACGGCGTCAACGGTAAAATAATAACCGGAAAAGCTGTTTTGGGATTACGCATAAGAAAAGAGGGTTTATATGAATAAAAAAAGAACAAGCCTGAAGGCGCTGATACTGGTGCCGGTATTTATATTAGGAATATTATCTGTACTGTCAAATGTTATGGCAGTTAATAATATAAGAAAGGTAAATCGGAATGCTTCACGTATTGCAGATGATTGCATGAACAGCATTTCCGAGCTTTCTGCCATTGAGAACGAAACACAGTCTATACATAAGCTGGGTTTGTCCCATATTATAGCAACGGACCTCAATACAATGATTTCCATTGTTGAAGAAATGCAGACAGAACAGGAAACGTTAGAGCAGGAGCTTGAAGATTACAGAAAATATGTAGAGCCGGAGGATGAAAGCTCCTATGAAACGGTTGTATCCAATTATGAGACGATGAAGTATGAGCTTGGTAATCTGATGGCATACAGTGCACTTGGAAAAAATACCGAGGCTTATGCACTGGCAAATGGAGCTGTCAGTGAAAGCAGCATGGCAATTCAAAATGAAATTAATGTCATGAAGGAGCATGCGAACACTGCGGCATCTGATGCGCGAGAAAAACTATCGGATGTTTATCTGGGTGCATTAGTAAGCAATGGCATAATTATTGCTATTAGTGTCACGCTTCTTATGGTGGCGTTATACTGTGTAATACGTTTTGTGATTAAACCGATTCTTGCCACGAATAAGGACATCAGGGACATTATCAGCGGAATTGATAAAGGTGAAGGAGATCTGACCAGGAGAGTCGCTGTTTTGTCAAATGATGAAATTGCTGATCTTGGAAATGGTATTAATCTGTTTATGGATAAACTCCAGCAGATACTAAAGATGATTATCGAGAACACGAATCATATGGAGAATGTGGTACGTGAGGTAGGAGAAAGTGTTGCAACGTCAAATGACAGTGCAACAGATTTATCGGCGATGACAGAAGAGCTGTCAGCAACCATGCAGGATGTAGGACATTCGGTCAGTGTTATTAATAATAATACTGAAAATGTACGCGGTGATGTTGAGATGATAGCACACAAGTCCGGTGAAATTAACGAATTCTCAAAAGAGATGAAGGCCAATGCGGATAAGATGGAGAGCGATGCAAGAAATAATATGGATAAAACCAATGAAACCATTGGAATTATATTAGAGGGACTTGGAAAGGCGATTGAAGACAGCCACAGTGTAGGACAGGTAACCAGCCTGACGGATGAAATTTTAAATATATCAAGCCAGACCAACCTGCTTGCATTAAATGCGAGCATTGAAGCAGCGAGAGCCGGCGAGGCAGGAAAAGGTTTTGCAGTTGTAGCGGATTCAAGCCGTGAAACGGCAAACAGAATCCAGCAGATAAATTCCGTTGTTGTAGCAGCTGTCAATAATCTTTCGGATAATGCCAATGAGCTTGTGGGTTATATACAAAATGCCATATTACCGGAATTCGAAGCATTTGTGGAAAGCGGTGTAAAATATAGGGATAATGCATCCTACATTGAAAATGCAATGCAGGAATTTACGGCAAAGACAGATATGTTAAAGAAAAATATCGATGAAATTGCATTGTCTATCAGTGCCATTACAACAGCAGTGGACGAAGGCGCAGAAGGAATTAATGGAGCTGCAAAAAGCACGCAGAATCTGGTTGAAGATATCGTAAATATCAGTGACAAAATGAATGAAAATAAAGTAATTGCACAGACATTGCAGAAAAGTACACATGTCTTTGCAAACTTCTAAAAAGAGTGTTCTCTGCGGTAATAGTCTTCTACAGGAAGTTTTATCGCAGAGAAAATAAAAAGTTGACTTGACAAATAAAGTGAGGTATAATATTATAGTTCTTGCGTAGAACGCAGGCTGTTGTAGCTCAGTGGCAGAGCACTTCATTGGTAATGAAGAGGTCGGGGGTCCGACTCCCCTCAACAGCTTTATAGAAAGAAAGACATTGAGCGGATTTTACAAAGTAGTCTGTTCAATGTCTTTTTGTATATTATTTTTGTATTTTATATGAAATAACCGTTGCCTGTACTCCTATAGATGTGGTATTATAACAACGTGTGGTTTTTGGGAAAACAAAAATTTTCCTACAGGCACGATGAATACGTTTTATGCAGGCTGGTAAGAATCAGCGGAATGGAGGAAACTATGGTAAAAGCTATTGTTGGCGCGAACTGGGGTGACGAAGGTAAGGGTAAGATTACAGATATGCTTGCTGAGGAGTCAGATATTATCGTAAGATTCCAGGGAGGAAGCAACGCAGGACATACAATTATTAACGATTATGGTAAGTTTGCACTGCATTTGCTGCCATCAGGTGTTTTCTATAATCATACAACAAGTATTATCGGCAACGGTGTTGCTTTAAATATACCTTATCTGGTAAACGAATTAAAAAGTCTTACAGACAGAAATGTTCCGATGCCTAAGATTTTAGTGTCAGACAGAGCACAGATTCTTATGCCGTACCATGTGGATTTTGATACCTATGAAGAAGCAAGACTTGCAGGAAAGTCTTTCGGTTCTACAAAATCCGGTATTGCACCATTCTATTCAGATAAATACGCGAAAATCGGTTTTCAGGTGAGTGAGCTTTTTGAACAAAAAGACAAGCTGATGGAAAAAATTGAAAATGTCGTAACTTTAAAAAATGTGATGTTAGAGCATCTTTATCATAAGCCGTTACTTAACGCGGAAGATATTTACAATACATTAATGGAATATAAAGAAATGATTAAGCCGTATGTAACAGACACTTCCGCATATCTGCATCAGGCATTAAAGGAAGGCAAGAAGGTTTTATTGGAAGGACAGCTTGGTTCTTTAAAAGACCCTGACCACGGTATTTACCCGATGGTTACATCTTCTTCCACATTAGCACCTTACGGCGCAATCGGCGCAGGTATTCCGGCAAGCTCCATTCAGGATGTTGTAACGGTTGTTAAGGCTTATTCATCAGCAGTCGGTGCCGGTGCATTTGTCAGTGAAATCTTCGGAGAAGAAGCGGACGAATTAAGAAAGCGCGGCGGTGATGGCGGTGAATTCGGTGCGACAACAGGACGACCAAGACGTATGGGATGGTTTGATGCCGTTGCAACACGTTATGGTGTCAGAATGCAGGGAACAACAGAAGTTGCATTGACTGTTATTGATGTATTAGGTTATTTAGATGAAATCCCGATGTGTGTCGGATATGAAATTGACGGTAAGGTGACAAAGGATTTCCCGACAACTGCACAGCTTGAAAAAGCAAAGCCGGTATTAAAGACATTCCCAGGCTGGAAGTCAGACATCAGAGGTATTACAAAGTATGAAGACCTTCCGGAAGCATGTAGAAATTATATCGAAGCCATTGAACAGGAAATTGAAGCACCGATTACAATGGTATCAAACGGACCGGGAAGACATGAAATTATTCACAGAGTAAGCAGTTATTCAAAGTAAAATAAATTGCAAAAAGGGGCTGTCACATGAAGAAATATGAAAATATTTCAACCGTGTGACAGCCGTATCCTTTTAATCGTCGGATTTGTGGGAGAGAATGCGGTATACGAGCATCATGGCATAAATCACGATTGGAAAGATAATATCCGTAAAAATCAGACCGTTAAACAGTGTACGGGCAGAATCTGTATTGATAAAAGCTGTAATCAGTGTTACAAGCAGTAAAAGCCCCCATGCAATGACAGCAGTGAGTGCGGCAATGCGTTTGATTTTTTTCATTATAAAATCCTTTCTATGTAACTATGATTTATTTAGTATAACATAAAGTGAAAAGGAAAAAAAGAAGTCATTCAGAATATGAAATGGTGGAATGGAGATTAGTGTGAAAAATCCTTAAATCTAAGATTTTTCACACAGCACTTTGTGCCGCAGGCGCCACAAAGTCGCTTTTTATCGCAGAGCCAAATAAGATTTGGCTCGCGATTCCTCCGGCATTAAATTGCCTGCGGAATGGAGATTATTATGTCAAATATTATTAAACGTACAAAGGGCGATTTGAAGTATCTTTTCAAAGACAGCGACAAGCTCTCGCCCAAAGCACTCAAGCGCAAACAGCGCGGCAAACGTGTTGCGGCAGGACTGGTTCTTGTACTGATCCAGCTGATTCTTACGATTCTTTTTTTATTCAGAATCATTACATTTTCAATCCTTCCGGTTCAGTATCTGCTGATTGTCAATGCAATCCTGATTCTTTTGCTGCTGTATGATTTTTGCTCACAGTTTACAAAGGCACATATTCTCGGTAAAATTTTAGCCGTGATTATGTCGTGTGTCATGCTGTTTGGATTTATCTTTATGACACAGCTTGCACAGACCTTTAATCTGATGTCCGGTTCGACCAAGACCGACATTGTGGATATTATCGTACTGGCAGATGACAAGGCCGACTCCGTGCAGGATGCCCTGTCTTATTCTTTCGGATATAACAGCGGCATTAACAGTGAGGCTGCCACAAAAGCCATTTCAGAAATTGAATCTAAAAATAATACGACATTAAATACGAAAGATTACACCGACTGGTCAGAAATGGTCAATGCCTTATATGCCAATAAGAATATTCAGGCTGTTGTCATGAGTGATTCACTCCGTTCAACTTTAACGGAGGAATTTGAAACATTTGAAGATAAAACAAAGGTTATCGGAACGATTACAATTACTACCCAGGTCAAGCTTTCCGCTTCCGATAAAAAGGTCAATGAAGAACCGTTTGTCATTTATCTGTCCGGAAATGACGGATACGGTCCGGTTTCTTCCAACGGCCGCAGCGATGTCAATATTCTTGCCTGCATCAATCCTAAAACCCGTCAGGTACTGCTTGTTTCGACACCGCGTGATTACTATATCACAATTGAAAATGCTTCCGGAAAGTCTGGTCTTGATAAACTGACACACGCAGGAAATGCCGGTGTCGATTACTCTATTAAGGCATTGGAAAATCTCTACGGTGTTACCGTGGATTACTATGTAAAGATTAACTTTACCGGCTGTGTAAAAGTGGTTGATGCACTTGGCGGCATTACCATCAATTCAAGCGTGGACTTTACAAACGGTCAGGATGCAGCTCCTGAAAGCTATCATTTTACAGTCGGCGAAAACCAGTGTGACGGTGAAAAGACTCTTGCTTTCGTAAGAGAAAGACACGTTTTCGGCGATGGCGATTTCCAGCGTGGACGAAACCAGGCTGCTGCCATCACAGCAATTATCGACAAGGCGACTTCACCTTCGATTCTTGCCAATTACAGTGCAGTGTTAAGTTCTGTTTCTAATATGATTTTAACAAATATGCCGCCTGCAACGATGACGTCATTAATTAAAGGACAGATTGCCAACACAACTTCATGGAATGTCCAGTCTTACAGCGTAGAGGGAACGCCGGCATCCCGCGATTGTACCGTATATAACCTTTCAAAGAAGTCTGTTGACCTGCCGGATTACGATACCGTAAATACAGCAGTCGAACTGATTCAGAAAATCAACAACGGCGAAGTATTCGATGTTTCCGAATACGTTTCTTCTAATTAATCAGATCTCTGTAAAAAAACTGCCGGTGCAGGATATGTATATAAAATACATTGCCTGCCCGGCAGTTTTTTTGTCTGACCAGCTACCTCCGTGTGCTGTTCAGCCTTTCAGATCCATTGTCGGAAATACCATTGAAAAGTACGCTTCTCTTGCTTTGTTGTTGTAGCCGTTCATTCTGCCGTTTAACACGTCAGGATTCACATTGACAGGTCTCTCATCGGCGCATCTTACGCGTGCTTTCTGTCTGCTCTGTTCTAATGCAAGCATCTGTTCAAAACTTTCGCTGCTGCTGTTTTTCTGTTCAGCGGCAACTCTGGCTGTATTTCCAACTTTTGAAACACTTTCGACTTTGTTAATGAGTTCCACCCTGTTTACGATAAATGTTTCTGCTGTAATCTCCTCCTTGAAATTATGCTGTACTTTCTTTTGTTTTATAGTTCTTTCATACTATATCTGCACATCTTGTGTCCTATTTATAGTATCGGCACATTTTCTAAAAATACTTAGCAATAATTTCGGCAACACCGTCTTCATCATTAGACGGTGCTATGATATCCGCTTTTTCTTTTACCGGCGGATACGCATTTTCCATGGCAGCGCCAAGACCGGCATATTCAATCATGGAAATGTCGTTCATGCCGTCACCGCAGGCAATCAGTTCTTCCCTTTGCAGTCCCAGCTTTTCAAGCAGCGCTGCAAGGGAACGGTCTTTTGCCACATTTTTCGGTACAATCTCTAAAAAATAATCGGCAGAACAGAATGCATCAATGACATCTCCGTGCCGCTTCTGCAGTTCCTGCTGAATCGGTATCAGCTTTTCATGCTCCCCTGCAATTAAAAATTTGGCAACCGGATAATTTACATACTGTTCCAGATTTTCCACACGGCGGACGGACGCATCATTACATTTTGCCTCCCGCAGCACATATTCATCTGTATCACTTTCCGAAATTACCTCATCCTTGTCATATGAAAGAGCATACACACCGTGTTCTTTTGCCAGTGTACAGACATCGTGTATACATTCCGGCGGGAAATTCCGGCTGTAAATGACTTCTTTGGTCTTACAGTTGATAATATTGCCGCCATTGTATGCCAGAATATAACCGCCGACACGGGAAAGTTCCAGCGCTTCTGCCACCGGCTCTATGCCAAACAGTGGTCTTCCAGATGCCAGAATAATATGCACGCCGCGCTCCGCCGCCTCCATAACCGCTTTTTTATTTTTGGTTGAAAGTTTTTTCTCACTATTAATTAATGTACCGTCCAAATCAAGGGCAAGTGCTTTATATTTCATTTTCTCTCCGTTCCATAAACTGCTTATTTCCTGCAGTTGCATTATCCTTTCTATATTTTCATTGCAATAATTCCAATTTTTAGTGTCACTATGCATTTATTTACTTTATCATTCCCTGCTTCTTTTTTCAATCGGAAGTTCGTGTTTTAACCGGTCCGCAGTTTATAAAATGCTTCAATGACATCCATTTTCCCATACCCGTAAATATTGTTCGGATACACCGTATTGTTTTCGCGCTTTGCCCCCCGGATTAACACCGATTTAACCTCGTTTGTTCCCATATAGGGCAGATTGCCGTCCGTAACACCCCATGTCAGAAGAAGGGCAGCAGCACCTGCCGCGTGGGCTGCTGCAACGCTTGTTCCTGTCCGTGTCGTATATCCCCCGCCTGCCCGGACACCATAGACGTCTACTCCAGGCGCGACAAAGTCCGGTTTTACCAGACCTGTCGCTGTATAACCGCGTCCGGATGCTGCATAAGATGCATCCGTAATATGATTATATGCCCCGACACTGATTACGCGCTCTGCCGCACCGGGTTCTGTAAGTGTTGTGGAAGGATTGGAATTCAAAAAATACGTATCCCCTGATAAAAACTGCTTTAATGGCAGCCATGCATTATACCGTCCCACAATATTAGTCAGGCTGTATACATGAATTTTCCAGATTCCCTGTGCCGGATTTATAAAACGCATAAAAATAACTTCATAACCTGATGCAGATTCCACTACTCTGTAATTCACTGCAACCTGTGAACGTTCCAGTAAAAAATTGTAGACCCCTCCTGTATCAATTCTTGCCGGGATCCGTGAAATCCGCTCTCCAGAAGGAGAGGTAATTGCCACCGATAAGATATCAAGACTTTCTGCCCATATTTCCATCACAAATCCGCGTTCATCTGCACCGACGGTAATTTCTATTTCGGAGGGTTCTGTATCTGATACCGCCAGACCGGATGTGTGTGTTCTGTTATTAGCTTCATTCCCTGTACAGGTTACAACTACTGTATTGACCTGCCTTGCCAATGTATTTAATAAATCTGCAAACGGCAGCGCACCGGTTCTTGAACCGGAAGCCGTTCCCAGTCCGACGCAGATAACCAGCGGCTTTTTTTCTCTGATGGCATACTGCTGTAAAAAGCGCACCCCCATCATCATATCCGTTTCCGAATAGGCTTCTACCCGCTCCGGCAGCAGATAAAAGTCCCGCAGATATTTTTTGGCAGGTTTTAGCTTTACCATCAGAATCTCCGCCTCCGGCGCTGCTCCTATGTAATCTGCGGTTTCCGATGCGGCTGCAACCCCTGCAAGAAATGTTCCATGTCCGTTTTCATCTCTTGACGGCACAATATCATAGGGATTTTGTCCTTCACGCTCTGCCGCGAGTGCCGCATTAATGTCCTCCCGTGTATACACCGTGCCGTACTGTACCATGCCTTGTACCTGTTCTCTGTCATACTGCTCTGTCCCTGCTGCTTCTCCTGTATCTTCTTCATAATTTACAGATTGTATCGTCTGGTCCCAGACTGCCGCAATCCTGGTTCTGCCGCCTGACGCTTTAAAATCTTCTCTTAAATAGTCGATTCCGGTATCTAAAAAGCCAATCAGCACACCCTGCCCACGCACATTTAACAGGGGCTGATTCAGTGTTGCCGTAATTCCCGATGCATCAAAGCTGGTCGTGTCCATCAGTCCGTACAGTTTCGGCACGCTATAATATCCCTGTTGTATATTAATATTCCGGCTGCCCGGATAATTTGTATACAAAATACACCACGTATCATTAATACAAGAAATACAGACACCGTCCTGTCTTTGGATTTGTTCAAAATAAAGGGAATTATATTCAATAATATAATCCCCCGTTTCTTCCGATACAATGAGCGAACTGCAATCCGGCACTTTTTTTGCTCCCGCTTTTTTGTATAGTATATTCAGTTGTGCCTTTACTTATGTATCCGTTTTATATCTGATTTATCCTATGGATTTACTTTATCAGCCTGCTTTATCCGTTCTGCTGTGTCAGTGCCGGTATTTCCATGCCGCGCATCTGAATTACCGGCGCACCCGTCTTTTTAATGTAATCGCCTGTGATAACGACTGTTCCGATATTGTTGTCCTTTGGAATTTCATACATAATATCCAGCATATAATCTTCCAGAATGGACCGCAATGCACGCGCTCCGGTCTTTTTCTCCATTGCTTTTTGGGCAATTGCTTCCAGTGCATCATCCGCAAATTCAAGCTTTACTTCATCAAGTTCCAGAAGCTTTTCATACTGCTTTAAAATCGCATTGCGTGGTTCTTTCATAATCTTAACCAGCATATCTTTTGTCAGGTTTTCCAGCGAAAAGATAATGGGCAGTCTGCCTAAAAATTCCGGTATCATGCCAAAATTGCGCAGGTCTTCTAAAGTTACCTGTTGCAGCAGGTTCGGGTCTTCATCATATTTATCCTTTAAATCTGCTGCAAATCCGATAGACGACTGCTGGTTTAAACGCTCTTTGATAATCTCATCCAGTTCCGGAAACGCGCCGCCACAGATAAATAAAATATTTTTCGTGCTGACTGTGACCTGCGGTACCATCGCATTTTTACTGGTTGCACCGACCGGCACCTCCACATCGCTTCCTTCTAACAGCTTTAACATGCCCTGCTGTACGGATTCTCCGCTGACATCACGGCTTCGAGTTTCCTTCTTTTTAGCAATCTTATCAATTTCATCAATAAAGATAATGCCGTGTTCTGCACGTTCTACATCATTATCCGCCGCCGCTAAAAGCTTGGATACCACACTTTCAATGTCATCACCGATATAGCCCGCTTCCGTAAGGGACGTTGCATCTGCAATTGCAAGCGGCACCTGCAGCAGGCGTGCCAGGGTCTTTACAAGATAGGTCTTTCCGCTTCCGGTCGGTCCAATCATTAACATATTGGACTTTTCAATCTCTACATCTGCCTGATCTCCTGCAGCTACCCTTTTATAGTGATTGTAAACAGCAACCGACATGACTTTCTTTGCATAGTCCTGTCCGACCACATATTCATCGAGCATATGCTTAATTTCGTGCGGCGCCGGAATGTTGCGTAAATCCAGTTTTTCTTCCGGTTTCTTTACCTTTTTCTTTTTCTTTATTTTCTGATTTTCCGGTATATCAATATCCTGATAGTTCATATTGCCAAACATTCCCATATTCGGCATCCCGCTCATTTTCATCATATCATCATAATTCATACCGCTGTTATTGATGGTATCAAATGTCTTTTGCAGGCAGTCCTGGCACACATAGACATTTCCCGGCATTGCAATCATTTTACCCGCCTTGCTTTCCGGTCTTCTGCATATATAACAAATCTTTTCGTATTCCTCTTCCTGATTGTTGATTGTATCGTTATTTTCACTCATTTTTTCACCATTCTGCCGCAAAATACGGCACCTTCTTTTACTGTAATTTTGTATACACGTTTAGTATACAGATTTGTCTTTGTTTTTACAATAAAATCTCTATAAAAAAATACCCGGTATGATGCAGATGGACAACATCTGTCCCTGCATTTTACCGGATATTTTACTTTATTGATTTACAAATTTATGTTTGTGCTTTATGTGCTTTGCCGGTTTCTTTTAAAGCATTATGCCGGAATGCTTATCAGCTCTTTTTGCCGAGAGTTACTTCAACACTCTTTAATACATACTCACTGCCTTCCTGATGATAGTACTGAACCGTTACCTTTTCACCGGCTGCGTAGTATTCCATAATAGACTTGAGGCTGGACATAGAGTTTACGGACTGGTCGTCAAAGCTTACAATAATATCATAAGCGCCCAGACCTGCCTGTGCAGCTGCTGAATTATTTTCAACGCTTCTGATTAAAACCCCCTGCGGATAACCATATGAAGAAGACATTGCACTTGTAATATCCACACCACTGATTCCCAGGTAAGCGGTTTCTGAACTTGAAACCTTGCTTCTTGTTTCACGGCTCATCAGGCTGTCAATGATATCCATGACATTCGATACCGGAATAGAATATGCCATACCTTCTACACCATCACTGGAAGTCTTTGCAAAGTTAATTGCGATAACCTTACCTTCTGCATTGAGTAATGCACCACCGCTGTTACCGGAATTAATCGCTGCATTTGTCATTAAAAGGCCTGAAAATGTTACATTATTAACAGTAATAGAACGGTTTGTCGCGCTGATAATACCATTTGTCACAGACTGGCCTTCACCCAATGCATTACCGATAGCAACAACCTCCTGTCCGATGGCTACATCATCACTGTCTGCCAGTTCTGCGATTGCAATACTGTTGATGGTTGAATCCTTAATATCTGAAAGATTGATTGCCACTACCGCAATATCCTTATCAGACTTTGAACCCTTTACGGTTGCACTGACAGATTCACCGTCCACAAAGACACATTTTAAATCATTTACATCACTAACTACGTGTGCATTCGTTACAACAAGCAGTTCTTTATCATTCTTACCGACAATAATACCGGTTCCGCTTGTCTGTGCTTCATAGGACTGGCTGCCGAACAGTCCATAGAAAGATGAAGAACTTCCTGAAGACACGGTTGTCGTACCGTTTAATGCCACCATTGCCGGAAGGGCTGCATTTGCAACGGACTGTGCATCCATACCCGTTGAAGCTGATGAAGTACTCTGTGCCGTTGTTGCGGTTACATTGGAAGTCACGGTTGCAATGTTGTTATAGTCGCTTGATGATTTTACCGGAAGAATCGTACTTCCCGTGTAATATACGCCATACATTACTGCGCCGGCAATTACACCGAACACGGCTGCCGAACCTGCCAGTTTTGCAAGCCTTTCTCCAAAACCGTCTTTGTTTTTATCCTTCTTTTTCTTCTGCCTTCCATTCTGCTGATTCATACTGCCCTGCCCGGCGCCTGCCTGCTGATAGGTTGTATCCTGCTGGAATGTACTGCTCTGCTGATAATAGGAAGTGTTATTGTTTTCCTGTTCAAACGGAATATTTCCTGCGCTGTATCTGTATTCTGAACTTTCTGCCTGTGTTGTTTCCGTTGTATTTTCATCGTCGTAATGAATTCGTTCTCCTGTCTTTGGGTCAAATCTCGGTCTTGGGTTATACTGGTTATTTTCGTCGTTATACATATCGATTTCTCCTCTCTGTCGTGTCTTTTGTTCTTAGATAAAAAAGAACACATCTCGTCTATGCTTTGTAGTATAGTAACGAAATGTGTTCTAATTGTGTTTTCTCTGTTAAGAATTTCTGAACTCGCTCTGCGATAAAAAGATAATTGTGACGCCTGCAGCACAATTATCTATGTGAAGAATCTTAAATTTAAGGATTCTTCACATTACTACTGTCCCGCTACTTCCATAACAGCCTTTGTAAGTTCTTCAAGTTTTGCATCTGCATCCGCTAAATTGCTGCCCTTAACGCCCATGTAGAACTTAATCTTTGGTTCTGTTCCGGACGGTCTTGCACAGCACCATGCATTGTCAGAAAGTGCATAATATAATACGTTGGATGACGGAAGTCCGGTAGACTTCTTTTCGCCGGTCTTTAAATCAACACATTCATCCTTCTTGTAATCTCTTGCTTCGAGTACGTCCCATGAACCGAACTTCTTCGGTGTTTCGTTGCGGAGCTTATCCATCAGTTCTGCAATCTTTTCAGCCCCTTCTGCACCCTTCATGGTAATTGCCTTCTGACCTTCTTTGTAGTATCCGTATTTTTCAAAAATCTGAATCATCTGATCCCACAGAGTCATGTTCTTTGTCTTGTAGTATGCTGCTGCTTCACATAATGCCATAACGGCAACAACTGCATCCTTATCTCTTGCATGTGTACCGACAAGGCAGCCATAGCTTTCTTCAAAACCAAATTCATATTCGTATGTACCCTGCTGTTCAAAGAACTTAATCTGCTCACCGATATACTTAAAGCCTGTTAATACCTCAATCAGCTTTACATTGTATTCTGCTGCAATGGCATCTGCCATATTGGTAGATACGATAGTTTTTACAAATGCGCCGTTATCGTGTAACAGATTCTTTTCCTTACGCTGTGAAAGCAGATATTCTGCAATCAGCATACCGGACATATTTCCTGTAAATGCCTTGTATTCGCCTGTCTTGGTGTCTTTGGAATATACACCGAGTCTGTCGGCATCCGGGTCTGTTGCCAGAATGATATCTGCATCTTTTTCCTTTGCCAGCTTTAATGCCAGTGTGAATGCCTTTGGGTCTTCCGGGTTTGGATATTCAAGTGTTGTGAAATCCGGGTCCGGTTTTTCCTGTTCTTTTACAATATAAACATGCTTAAAGCCCAGTTCTTTTAAAATTCTTCTGACCGGAACGTTACCTGTTCCGTGGAACGGTGTGTATACAATCTTGATATCATCCGCTACCTGTCTGATAATATCACCGTTGATGCTCATTTTCTTTAAAGCCTTGATATAAGCTTCATCCATATCATAGCCGATAACATTGTAAAGACCGCAGGCTTCTGCCTCGTCTTTTTCCATGGTCTTTACCGTATTGTAATCTGTAACAGCCTTTACTTCTGTAATAATCTGTGTATCCTTTGGTGCTGTAATCTGTGCGCCATCTTCCCAATATACTTTGTAACCGTTGTATTCCGGTGGATTATGGCTGGCTGTAATGACAATACCTGCGATGCAGTGCAACTGTCTTACGGCAAATGATAATTCCGGTGTCGGTCTTAATGACGGGAAGATATATGCCTTGATTCCGTTCGCATTGAGGCATAATGCTGCCTCGTCTGCAAATTCAGGGGACATTCTTCTTGAATCATATGCAATCGCAACGCCTCTGTCTGCTGCATTTTCCTTCTTAATAAAGTTTGCAAGTCCCTGTGTTGCCTTTCTGACAGTATAAATATTCATGCGGTTTGTACCGTTGCCGATAACACCTCTTAAACCACCTGTACCAAACTCTAAATCTTTATAAAAGCGGTCTTCAATTTCTTTTTCATTACCCTCAATTGATTTTAATTCAGCTCTTGTTGCCTCATCAAAATATTCATTGGCACACCACGCCTTGTAAGACTCCATGTAACCCATAACTTTAATCCTCCATATTTCTTCTTTTTACTGATTGAATTTATAAAAATTATAATACAATCCCTTTTTGAAATCAATCTTTTAATGATTCTTTAAATGCAGCAGCAACATTTTCTAACGCTTCCTGCTCATCCGGACCGTCTGCAATCAGCTCTATTTCATCACCGCATTTAATTCCTGCTGCTAAAATTGAAATGACACTCTTTGCATTGGCCGTCTTTCCTTCTCCATAAGCAAATGTAATATGGGAATCGTATTTGACAGCAGCATCGCACATTGCCCCCGCTGGTCTTAAATGTATTCCCAATGCACTTCCTACGACTATTTTTTCACTAACCATCTTTTCTCTCCCATCCGCTGTTTTCAGCTTTTTATTCTACCGGTTCTGGCCGGTTGTTTCAGAGGTACCGGCTGTTGTTGTTTCCTGTGTCTGCTGTGTTGTTGTTTCCGGCTGTGTCTGTGCTGCCTGCGCCTGTATCTTTACGGCTGCCTTATAGGTATCGTCCAGACTGCAGCCGCCCGGCAGCTGAAACTGTATCGATAATGTATATGTTCCTTCTTTTAAGCCTGTCAGATTCACCGTAGCTTTGATATCCGATGCCTGTGCTGCTGCCAGTGCTTCATCTGAACCTGTCAGTATTACATGAATGGTATCCTGATCGGTAATTGCTGCTTCCAGACCTGATGATAAACCGGAAAATGTAATATCAGATGTCTTCACCGTAAATTCCCTGCTGTGTACATCGGAAATCTTTACCGTAATGGAAACAACCGAATCCGATACCACACTCACATCAGACGGCACAAAATCTTCCATCCACAGACGAAATGTCTTATCACTGCTCAACCCTGTCACCTTTAACTGGTCGGAAGGTATCGTAATCTGTGTAATCTGGTCTAAAACCTTTGTCTCTCCCGAAATCGTAATCTGGTCTGCGGAACTTTGTACCTTATGAACGCTATAACCGTCCGCCGGTTCACCCGAAACAGAATATTTTAACGGTACGGTTTTAGACTTTTTGACACTTGCCGTATATTCCACTTCACTCTTTGACAGTTCAAGCTGCGGATCATCAATTACATTGCCGTCCGCATCGTATAAAACAATCGGTACAACACTCTGGATATTATCCTGTGCATTGCTGATGTCGCAGATGGCTTTAACCTGCGCAATCTTTGCAATGGTGGTTGATGAACCGGTAATCTTGATGGTCGATGGCGATACGGACTGTTTCGTGACTACATAGCCTTCCGCTTCCGTACCGTTGACTTCCATGCCAACATCAAACTGCTGTGTTACCCTGTTTTCAATATCCAACTTAACCGCTGTTGTCTTTGGCGTTACTTCGACATTGGTCAGCGTTTTGCCGTCTTTGACAACCTTTACATCAATATCGGCATAATCAGCAAATGCCGTAATCCTGCTTAAATCTGCCGTAGCTACAATATCTGCCGCTTTAATATCCGTGATAACACTTTTAGGTCCGCTTACATAAACCGAAATTTTACTGCCATCTGTAATCTCATACGTATAGCCCTTATCCGTAAGACTTTCTGTATTAATCAGCTGCACCGGAACGGTACTGATTGTCACCCCCATGGTCGGGTCGTAAATATTGACAATAATCGTCCACAATACAATTGCGCATAAAGCTGACAGGATTTTCAGGCTGAAATTTCTAAATATCTTTTCTTTCATTTTTCAACCTTCCTCTCCAAATCTTAAACGACTTGACATCTACTGTTTTCTTGCGCAGATACTCCAGCTTATTTCTTAAAGAATCCCTGTCAATGTCGCGGATAATTGAACCGCCCACCGCCACGGATACTGCACCGGTTTCTTCTGATACAATAATTGTAAAGCTGTCGGTGCCTTCACTGATGCCGACACCCGCACGGTGTCTGGTTCCCAGTTCCTTACTTAAGTTTGAATTATCTGACAGCGGAAGATAACACGTTGCCGCTACTACTCTGTTGCCCCGCACAATTACCGCGCCGTCATGCAACGGTGTATTATGCTCAAATATATTAATGAGCAGCTGGCTTGTTACAACACCGTCTACCTCAATACCGGTGCGGACATATTCCTCCAGAACCATATCCTGCTCGATAACGATTAATGCACCGGTCCGCACCGCTCCCATTTCATAAGCGGCACGGACAATCTCATCGGCTGTTTTGCTGCTGAAGCGTTCACCCTTTTCCCTGCCTTCACCAAAGTTAAACAGTCCGACAACCAGTTTTTTGCGCCCGAGCTGCTCTAACGCACGCCGAAGCTCCGGCTGGAAGATAATCACCAGCGCAATAATGCCAACACTGATGGTTTTTCCCGCAATCCAGAGAATTGTCTTTAAATTCAGTATATATGCAAACAGCGCAAATAATACTACAATGATAATTCCCTTGAGCAGCGCCCATGCTTTTGTATTTTTAATCCACACCAGAATGTTATACAGTACCACTGCAATAATGATAATCTCAATGACATCTGTCCACCCAATCCGTGGAATATATAATTTTGATAAATAATCGCTGAAAAAATTATTCCATGCTGTCACATACTCACCTCATTTCTGTTCCTTCCGGTCTTTACTCATTTTACCGCTTATAGCTTTCTTAAATATTTTCGTCATCCTGTTCTGATGAAGTCATATCACTGATGTCATGCGCCTTTTTCGTCTTTCTCGCATTAATCTGCTTGACCTTGACTTCGGCATTGACAATATTAATTTTCGGAACAGCTTTTACGTAATAATAGTACTCATCATCTTCATACTGTACGTATTCCGTTCTGGAATAATCCACACTAAAAAACAAAATCTGGCACAGATACCCTACAACCCCGCCAAGCACGGTTCCCACAATCATCAGAATCAGATTGATTTTGGCACCTGTCACTAAAATTCCTGCAAGCAGTACGATAAACTGTACCACAATCCCTGCCGCAATGGCATAGGTCCACGCATTATCAATCTTTAGCCGTCTGACTGCATATACTGCCGTAATCGTAACAACCATTGCAATTACAAACAGAATCATTTCTTTATTATTAAACAGACTTTCTACAATATACGAAATCTGCTGCATACTGTCATTGACTGACTTTGTCGTCAGTGCCGTTTCATATTCACTGGCTGTCTTAATAATGTAAAAAATAATCACACCAAATGCCGCCGGAATCATGGCGAATGCGTTAAAGCACAGCCCCGCCGCAATTGGAAGCAGGTACGGCATTTTTATCCAGCAAAGCAGTACCGTAATCACTAAAAGATACCCCTGCTTCGGTGTAAAACGGTAATACAGCAGATACATTAAAAGCACGATTCCCAGTACAATCAATGCAAATTCCGCAGAAATCGCATATAAATGAACCAGCATAAATACCGATAAGAAAAATATCATAAATCCATTTGGAAGAAAGGCACACAATACTGCCATTGCCACGGCTATCAGCGGATTTTTCAGCTTTGACATATATCCGATGCTTGCATTAAGCATCAGAAAAGAAACCAATGCCATCACAAACCGTACTGCCGGAACCAGATACGTATCGTATTTATTATAGAATTTCTTAAATCCTTCCTTTAATTCCAGTAAAAAAACCATGTGAGTCCTCCAATACTATTTTTTCTTTCTCTGGCTGTCGTAAAAACGTTCCAGCTTGTTCAGTCTTGAAAAATACTTTTTCAGACCTTTCCGCGAATGATTATACTGATAGGCATAAACCATTGCCGCAATGATGGTATATACAATTAACATCAGGATATAATATATTCCCAGTCTTTTTCCCACTGCCGCATAATCGAGCGAATTAATGTCGGCAACCAGTTTTTCAAGGTTGCATAACACATACAGTATCACTATGATTATATATGCAAATGTTGTTGCAATTAATGTACGGAGTACGCCAAACGCTACATAATCCCCCTTAAAATAGCGGGAATTTTTAATCATCTGCCTGCCTTCGTTTTTTTCATAAATTGCCATTTTCGTCATCATTTTAATCTTATTTTCATTCAGCAATTAATTCACCTCACTGCAAGTCATATTAGTGTAAGCATATCATATTTTTGTCTAATTGTATATTACTATTTGCGAGTGACCGCCATTCGGGGCTACAACAATTCGTACCCGTCTGCCTTCTGCCGTAAAAGTTCTGTCTGTGTTGGCAGAAAGATAATTGCTCCACACCTGTCCGTACTCGTCCGGAAGCAGTCTGGCAAGCACCGTCTGAATCCTGCTGTCAAATGTGCCGCTTCTCTGCTTGATATAGATAATGGTTACATTCGGCTGTGTGATGATTTCTCCATAATATGTATCATTTTCTTCGCATACATAAACATTGGAATAACGCTGTGTAAATCCGATTCCTGAAAGTCCGTCTGAAATGCTGCCGCTGTTGTCACCATTGCCGGTGTTACTGCCGCTATTACTGTTGTTTGAGGAATTCCCGCCGTTTGTGGATGAACCGTCGTTATTGCCGGAATTACTGCCGGAAGAACCGCCCGTCGTGCCGGATCCACCGTTTGAAGAACCACCGGAGCTTTCCGAACCGCTGTCCGTACTGCCGGAATCATCTCCGCCGTCCGAATCCGAATCACCGAAACCGCCGTCGTATGAACCGCTTCCCGAACTGCCTGAGCCTGTCCATGAACCGCCTGCCTGCCCGCCGCCTGTACCTGTACTGCCGCTGTCAGAGCCGCTTCCTGCGGATGTTCTACCGGATGACGTACTGCCCGATGCACTGCCGCTTCCAGATGCATTATTTTTTGCAAGGGTTGTACCGGTGTAAACCGGAAGGTTATTTTTTGAACCCTGTGCCACATTTTCAATTCCTTCAATCACAACAGAATCCGAAACGGTACCGACTGTTGCTGTTACAACGGTTGTTCCCACTGCCTTCACTGTGAGAATTCCGTCTTTATCAATCTCTGCCACAGACGAATCCGAACTGTTCCAGATGAGTGCCTGGTCCGTATTTTCGGGAACAACCAGTGCTGTCATCTTTAACTGCGTGCCTACCGGAACGGCACAGTCTTCAAATTCAATCTCTACTTCTGTTTCTGTATTGCTCATCTGCTGTGCCTGCGCCGAATCATCTTTTAACTTAATCCGGTCTACGCTGACACTCGCCGCATTGCTTTCCTTTTCCTTTTTTTGCTGTATAGAACCGGAAACGATGGAAGCAACTGTCAGGATAATGACCACGCCTCCGACTACACCCGGAATAACCCAGTTCTTTATTTTATTTTTCTTTGCCATTTCTTACCTTTCCCGTTTTGTTTTTTACTTTAGTATACCACAATCCTGTGTGAATGAAAAATAAATATCGTGTAAAAATTGCAGAATCTTTCGACACAAACCTGCAATTTCTGTACAAAACATAAAAACATATAAAAATCTTACAAAGATTGAAATTTTTTTGATTATTTGGATAATAGTGTGTTCTACTCACACAGCTGCTCATACCATTGCTTTGTCATACTGCTGTCTTTTGCATTAAAAAACATCGTCTGTGTGTCCGTCTGAATCAGAATGTACGGCGCATTTCCTTTATATATAAAAAGCATACATTTTCCGTAAGTATTCCCTTTAAAATGCCCTACCGCATAGGTTTCTGTTGCGCCGCCGTTGGTTTTCGTAAAATTATCGCGCGGCATTGTATCCAGCAGCTCTGCTCTCTGAATGGATTCTTTATCAAATGTGATTTTATAACCTCCGCCCTCAACCGTAAGCCTGTTATTTTCCATGATAAAATCCACTTTGACATGAATCAGCGGAAGCATTGCCGCAACCGTAAATACGATAGTTCCTGCAACAACAAATGTTATAATGCCCGTCCATATTTTTGCCCCTGCCGTTGCATAATTAAAGGAATAATTTCCCGACTGCATACGGTCCGCCACAAGCATATGTCTGTCATTGGGATTGTAGTAAAATCCTGTTTTCCAGTATTCGTCATCATCGACATATACCGGCGTGTTATCTGCATTTAAAATGGCATTTTTCTTTTTATACATCCGGAAAATCAGCACCAGAAATGCCACGCCTGACAGGCTTTCCAGTACGACATAGCTGTAAAACACAACCGCGTTCAGACTGTTAAAAATAAGTGCCTGTACGGCAATCATCACCCATGCCGCCGCATTACAGCTGCTCATGGCAAGGAGTGCTTCCCCGGTATATTTTTTTATCAGGTAATTGACCTGCTGGTTTTTCTGCGTATCCTGACTGTAAACCGTATGCTGTCTGCGGTTGATAAAAACATGCGCTATCCACGCCGTTACCGATACCGCCACGGCACAGATACAGAATATCCCCATTTCTTCCCAAAAAACCGGACGTTTTCCACACAGAAACGGCAGTACGCACAGGATTTCTATTAAAATAACGACTGCGTGATACCTGTACGGCACTGCGCTTTTTTCTGTCATTGTCAGTACCGCCGTGTCGATGTAGACCTTCTTTTTCTGCCCTTCTACAAGCCAGCCCTGCGCCACCTTGTAATCATACAATTTCCGGTGCATTGCGGCATTGAAGTAAATCGCCGCTCCTATGTATGCAAAAATCCACACAATCCAGATGATAACATAAAGTGCCATATTAAAAAAACACAGTATGCTGAGTGCCATGATTAAAATCAGATTAATGATATGAAACCGCTTCATTTTTCTTCTGGCATTCGTGACCTGTTCTGTCACCCCCGGTTCTTCTGCGTGTTCCGGTGGAATATGCACCCCCAGAACCATTCCGTTATTATACCGGTACTGGCTCATGAATCCATACCACATTGCACCGATTGTAATTAAATTTGCCGACGCAAATGTTATAAACATAAAAATCCCCATACTTCCTCCTATCCGCAGACGTCACAAAGCGTTGTGCGAAAATCTTTGATTTTAGGATTGTCTGCATACCTTCATCTTAGAATAAATCCCGTCGCACAGCTTTAAAAACTCTGCCTTTTCCATTCCCGTAATGCTGGCTTCCGCTGACAAAAGCTCTAATTCTGCTTCCAGCTTTTCCCGAAACTGCAAATCCATATCAACGACATCTGCCACTACCGCGCCGTGCCGTCTGTCAATCTTGATATAGCCTTCCGCCTTTAATATCTGATAAGCTTTATTCACGGTCATTGTATTAACGCCCGCTTCTGCTGCCAGCTGGCGGACTGTCGGCAGTTTTTCCTGCGCTTTTAATTCTCCTTTTCCGATTCCTTTCACTATCTGATTGCGAAGCTGCACATATATCGGCACTTCACTTTCCATATCCAATTCTATAACCATATGTTCGCTCCTTTCCTGCCGTGCTTTTGTATTATTTGTATTATGCATTATAATACAAATAATACTTTTGTCAACAAAATTTGGACTGATTTGCAGCTGTCTGTGCCAAAAAAGAATATGCAAAGCACATTCTCGCGCCGAGCGCGGTCGTTTGCGACAAAC
>OGPF01000484.1_pt1 | contig 23551 bp, 14 predicted proteins | sample 1552871 | NCBI WGS metagenome assembly OGPF01 (sample SAMEA2580276, study PRJEB22360) | human gut metagenome | biome: human gut; feature: human-associated habitat; material: faeces | place: Denmark | collected 2008/2010
GGCGGCCTTGCATTATTTTATGTATAGCCTATCCGCCGATCTGAGGAGTGCAATTTTTTCGTGCAACATAATGCTCGTCAATAGTTGGAAATGTATGTTTAGAACGCCACAATAACGTTACGATTTTTACACGAATATTAAAATTATGATATAATTTTCAATCGCATAGTGCTAAAATATAGCTGTAAGCAAAACTTATATCAGAAAGGACGGTTAAAAATATGAGAAGATTTAATGGCTTTATGCACGGCATCGATATCGGAGGCTGGCTGTCACAATGCAATTACAGTAAGGAACATCTTGATAATTTTATTACAGAGGAGGACATCAAGCGTATAAAGGGCTGGGGCTGCGACCACGTTAGAGTGCCTGTGGATTATAATATCTTTCAGGACGAAAACGGCTTTATAGAGAGCGGCTTCGACTATGTTCAGAAGTGTATCGATTGGTGCGGAAATAACGGTATCAATATGATACTTGACCTCCATAAGACAATGGGCTTTTTCTTTGACAAGGCTCAGGCTGAAAGCGGGTTCTTTGATAACGCTGATCTTCAGCAGAAATTCTATGACCTTTGGGAAGAGTTTGCAAAGCGTTTCAGCAAATATTCTGACAGGGTCTCTTTTGAACTTCTCAATGAGGTAACTGACCCTAAGTTCAGCAAAAAGTGGAATGCTATCGTTGAAAATGCCATAAAGCTTATTAGAAAATATAGTGCTGATATAAATATTATTGTGGGCAGCTACTGGAACAACTCTATTGATTCAATGAAAGACCTTGATAAACCTTATGACGAGCATATAGTTTATACTTTCCATTGCTATGACCCATTTCTTTTCACTCATCAGGCTGCCTATTGGGTAGATGAGATGCCGAGAGATTTCAGGATCGATTATCCTGGCAGCGTCCCAAAATACAGAACTGAGATAAAGCGCCTTGGTCTTGAATATATGCAGACATACGAGGAAGTCAAGACAGAGAAATTTACGCCTGATTATTTTATGGGAAGATTTGCTGAGGCTGTAAGGGTCGCAGAGGAAAGAAATGTTCCTATGTATTGTGGCGAATACGGTGTTATAAATCTTGCATCTGCTGAAAATACTCTTAACTGGTACAAGGATATAAGCAGTGCCTTTGAGAAATGTTCTATCGGAAGAGCGGCTTGGTCATACAAAGGTGTTGACTATGGCTTTATTGACGGACATCTTGACAGCGTTCTTGATGAACTGGTAAAGTATCTTTAATAGATCATTTCTTAATATAACTCCATTTTTGGACAAGCTCGGTCACGTTTGCCGAGCTTGTTTTTTTATGCTTAGTTTCATAAATTGATGTTTGCTCATAAAATTCTATTTACGATAATTATTTGATATAAATAATTGAATATTGATATAATAGTTTTAAAACAAAGCGTATAATATAAACATAATAATTCATAGTCACTTTCTTATAATAACTTCCGAATAAACAGACCTGCTTGAATGTCAAGTGGGTCTGTTTTCATATATTTATAATCTTTCATAAATTCGATATTAAACACTTTTATGATATTTATGTTAAGTTTTTGATATAAACAAAACGATTACATGGTTATAATATATACAGAAACAACAAAATAAATTGCTTTTAGCGAAAAATTTTATTGAAAAATAGGAGGAAAAGGTTATGAAGATCAAAAAATTTGTAGCAGGTCTTTCAGCAGCGGTTCTCGCAGCAACAATGATGTCACTTTCTGTTTCGGCAGCAAAGCTTGGCGATGTTGTTCACCCGTCAGAGGAGGACTCAAAAATGAATGACTCATATTACTCTATCGGAGCAATGGGCTTTTATATGGGTCAGGACTGGACCTGGAATCAGGGCGACTGGGTAGGCATTGATGATACTGGCAAGATAACTGTTGAATATAAGATAAGCAAAGTTGTCACCGACAAGACAATGTCAGGCAAGGGAACTCTTGGAGATATGGGCGTTATGGTGGCTAATCTTCCTGATGGTGTTTATCCTGTGGACGTTAAGATATCTGACGCAAAGTTCGTTGCCGAGGACGGCACAACAACGGTTTTTGATTCGATTAATTCTATCACTTCATTGGACGAGGACCCAGAGGGTGGAATAAGAATACATATCAGACCAACTGAAGAGGTCGATGATGAAACAGGCGAGGTAACAAAGAAATCTCGTCCTGAGGTCGCAGGCTGGGAGAAGGAAGGCGCTTTCAACGGCGGCACACTTTCAATGACGCTTGATTTCGGTGTTGCATCTGCCGAGGGCGGAGATTCAAAAACAGATGCTTCAAAGGCAGATTCAAAGTCTGATGCTTCAAGCTCAAAGGCTGATACGTCAAAGAAAGACGTTTCTTCATCTAAGGCAGATGCAGGCAAAACTTCCGCAGCAGCGGCTACATCTTCAAAAGCATCTGACGATACATCTAAGGCAGCAGAAACAGGTGCGGCTGTTGGCGGAGCACTTGCAGTTATCGCTCTTGCCGGCACAGCAGTGATCGTTGCAAAGAGAAGAAAGTAATATTCGGAGGTATGACTATGAATAATGCAAAAAGAGTTTTGACATTTGCCCTTGCGGTTTGCTCGCTTTCCGCATTTGCATCTTGCGGAAGTTCAAGTGATTCATCAAGCAAGGTAGTTGACAAAAAGCTTAAGGAAGATCAGCAGCAGATAGTTCAAAGACTTGCTGATGATATGAAAGATGTGAGAGATCTCAAAAGCAACGAAATAAAGTGGTTTTCACATTGGGATATCAACCCTACTGAGGCAGAGGACAAGGAGATAGGTGCTGACCTTGCTTTGTTCAAGACAAAGTATAATGGTAAGATAAACTGGGTGCAGACCACTTGGGAAACTAAGTTTGACGATCTTGCGGCACTTGTAATGTCAAATGATTCACCTGATTTCATCGGTGCTGATGATATGGACGTTTTCCCTAAGGGTGCTATAAAGTCAATGATAGAGCCTATCGACGATTATATCGATCTTTCAAAGCCTCTTTGGACAGACATAAAGGGTGCGACAGATCAGTTTATGCTTGGCGACAAGCATTATGTGAGCGTTATCAGAACAGACCCTGCATATGTTTTTGTATACAACAAGCAGACAATGGAAGATAACGGCTATGACGATCCTGCTGAGCTTTTCAAAGAGGGAAAGTGGAACTGGGATACATTCACAGAAATGTGTCTTGATTTTACTGACGCTGAAAGCGATAAATACGCTCTTGACGGCTGGTATTATGAAAAGGCTTTGCAGCAGTCTTCCGGTGTGCCGCTCATCGGTATCACAGACGGCAAGCTTGTAAATAATATTTCTGATCCTATGATAGCAAAGGCTCAGAATATGATGTATGAGCTGCAGAAGAACAATGTTGTTTATCCAAAGCACGAGAATAACTGGAAACTCAGAGGCGACGCAGAGGGCAGCGGAATGGCAACAGGTCTGACGCTTTTCTATCCTATCGGACTTTGGGCACTTGAGAATGCTCCGTCAACAACTGTAAACTATGGCGATGTATCAAAGGGAGAGGTAATGTTCGTTCCTGTTCCTTGCTCAGCTGATAGTGATAAACAGTATATCCCTTCAAGAGTACACGGCTTTAGCATTGTAAAGAACGCTCAAAATCCTGAGGGCGTGGCAGCTTTCCTTGAATGCTGCCGTTATGCAGAGCTTGACGAGGCTGCACATCAGATAACCCTCGATCAGTACAAGGACGATTACGGCTGGACAGATGAGATGCTTGAAATGAGAGAAACTATCTATGATCTGTCTGCACAGAATCCTGTATTTGACTTTGAACAGGGCGTATCTGCCGACCTTAACTCTATTTGCGATACTGCAATAAGAGGAACAATGAATCCGCAGGAGTCAAAGAGCTGGTCACAGGTCGTTCAGGAAAATGAAAAGGCTATAGATTATCTTATCGACGAGGCTATGACTTCAATGAAAGAGGCTAAATAATATCTAATTATCAGAAAAAAGGGCGGCAGGGTGATTTGCCGTCCTTTTTCTATAAATATGAGGCTTTACTTGTGTCTGTAAATATGATATAATAAGCTAAAAAGCAGGGGGTGAAAGCTATGGAAATAAACAGAGAATTGTCTAAGCGGCAGTTTATGCAAAAGGAAAATGACTATCATCATTCACCATATGAAACGGAACTGGAATTTTACTCTGCGGTGCGGGCGGGCGACCTTGAAACGGTCAAACGTTTGTATACGCCGCTGGATACAAACGGAAAGGGCAGACTCAGCAAAGACGACCTTAGAAACGTCAAATATCATCTTGTCATAACCATAGCTATGCTGTGCAGGTTTTGCATCGAGGGTGGACTTGACCCGGAAACTGCGTATACCATAAGCGATATATACATTAATAAATGTGATGAGTGCCGCAATGAAGAAAGCGTTATGGCTGTACACAAAGAAGTCATCGTTTATTATACAAAGCAAATGAAAAAGGCTGCGTCACAGAACGTTTACTCAAAGCATATCCTTATGTGCTTTGACTGCATTTTCGATAATATTTATAAGGGCGTGACCGTCAATCAGATAGCTGATGAACTGAACATAACGCCTCAGTATCTTTCAAAGCTTTTCAGAGAGGAAGTTGGCGTAAAGATCTCTGATTTTATTATGTCAAAAAGGATACAAGCGGCTGAAAATATGCTGAGATATTCTGAATATAGTCCGCTTGATATAGCCAATTATCTTGCTTTCAGCTCGCACAGCCATTTTATTGCCTGCTTTAAGAAACAGACAGGACTTACGCCGAAACAGTATAGAGATCAGTTTTTCCGTGCAAACTGGAACAAGCATAGCACAAGCAGATCGAAAATTTAAGTTGACGTTAATAATCTGATATTTGCATTACTTTTCTGATATAAATATCACATCTGTTGATTTATAATACTTATAGAAGATAAAAATCTGGTATTTATTCGGAGGTAATGAAAAATGAAAAAAGTTTTGGCTATGTCGATTCTCACAATGATAGTTATGTCTATGGGTGGCTGCGGGGCTTCATCTGACAGCAGTTCTTCGCAAGATGTCAGCAGCAAGGCGGAAACGGAAAGCAATTCTCCATACACGGTTGAGGCAGATTTCAGCAAGGGTGCGTCAAATGATTTTTCCATTTCAGCAGGCTGGTCAAATGGTGATCCGTTCAACTGCTCGTGGAGCGAGGATAACGTAACTTTCAATGACGGAAAAATGCAGCTTACCATTGACAGTATGGGCGATTCCGAAGCGTACAGAGGCGGCGAGTATCGTTCAAAGGAAAATTATGGCTATGGACTTTATGAGGTATCGATGAAAGCCATAAAGAATGACGGCGTTGTATCATCATTCTTTACATACACAGGTCCGTCGGAGGATAATCCTTGGGACGAAATAGATGTTGAAGTCCTTGGCAAGGACACAACAAAGGTGCAGTTCAATTACTACACCAATGGTGTTGGCAAGCACGAATACATGTATGATCTTGGTTTTGACGCTTCTGAGGATTTTCACACTTACGCATTTGAGTGGAAAGAGGACGGCATAACTTGGTATGTTGACGGAAAGGAAGCATACAAGGCTACTGAAAATCTGCCTGTTACGCCTGGTAAAATAATGATGAATGCGTGGAATGGCATTGGAGTTGACAGCTGGCTGAAAGCCTTTGACGGCACAGTTCCGCTGACGGCTGAATATGAGTGGGCAAGGTTTACGGCAGAAAAGTAAAGTGATCCGCATATTATGCTTGCGTTTATGTCTTGATTTTTTTAGTTAATGATATTGATATTTGAACCGACCCCATTTGCTAGGTCAAAAAGTCTAGCGAATGGGGTCGGTTTATTTTACAAAGATAAATTTCATATATTCACTCTTCTCATGAGCCTGACTATTTATGATATCATGAGTATATTTCTGTATAGGGGTGTTTTTTTGCTATAATTTTCATTTATATTCTCACATCTCAACTTCTCGGTTATACGCCTCTGCCCCCTCGACATACAGCGTTCTCATTTCTTCAAACGAGTCGCTTGGGGATAGGATAACGCCGTCTTTGCCGAACTTATTGAAGTAGTATTTGACTTGGATAGGCGGGGAGATGAACTCGTTGACAGTGTTGGGCTTGGGCTTTTCATTGCCTTTCAGTATGGGGCGCTGATAGAGTATTTTGCCGAACATTTCAACGCCTTTTTCGGTGAGGTACACTTTGGAGATATCGCTCTCATCACTGCCAAAACGTGGGTCGCTGAGTAGGTGCTTCACGGACTTGACGTGACCCTCTTTCAGCCGTTCGTATTCGGTGACGGAGGAGTATTCCTTTTGGCTGAGCTTTTCTGCGATGCTTAGTCCGCTCAATCTGCTTATGCGATAGCTGTCGGCTTTGAACTCTTTGCCTGCGCTTTTTTCGTCGGACAGGCAGACAAGATAATTATACATCTTATATTCGTCGCTGACGATACGGTAGGGGATAAGCCTTATGCGGCGCTTTTCACGGCTGTACATATTAGAATATGCGTAAATGAAGCTGTAATATCTGCTGCCGTTTTGTTTGATGACTTCATTTATTTTTATGATATTGTCGGCGAAAATGAGCCTTTCACGTTCGCAATCTGACAGCAGGGCATAGTCCTCATACACGGCTTTCAGAAATCTTCTTAGGGTCAAGCTGTACACCTTGTTTTCATAATAAAGGTCATCACTGCTCAGTGTATCGTAAAGGTCACGGCATATGCTGAGCCTTACTCGCACTGCATTTTCGGTCTTGGTCTTTTCGTATTTTGCAGAGAGCTTTGAGATAAGATAGCTTTTTATTATCTCCTTGCTTTTATCATCAAGGCTGTCATCGATCTCCTCGATCTGCCATTCTACGAATGCGTTCAGAAGTGGGATACCAATATATTTATAGTTATCGTCACTCTTGTATTTTAATGATGCGATATATGCTGAATCAAATATACTTGTGAGAAATGAGGACATTGATACGCTGCCGTTAGGGGAAAGGCTTGTTTCAAATATGGACTTGTCCTTGATAATGACGGAATATGCAGAGGGTGAGAGGGGTATGGATTGCACCTCTGCGATATATGGTACGTTTTTGTCACGCTTGGGCAGAAATGTGCTTGGGGGTATGAGCATTTTTATCACCTCTTGTATCCATTATATCACAAATGTACTTTTTGTCAATATCATAGAAAATTATTTTGCTGAAATTGTGACATAAATGCCGTAAAAACGTGATAAATGTGCAAAAACATAGATAAAAAAGTTTTTGAAAATTACACTTTTGTTGACGATGATAAGGTGGTATAATGTATACAGAACAAAGGACAGGAGGTGATAAAAATGGGAAAGACGATCCTTACGGCTATCATTGTAGCTGTACTTGACTGCGCTATCGCAGCTGTCAAGGAGATTGGGGAATGAGATGAAATAACGACAGACGGGAGGTGATGAAAATGCTTTATGTAAAACAGCCACTTTCTATTGACATTTGTGTCTGAAAATGGTATAATATTTATGTATTAAAGCGCTGATAAGATAAGTTTGGTGTTTTATTACAGAATATCGTTGATTATTTTGTCAACTTTGACCTACTACACTAGTGCGAATTTGCGCTAGTCTAAAACTGAGAGCCTTTATACACCGCATAAGTATAGCTACTACACTGGTGCAAATTTGCACTAGCTGGCAAAGTTTAACATCAAAACCAACAAATAAAAAAATCCCTTAACGCTCAATGCGCTAAGGGATAACTAATATAAGGAGTAATATTTATGGCAAAAAAGAATAAAATGAAGCCTAGAGAGCTGCGTGAGGCTCAGAAAAAAGCCAGACAGCTCAAAGCGGCTGAGATAAATAATAACGCTGCTCCTGCGATCGCTGCCATGCCTGCTGCAGAGGTCATTGCACCTGTGGCAGAGAAGAAAAAATCCTCCGTAAAGGCGGCAGGAATGAAGTCTATTCTTGTCAGCGAAAATAAAATGTACATAACCTCTTTCGGCAAGGGCAATTCTGCTGTGCTTGAATATGAGGTGGACAATAATGACTACAACAAAACTCAGCTTTCTTCAAAGGACAACAGCAATATCGAGCTTGGTGATGTAAACGAGGTAAACATCACTTTTTCAAGCAAGCATGGCTTTGGGAGCGGAGTGGAGATAAATACTTCAAACCCTACTCACAGAAGCGGTGAAAGCTCGCCTGTAAGAGGGGATATGCTGGGGCTTAAATCGGAGCTTGAAAAGCGCTTTTTCGGCAAAACTTTTGATGATAATATACATATCCAGCTTATTTACAACATTCTGGATATCGAAAAGATACTTGCGGTGTATGTAACGAATATCGTTTATGCGCTGAATAATATGCTTGGTGTAAAGGGTTCAGAAAGTCATGACGATTTTATTGGGTATCTTTCCACAAATAATACTTATGATGTTTTTATTGACCCTGATAATAGCAGTTTATCTGATGATAAGAAAGCGAATGTCAGAAAAAGCCTTAGCAAGTTCAATGTCCTGCTGAAAACTAAGCGCCTTGGCTATTTCGGTCTTGAAGAGCCAAAGACAAAGGATACAAGAGTTTCGCAAGCTTACAAAAAGCGTGTTTATCATATGCTTGCAATTGTGGGGCAGATAAGACAGTGTGTTTTTCATGATAAATCGGGTGCAAAAAGATTTGACCTTTACAGTTTTATTAACAATATTGATCCCGAATACAGAGAAACCCTTGACTATCTTGTAGATGAGAGATTTGATTCTATAAATAAGGGCTTTATCGAGGGTAACAAGATCAATATCAGCTTGCTTATTGATATGATGAAAGGCTATGAGGCTGATGATATCATACGCCTTTATTATGATTTCATTGTGCTTAAATCTCAGAAAAATCTCGGCTTTTCTATCAAAAAGCTTCGTGAGAAAATGTTGGACGAATACGGCTTCAGATTTAAGGACAAGCAATATGACCCTGTGCGCTCAAAGATGTACAAGCTTATGGATTTTCTGCTTTTCTGCAACCACTACAGAAATGACGTTGCCGCAGGCGAAGCTCTTGTGCGCAAACTGCGTTTTTCAATGACCGATGATGAAAAAGAGGGGATATATGCTGATGAAGCGGCAAAGCTTTGGGGCAAATTCAGGAATGATTTTGAAAATATCGCCGACCACATGAACGGTGACGTTATCAAGGAGCTTGGCAAGGCTGACATGGATTTTGATGAGAAAATTCTTGACAGTGAAAAGAAGAATGCGTCTGACCTTTTGTATTTCTCCAAAATGATATATATGCTCACATATTTTCTTGACGGCAAGGAGATAAACGATCTTCTTACAACGCTTATCAGCAAGTTTGATAACATCAAGGAGTTTTTGAAGATAATGAAAAGCTCTGCTGTTGATGTTGAGTGTGAGCTTACGGCGGGCTACAAGCTGTTCAATGACAGCCAGAGGATAACCAACGAGCTTTTTATCGTAAAGAACATTGCTTCCATGAGAAAGCCTGCGGCTTCAGCGAAGCTTACGATGTTCCGTGACGCACTGACTATACTCGGTATAGACGACAATATCACGGATGATAGGATAAGCGAGATTTTAAAACTTAAAGAAAAAGGCAAGGGCATACATGGTCTGAGAAATTTCATAACAAACAATGTTATCGAGTCCTCTCGGTTTGTATACCTTATCAAGTATGCGAACGCTCAGAAGATAAGAGAAGTGGCTAAGAATGAGAAAGTTGTCATGTTTGTTCTTGGGGGTATCCCTGACACGCAGATAGAGCGTTATTACAAGAGTTGTGTGGAGTTTCCTGACATGAACAGTTCTTTGGAAGCAAAGCGCAGTGAGCTTGCGAGAATGATAAAGAACATCAGCTTTGATGATTTCAAAAATGTGAAACAGCAGGCAAAGGGCAGAGAAAACGTGGCTAAGGAGAGGGCAAAGGCTGTTATCGGGCTTTATCTTACGGTCATGTATCTGCTGGTGAAAAATCTTGTAAATGTCAATGCAAGGTATGTTATTGCGATACACTGCCTTGAACGTGATTTTGGGCTGTATAAGGAGATAATTCCTGAGTTGGCTTCAAAGAACTTGAAAAATGACTACAGGATACTTTCACAGACGCTTTGTGAACTTTGTGATGATCGTGATGAGTCGCCGAATTTGTTCTTGAAAAAGAACAAGCGGCTGCGCAAGTGCGTTGAAGTTGATATCAATAATGCAGACAGCAGCATGACAAGAAAATACCGCAACTGTATTGCTCATCTTACTGTAGTTCGTGAACTGAAAGAATACATAGGAGATATTCGTACAGTGGATTCTTACTTCTCCATTTATCATTATGTTATGCAGCGCTGTATCACGAAAAGGGAAAATGACACAAAGCAAGAAGAGAAAATAAAGTATGAGGACGATCTTTTAAAAAATCACGGCTATACGAAAGACTTTGTAAAGGCTCTCAACTCGCCGTTTGGATACAACATTCCGAGGTTTAAAAATCTTTCAATTGAGCAGTTGTTTGACAGAAATGAATATCTTACTGAAAAGTAGCGTGGTGTAGATACCGCCGCTCTATTGGGGGACAGGTGGCGGCGGTGATATTCATTCTTGTAAAAGATGTTGTGGATATTCTGTTTGATTTGTTTTTTGGAAAGAAGAAGTAGGACAAGTGAAAATCAGAGCGCTGTATGCAATGTGGTGCGGATATCTACAAACGCTTAGCAGCATAAAACTGATGAAACTCCTTAAAAAGCTGAATATTTTTCGATTTTCTACCTCATCAGCGTCATTAGGGGAATAGTCCCAATCGTCTGTAGAAGCGATAACAACAGTATCGTTCTTAAAGTCAACTATAGCGCCAACACCATATGTAGTGATAAGCTGAGTTTTTCTTATATCTCCAACGGAGATCTTTTTGTCTGAATTTTGGTTTAGGCATTTAATTGCCCCCTATCTTTTGGTAAAATAAATATTTGCGTTTGGCTCAACATTTCGTACAGAATTAAGTATGGTAGGAATATCTGAGCCGTTTTGATTATCTGCGCTTCTGAACAAAGCAATATCTTCATTATGATAATCGGTAAAAACTAATTTGTTTGGAAGCCGCTCTGTCAGAGTGGCCCAACAATCAAGGTAATAATCGAGCCATTCTTCTGCATAATCTCTTATTCTAGGCTCGATACTTTCGACACGTTCAAGCATGGTTCGTTTTATCTGCTCTATATCTTTATCATCAGCATTTTTTCGACGATGGCAGCAAAAATCCTGTCCTCACACAGAAGATCGTGGACAGCGTATCGAGGCTTTCTGAGAAGGATCAGAAACTTGTGTTGGAGATTTCGGAGAGGTTGGGGAAAGATTGAATCGATAAAGTGCCTTAATGCTAGTCATAAGGCACTTTTGCTATGTGGAGCATACAAAAATAGAGTTACGCTTTTCGATTCCTCAAAGCATAACCCTACTTGTTTAGTTAATACAAAAACTTTCCCTGCGGCGTTAAGTTCTGATAATAAAAAAAGCCATGACGGACAATGCCCGTCATGGCGAATGACTGGTCGAGGTGACGGGACTTGAACCCACGGCCTCTGCGTCCCGAACGCAGCGCTCTACCAAACTGAGCCACACCTCGAAATACCACTGTAATATTATATCACACCCATCAAACCTTGTCAAGGCGTTTTTTCTGTTTTGTATCCTCTTTGCTCTTTTTTACTGCGTTGACCTTTGGCGTATGACGAATTTATTGAAATCATTCTCATTGTAACTTATTTTCATTGACATATGCCTTGTGTTGTGATATTATATATATAAAGGTGTTTTTGTTTAAAAGTTTTTGTATGAGGTGATGAAATCGATGAATATGAAGAAAAGAATGTTGAGCATTGTCCTGTCTGGCGCAATGGCTGTTTCTACTGCTGTGTCTGCTGGATCGTTCAGTGCCTTTGCCGTGGCGCAATGTGTTGCGTATTCAGGCTCTAATGTTAATGATCAGGACTATGTGCAATGGTCTGACACAGTGAAATCTTACCTGACAGTGTGCGACAACGGCAATTATATGCGTGTCCAGTCAGGCGCTATCAAGGGCAAGCTCCTTGTGGAATATTACAGCTCTGATTTTGAACCGCTCAGCACTAAGCTTATCGACAATGAACTGCCGATCTTTGGTGCTTTCTATGACTCCGGCAATAATTATTATGTCCTTAGCGGTCAGGAAAATCCGAAACAAAACGACTCCCTCGAGGTTTTCCGTATAACGAAGTATGATAAGAATTGGAACAAAATAAAGTCCTGCGGTCTGTATGGAGCTAACACTACAGTTCCATTCGATGCAGGCTCGGCAAGAATGACCCATAGCGGTGACCACCTGCTTGTGAGGACCTGCCATGAAATGTATAAATCAAGCGACGGCAATAATCATCAGGCTAATGTTACCATTGAAGTGGATATGCCTTCAATGACTATCACTGATTCATATACCGGCGTCATGAACGTTGATTATGGCTATGTTAGCCACTCCTTCAATCAGTTTATAAAAACCGACGGCAACCATATAGTCGCCCTCGACCATGGTGACGCTCATCCACGTTCTGCCGTTCTGGTGAAGTATAATTCTGATTTTACTACAGGCAAATTTTTCCCAAGTTATTTTGAACAGGTCAGCAATATCGACGTTGTAACATACCCTGAATATACCGCCGGTCACTATAACTATACAGGTGCGGCTATAGGCGGCTTTGATGTGTCATCATCAAGCTATATCGTGGCACAGAGTACAGTAGACCTTGATTATATCAATACGTCAGAAACACGAAACGTCTACGTTTCCGCTGTTTCAAAGGACCTTTCCACAAACAAGCTCAATAAGATAACTTCTTATGCGGAGGGTACAGACTCAGCTTCAGCTCCACAGCTTGTGAAGATAAATAATAACAGCTTTTTGCTATTGTGGGCCAGAGATACAAAGGTAAGCTGTGTGAAGCTAAACGCTGACGGCACAGTAAACGGCAGTATACACACCTTTGAGGGAAGCCTTTCAGATTGCCAGCCTGTTATAAAAAACGGCAGAGCAGTTTGGTATGTTTACGATAAAAATAACGTGACCTTTAACTCCCTGAACCTTTCAAATCTTGACGATATAAAGACGATTGACGTCAAAACAGGTCATGACTACGAAACAAAGTACGCATCAAAAACTGACGGCACTGTAACACAGACCTGCAAGTCTTGCGGCTATGTGAATAAGTTCACAGTACCGACCTCTACCACTGTTTATTGGCGCACAGACCTTTCGAATACGTCCTTTTCAAGCGTATTGAGCAAAACTCAGTTCAGTGTGGGCGACAGCATTGATTTCTGGCTTTATGACGATACAGACTACACAGTTGAATTTTCTGATCGCAGCATGGTAAGTGTAAATAAGCTTGAAAACTATGCTAATGATATCAGACGTATCACATTCAAAAACGGCGGTTCACTCACTGTAAAAATTTATCCTACATACAATCCGTCTGTAGCAAAGACATACAAATTCACCTGCGGATGCACGAGCCACACATATGGCAGTGCTGTTATCACAAAACAGCCGACCTGCACATCAGAAGGTACAAAAACAAAAACTTGTACGCAGTGCGGAGCAACAGTAACAGAAACAATTGCAAAGCTTTCCCACAGCTACACAGCCACAGTTGTTGCACCTACTTGCACTACTAACGGCTACACACTCCACAAGTGTTCTGTTTGCGGTACTTCATACAAAGACAGCACAACTAAGGCAATAGGTCACAGCTACGGAAATTCTGTTGTAACAAAACAACCGACCTGCACATCAGAGGGTACAAAAACAAAGACTTGCACAAAGTGCAATGCGAGAGTTACAGAAACTATACCAAAGACTTCACACAAATATACTGACACAGTTGTTGCACCTACTTGCACTGCTGACGGCTACACTCTCCACAAGTGTTCTGTTTGCGGTACTTCATACAAGGATAGCATAACTAAGGCAACAGGTCACAGCTACGGAAATTCTGTTGTAACAAAACAGCCGACCTGCACATCAGAGGGTACAAAAATAAAGACTTGCACAAAGTGCAATGTGACAGTTACAGAAAAGCTTCCTGCAAAGGGTCACACTGCAGTTACCGACAAGGGCTACCCTGCTACTTGCACCACCGCAGGCAAAACAGACGGCTCACATTGCTCAGTTTGCAATACTGTTATCAAGGTTCAGACAGTGATATATGCCACAGGTCACAAGTCAAGCAGTTGGATAGTTGACAAGGCGGCTTCTATCGGAGTTAAAGGCTCAAAACACAAGGAATGTACAGTCTGCAAGAAAGTTCTTGAAACGGCTGAGATCCCTGCACTTTCAAGAATTAGCATTTCAAAGGCAAGCGTGACACTTTCCACTTCGACCTACGCATATGACGGCAAGGCAAAGAAGCCTGGTGTAACGGTCAAGCTAAACGGCAAAGCTTTGAAGAATGGTACAGATTACATAGTTTCATATTCAAACAACACCAAGGTCGGAACAGCTACTGTAAAAATCACAGGCAAGGGCAATTACACTGGCTCAATTTCTAAGACCTTCAAAATCAAAAATAACTTCAAGAAAGCTACCATTTCTGGCATTTCAAACAAGTCATACACGGGCAAGAATATCACGCAGAGCATTACTGTTAAATACAATGGCAAAACGCTGAAAAATGGCACTGACTACACAGTTTCATACTCTAACAACAAGAGCATAGGCACTGCCACTGTAAAAATCGCAGGAAAAGGTTCTTACACAGGCACTATCACAAAGACGTTCAAGATAAATCCTGCCAAGCAGGCGATACAGAAGCTCACGGCTAAGAGCAAGGCATTCTTTGTGGATTGGGCGCAGAAAGGTTCTGCTACCGGATACGAGATACAGTACGCTACCAACTCAAAGTTCACAAGTGCAAAGAAAGTTACCATAACAAACAACAAGACCGACAAGACCACTATTTCAAAGCTTTCAGGCAACAAGAAATATTACGTTCGTGTTCGTTCGTACACAACTGTAAAGGGTACTAAGTATTATGGTGCTTGGTCGGCTTCAAAGAGTGTTACTACTAAGAAATAATTTTATATGAGAACAGCGTATCGCAGGGGGCTGCGGTACGCTGTTTTATTTTTACTTTGATATTGCAGTTCGAGGCCTCAAAAATTATTCTTTTCCTAGTCTTTCAGAAACTTCAAGCACCAATCGTTGGTCTTTTTCCGAAAGTTTCGACCCTGCACCCAATTTCCGTCTTACTTTGGGTAGGACGGATTTTTTTTGTTCCCGGTGAGATAGAATTGCGTTATGATAAATTTTGAAATCACTCGCCGTGACGGGCATTTTATGTACTCATGTCCCTTGTGCATATGTGCTAAGCCCGCAAGATCGCAATTGTATGTAATGTCGAAAAGGTGAATATAGTCTTGACAAAAGACCGGACGTCTGTTAAACTTATCCTAAGCAAAGACTGGGGACGACACCCATAGAAAATAACAGCGTCGGAGCTAAACGCAAGCCTGTGTAATGCAGGCACTAATTTAATATTGCTGTGCAAGGGGGAGATACCCATAGAAAAAAACGTTGTTGTTACAGACATAAACGGAAAACGAATCGGAGCTACCTATCCCAAAAGGGCTAAGGGGCTTGTTAAGAACGGTCGGGCAGAGTATGCAAGCGACTGTGAAAAATGTACTATAAGAATGTTGGATACTCATAAGCCGACCGTTGATAATACGGAGGTAAATAATATGAGTAAAGTAATTGATTTTGACCCTAGAGATTTCAAGGCTGATAAGTCCTGCGAAAACAATGTTATAGCTAAATATTTTGTGACCGATAAGGACGGCGAAAACGTTATCGCCTATTCTATTGGAAACTGGAATTGGGACTGGACGCAGATATGCTGTGACAAAAAACTTGAGAAAAATACCGACTATGTTTTCAGATTTGTGATAGTCGGAGGCTATTGCAATACGTGCAATGAAACTTCTCGTTTTGAGATCGTGCCTATGCCAGACGGCAGCTTAACCGATGAAGCTTACGAAGACAGATACACCTACGATCTGGCTCAGAACAGATATAAGCCTGTTTTATGCAAAAAGACCGACGAGGGTATGCTGAGGCTTTTTGAGATACCTTTCAGCACCTTTGATTGCGAAGATTTCAGGTTTGTATTCATTGCTATGCACGCTGTTGCAACGCTCTATGCGCCAAAAAAGTTTTCAGCTTATGCAGACCTTGAGGATACGAATTTTGACCAGCTTCGTGATGAGATCAACAGCAAAAACAGCGAGGATAATTCCGCAAATGTGGTGATGGATTTCACAGGCGCTCATGTCACACGCTCGACTGTCACCGATCTGCTGACAATGGCTCGTTTTGGCAAAAGTGAGAATGTTTGCATTGATTTTACAGGAGCTGTCATAGAGGACGATAAGCCGGACGATATTCAGGCTGATGCAGATGATACCGGGTCTGACGATATTGCTGTTGAGCTTATGGACGTTGCAGACAACTGAACTTCGCAGGAAGATATACTTTACTAAGATATTATGATTTAATAAGTTGATCCAAACAGAGAAACCCATTGATCGGGTTTCTCTGCTTTTTTTGCACAAAAAACCACCCACAGCCAAATCAGCTGTGGGTGGCAATATCATTTCAAATTAACACTATTCTTTATTTTCCCAGCGCTATCTTGCCCATTGCGTCTGCCTGCATGATAGCGTCATAAAGCTCGATAGGCTGTACGTCGCCTGCAAGATTGTGGATAGTTTCGCCTGGGATACAAGCGTTCTTTGCGATAGTTTCTACCTGCTCAGGTGTAGTTACACCTATCTCCTCGAGTGTGACAGGAAGTCCCACTTCAAGGCAGAAGTTCTGTACCTCTTCAAACTCTTCCTTTGGCGCACCCTCAAGTACAAGCTGAACCAGTGTACCAAGGGCTACACAACAGCCGTGGTCTGCATGCTTGATTCCCAATGATGTTACGCCATTGTAGAACGAGTGTGCAGCCGCACAGTTTACGTTGTCTGCTCCAACTCCTGAAAGATATACGTTAGCCTCGCAGATAGCTTCAAGGGCAGGTGTAACTGCGTGTACCTTGCAAGCCTCAACTGCCTGCTTGCCGTATGTTTTCAGCGTGTCATAGCAAAGCCTTGCAAGTGCCTGTCCTGCTCTTGTGATGCCTGTGCCTTCAAGGCTCGCAGACTCTGTTCTTATGGAAGCTCTGCCCTCAAAATATGTACCAAGTGCATCGCCCATGCCTGCAATAAGGAACTTTACAGGTGCGTTTGCGATAACTGTTGTGTCTACCATTACTGCGTCTGGATTGGTAGGATAGAAAAGATATTTGTCAAAACTGTGGTCATCATTGTATATTACTGACAGACCTGTGCATGGCGCATCTGTTGCCGCAACTGTAGGCACGATAACAATGTGCTTGCCTGTGTAGTATGCTGTAGCTTTTGCAGTATCAACTGCGCTTCCGCCGCCAACTGCAACTACTGTGTCGATGTTGTCAGCCTTTACTATCTCTTCCATTTTGGCTATCTCGCCCTTGCTTGATATACCACCAAATACTTCATAGCGTCTGTAATCGTCAAGCTCGCCAAAGCTTTTTTCTATCTTGTCATGACAGGCTTTGTAGCCACTGTTTGAACATACAAACAGCCACCTTTTGCCCATATAGCCCATTTCTTCATGAAACTTAAGTGTAGCATCTCTGCCCTGAACATATTTGAGCGGCTCACGCATTGCTCTGAGTCTTCCCATCATAATGAATTACCTCCGATTTGTTTGATTTATTAACTTTATACGGAATTCTCTCCGTATTTTCAATTAGATTATAGCATTTTGCACAAAAGATACAAGAAACATTTTATAAATGATATGTGAATTATCTATTATGGCAAGTTTTGAAAAATAGTTGCTTAATATACATAAATATAGTATAATGAGTATTAAGACAGTATGCGTCATAAGGTTGTGCATTTTTCATAGGCTGTGGGGTGCGTTTTTGTGCAGATATACAAAAGTGTGATGTTATGATAACCATATCGGGATAACTGCAACTAAGTATATGAAAGGGCAAAAACGAGAGAGCATGAAACGGAGATAAAAATGAAAAATGCAAAGCTTGGAGATGTCATCGCCTTTGTCCTAAGGTCCATGAACGAGGAAACTCGTCAGACAGACGAGGAGGCAGAGGCGCAGATGAAAAGGTTGATACGCATACTTGTCTTGGAGGGATATGTGAATGAACAAGAATGAATTGAGAGCCGTTGTAGAAAAGGCTCAGAATGGCGAAAAGACAGCTTTTGAGAAGCTGTACAAAGAGTTCCACGAGAAGCTTTATTTCTTCGTGCTGAAAAACGTTGGGGATAAGCATACCGCAGAGGATATCACCGAGGACAGCTTTTTGGCTTCAATGGAGGGGATAGGGTCGCTGAAAGAGCCTGAGCATTATGAAACGTGGCTTCACTCTATCGCTTTCAACAAGTGCAGAATGTATTTCAGACAAAAGGGCAGAGAGGATAACATAAGCCTTGATGACGAAAACCTCAGCGAGGATATCCATGCTGACGATACTGTTATGCTCCCTGAGGATTATGCCGATAGCAAGGAGCTTAAACGCTGTCTGAAAAAGGTCATAGAGGGGCTGAAGCCTGAGCAGAGGTCGGCGGTGATACTTTATTATTATGACGGCATGCCGCTGAAAAAAGTGTCCGAGATTTTGGAGATAAGCGAGAATGCCGCCAAGCAGAAGCTTTTTAAGGCGAGGGCAAAGATAAAGAAAGAGATAGAGCGTATCTTTGAGGGCGGCGCATTTGCGGCTGTGCCTATGAGCGCAATGATGAGAGCGGCTCTGCCGAAAAAGTATGCAATGACAGCGGCTTCACCTGTTACAGCGTTGAAAACCTCTTCCGCTGCTATAAAGATAGTGGGAACTGCGGCGGCTGTGGTGGTGGCAGTGAGCATACCATTGGCTCTCCGTGGAGTGAACAACAACGGCTTCGGCGTTCACGATGACAGCAGTGTTTCAGACAGCTTAAATGACGATAGCCTTGACCTTTCTGACAGCAGTATGGCAGACGCTTCATCAGAGAAGATATCTGAAATCAGTTCGTCAAAAGCTGAAACAGACAGCATATCTGAGCCGTCAAGCGAGCCTGAAAAGGTAACAGACACCGCCGTGACAACTGCACCTGCACCTGTGCAAACCGATACTCCTGTTACAGATACGCAAGGCGAAAATACAAGCGCTGTCCTCCCAAGTGCAGACAAACCAGGCGAGGAGCTGTTTTCAAATACAGTGGGGGATATGCTCAAAATGGCAGACAACAACTATGAGTTTGTTTATCCAACATTCGTTCAAAACGGCTATGATTCTATGTATCAGTGCTCGGCTTTTCCGCAGTATCACTTCGGCAGGGCGGCTTTGAATACCGAAACAGGCAAGGGCTATGTTGACGAAAGCCTGCCTGTCACAAGGGTGGAGCTTTACAATGGTGCATACATCACAAAGAATATCTATGTGGGCATGACATACAACGAGCTTTGCAACGCTCTGGGTGAAAAGCCACTTATGTATCTTTCAAATACAGACAGAAACCGAATCGTATCAGCGACAATAAACGGCAGAACATGGTGGTTCGGCTTTGACCTCACTGACGAACAGCTTGATGAAACATATAAAAGAATGCAGGCTCAGACGGACAGCGAGACTTTTGAACTCAACCCATATCAATACGGCGTTGACATCTCTGACATTGACCCTGTTACAAGCGTGGCAGTGTGTGATATAAGCGACAATTAAGAACAGCAAAACGGATATACTATATATAACAGAAAAAGCGGAGGCTCTTTGCGAGCTGTCCGCCTTTTTCATATGTTCAGCATTACGGAAGCGTAAAACATTCCGTCACCGTATTCAAATTTAGCTACGCCATTGTATTTGGCGGCAATGTTCTTGACAGACTCTGTGCCGATCCCTTTGCCTTTGCGTTTTGAGGAAAGGAAACCGCCTTCTGGGTCGGTGAGGATAGTTCCGGTGAAGGTGTTGTCCACCGCCAGGCAAAGGGAATAGCTGTCAGCCTTTGCTCTGATTATTATTTTTTTATTCTTTGCACTGTCAGACACGCAGCCGTGAATGGCGTTTTCGATAAGATTTCCGAAAAGCACAGAGAGGTCGGTTATGTCTATTTTTATATCATCTGGGATGTCAGCGCTCACCTTGTATTCAATGCCGCTGCTTTCCGCTATTTGAGCAAAATATGCAAGAAGTGCGCTTACAGATGTGTTTTTGCAGTAAATGTGTTCTGATATATCGGGCATAGAATCCCTGAAAGAATTGAGATATTCCGAAAGCTTATCGTATTCGCCCTTTTTCAGAAGCTCCTGCATAAGAGCGATATGATGTCTGACATCATGCTTATAGCGTCTTGTTTCTTTTATCTTATCCTGCAAATAGTCATATTGCAGGTTCTGCATTTCAAGCAGGTGGTTATTTTCCTGAAGCCGCAGATTTTTCTGCTGTTCGATGACCAGCCGTGCCACGATGTAATACACCAGAAACGCCCCTGCGTTTATAAAGAACAGAGCTATGGTGTTCTTTGGCTCCAGAGCAAGCTCTAAGCTGCTTTTCGTAGAGTTGCCGTAGAGAGTATAGTACCATATTATATAGAACGTAAATGGGATAAGCCAAAGATAGCGCCACTCCAGACCTGACGGCTCTCTTTCCACCGCAGGTGTGTAGACCTTTTTCATGTAGATAAAAAGCGGCCCCCATACCACGGCTTCTGTCATAAGCATACAAAGGGAAAACGACCAGCGGTATGACTCATAGGCAAGTGACGGGAACAGAATGCCCTCCAGACACTTTGAGGTAATGACGATAAAGCTTGCGTTATTTGAAAGCAGAAGCAGTGTGAAGCCTGTTTTGCCGACCTTGACCTTCACAGCGAAAAAGTAAAAAGCCGCATAGAGCAGGGTGCTGACTGCACTTAGCAGACCTGCATTTGTGCTGAAAAATGCCGCCTGCCAGCCTAAGAAGATCTGCACCAGTGAAAGAGCCACAACAAGTCCCACAGTAGCTGTTTTGGAAAAGCGAAGCCTATGCCGGAAGGGATAAAGGGCAAGCACCATAAGTGGCAGAAAATTCAGAAGGGAATATATGCCCACTTCCACAAGGCGGTATAAAGGAGGCATTACTGCTCACCGCCTTTTCGCAGATCACTGAAGCGAAACTGAGCGAAGGCGTCTAATGTTTCTCTGGATTTTCGGCGGCTTATGGGGATATGTGTGCCGTCGCTCATTATGAAAAGGTCGCTTTTTTGCTGGGCTATCTCATAGAAATTCACGATGACGCCTTTGGTGGAGGTGTAAAAGTATGAATGACTGCAAAAAATGCTCTCGATCTCAGCGAAAGAATTCCTTGAAACTATGCTTTCACCGTCTGTGCAATGGATTGTCACGATATGTGACGCACAGTCTATGTAGATAACATTTCTGAGTATCACATTCTGACCGTCGGGAAGCTTAACGGAACGCATACGATCAATTTCATCAGAACCGATCCGGTCAAGCATGGCTTTTACTTTGTCAGCCTGAAAGGGCTTGCAAAGATAGTAGCAGGCGTTGAGGTCGTAGCTTTCGCTTGCAAACTCGTTGCTTGAAGTGCCGAATGCGATATGCACGTTTTTGTCTGTTTCACGAAGCTTTTCTGCGACCTTTATCCCTGTCATTTTCCCCATGAATATATCAAGCACCACCAGATCATAAGCTCCCATCTGCCAACATGACAAAAAGCTTTCTCCGCTTGAAAACGTATCTATCTGACAGCTGTGAGCGGTTTGTTCGGAAATATATTCATGAAGAAGTGCAAGGTCGTTTTTATTATCGTCTACCAATGCCACTCTCATACTGTAAAAATCCTTTCTTATACATGATTTCTTAATATATAATAACACACATCAAAGCAAAATTCAAGCTTTATTCATTGATTTTGTTACCGCTTGTGCAGATTTTTGACCGTTTGTGCTAAATTTATTGACAAAGTGTGTAGTCTGTGTTAAAATAATCGTGTAAAATTATGTTCTTAGTAAAAAAGAAATATCAGCAACAAAAAATATTATGGAGGAATTAGAATGAAAAAGAAAATTTTAAGTCTTTTGGTGACGGGCTGTCTTTTGTTTGTGCCGACAACGGCATTTGCAGACGATAATAAGACGGTAATAAAAACTGTTGACGACCTGTTGGCGTTTTCAAAAGCGGTAAACAACGGAGATTATGACAAGAATAAGGACGCAGTTGTTGTTCTTGAAAATGACCTTGACTTGACAGGTGTTGTATGGACGCCTATCGGAAACGTTTTCGATGAAAACGGCTATATTGAACATTGTTTCAGCGGCAAATTCTACGGAAACGGTCATACTATTTCAAACATTGATTTTACGTCTATTTATGGTAAAGATTTGTTGGTCGGTTTCTTTGGCGATATCGAGGAAGCAGAGGTATCAGGTCTGACTATAGAGGGAAATCTGGATGTGACAAATACTGATAACGAATATACTGTTTATGGCACTATTGCAGGATTTGCAGGTGATTGTACTATTTCTGATTGTGTGTCAAACGTATCGTTCAACAATAACGGCAAATATGTTTATGGCTTCATAGGCATGGTAGGTCAGGCATACGGCACAACTTTTGAATATTGTGAGAACACAGCAGACATAACTATCTCAGGCGACAACGAAAGTGTTTATGTCGGCGGTATAGTTGGATATGCGCAGATTGGAACGGAAGTCCGCTATTGTTCAAGCACAGGCGATATGGTATATGCTGCACCAGACGCCGGCGGTATCGTAGGACGTTTGTATGGCGATTCCAAGGTTATAAACAGCTATGTTACAGGAAAACTCACGCCGGTTGGCAACGGAACCACAGATGTAGGCGGTATTGTTGGTTCAGTAGCCGGCGGTTCTGTAAGTGATTGCTATTTTGCAGGAGAAATTGACCTTTCACAGTACTCAGCCAAAAAGCCATATACACGTTTTGGCGGAATAGTGGGGAAGGATTCCTCGTCTACAACTGACTTTAAAAACAACTATTTCACAGAAACAGAAAATGTTGAAGCTTGCGGTTCAAATAAAGAAGCAGGCAAGGCTAAAGCATATGACTATATGACAACAAAAGAATTTTATGACGAGCTGACAGCCGACGGTGCAAAGTATCAGTATGTTGAGGGAAAAACGCCTGTCCTGCCAACTAAGGAATATGCAGTTGATTTTGAAGTAACACCTGCTGACCTGAAAAATGTTGTAATAAAGGTAGACGGAAAAGAGATAACAAGCAATACTGCAATGCTTACAGCAGGCACTTACACAGTAGAGGTAACTGCTGACGATTGCGAGCCTCTCAGCAAGGAAATAACTATTTCAGCAGATATCGCAACACATACACAGGCTTTTGAACTTGCATACAAGTCAGCAGACTACACAGAGCTTGACAAGGCAGAGAAAGCCGCAAAGGCTC
>OGPF01000493.1_pt1 | contig 23323 bp, 19 predicted proteins | sample 1552871 | NCBI WGS metagenome assembly OGPF01 (sample SAMEA2580276, study PRJEB22360) | human gut metagenome | biome: human gut; feature: human-associated habitat; material: faeces | place: Denmark | collected 2008/2010
CGCTCGTAGCAGAAGTCCACGTCGAAATCGGGCATACTGACACGTTCCGGGTTCAAGAAGCGCTCGAAGATCAGGTTGTAGCGGATAGGATCGATGTCGGTGATACCGACGCTGTAGGCCGCAATGCTGCCCGCGCCGGAACCACGGCCGGGGCCCACCGGAATGCCCTGACTCTTGGCGTAGTTGATATAGTCCCAGACGATGAGGTAGTAGTTGGTGTAGCCCATGGTTTTGACCACACCGATCTCGTACGTCAGGCGATCCTTGTTGGCTTGCGGGACATGGGGGCCGTACCGGCGCTCCAAGCCATCCCAGCAGAGCTTTTCAAAGAACTCCTGATTGTCCATCCCATTCGGGGCTTTGTAGTAGGGGATCTTGGTGTGGCCGAACTCGAAATCAAAATTGCACTGATCTGCGATGATCTGGGTGTTGGAGCAAGCCTCCGGCACCATGGCGAACAGATCATACATCTCATCCGTCGTCTTGACGTAGAATTCGTCGGTCTGGAACTCCATTTTGTCGGCGTCCTGCATGGTCTTGCCGGTCTGGATGCAAAGCAGGATGCTCTGCATCTTGGCATCGTCCCTGCGCAGATAGTGAGCGTCGTTCGTAGCCGCCATGGGGATGCCCGTTTCCCGCGCCAGCTTGATGAGCTGGGGCAGAACGATGGTGTCCTCTTCAAGGCCGTGGTCCTGCAGTTCAATGTAGTAATTGCCCTCGCCGAACAGGTCACGGTACCACAGCGCCGCCGTCTTGGCGCGCTCATAGTCACCTGCGAGGATGGCTTGAGGGATCTCGCCTGCAAGGCACGCCGACAGGCAGATCAGGCCCTCATGGTACTGCTCCAGCAACTGTTTGTCCACACGGGGCTTGGAGTAAAAACCTTCGGTAAAGGCCGCCGAGACCATTTTGATCAGGTTCTTGTAGCCCGTTTCGTTTTTGCACAGCAGGATCAGGTGATTGTTGCCGTCGATCTTGTTGACCTTATCGAAACGGGTGCGGGTGGCAACGTAGACTTCGCACCCGATGATGGGCTTGATGCCCGCCTTTTTGGCCGCCTTATAAAACTGCACGCAGCCGTACATCACGCCGTGGTCGGTACAGGCAATGGCGGTCTGGCCGCACTCCTTCACCCGATCCATCAGTTGATCGATGCGGCATGCGCCATCCAGCAAGCTGTATTCCGTATGGATATGGAGGTGGGCAAACTCCCGCCCAAGGTGATTGTTTTCGCTGATCTCGGTCAATGCTGTTCCTCCTGTTCCATACGCTCCCGCATCGACTGCGCGAGGGCTTCCAGTTTCTTCATCCGGTGGGAAAGGCCGGATTTGCTCACCGGCGGGTCAAAGCAAGCGCAGAGCGCCGCCAGCGAGAGATCCGGGTTCTCTATCCGTTTGGCAGCCGCTTCCTGCAAGACCTCCGGCAGAGTTTCCAGCGCCTTTTGTTCCTGCAAAAAGCGGATCGCTTTTAAAGTTTGTGCGTTGGCACGCGCCGTTTTACCCAGATTAGCAGTATCGCAATTGGTGTGGCGATTGATCTGGTTGCGCACCTGCTTCATGGCTTTCTGCGCCCCGATCTGCTGCGCCGCCTGTGCCGCGCCCATAAACGCCAGAATGCGCTCCACGTTGGCGCAGCTCTTGACGTAAACGAGGTTCACACCGTTGCGGCGGGTGCGGTGGGGCGCAAATTCATGCTCGGCCAAAAGGGCTTCGAAATCCTTGGCAAGGTTGGTGCGGCTCGTCAGAAATTCGAGATTGTATTCCTTCTGTGGGTCGGTCACGGTGCCGCCGCAGAGGAAGGCCGCGCCGATGTAGGCGCTGACGCAGGTCTGGCAGCGGATCAGCTTGGGGTCGATCTGTAAGCTTGTCTCGCTACCGGTGGTGCCGAACAGCTCATGCAGCCGCACCACCTGTTCCGGCTCCCGGATGCCAAATTCGTACACCACGCCGCTGGGGCGGCTTTTTTCGGTGATGGTTCCCTGCACGCCGCAGCGGGCAAACAATTGCTCGGCCACACGGGCGGTCAGTTCCTGCTCGGTCTGGAGCACAAGGCCCTTGGCGTCGAAATACTTGGCAAAACAGGCGATGCCGTAAGCCGCCGCGCGGACGCAGCAGTCCTTTTGCAGCTGCAAACTGTGCTGCGCGATTTCTTCCCGCGCTTGGGATGCAAAACTCATGTTTCTTTCCTTCTTTTTCTGCCGGTCAGCGGGAAGCGTCACGGTGCTGGACGCCGGGCTGATAGCCAAGCTTCTCACAGTATTCCGCGATCTTCCGCGCAAAGGTGATGGAGCGGTGCTTGCCGCCGGTACAGCCCACCGCAATGGTCAACTGGCTTTTGCCCTCTTTCACATAGAGCGGCAGGGCATATTCCAAAAATGCCTCGTACCGGCGCAGCAGCTCCTGCGCCTCCGGGTGGCCCATCACAAAATCCACGACCTCCTGATCGAGGCCGGTCTTGAATTTCAGCTCCGGCACATAGAAGGGATTGGGCAGACAACGCACATCCAGCACAAGGTCGGAATCCGCCGGGACGCCGAACTTGAACCCGAAGGACATGATGGTGAGCCGCATGGCATTCTTTGCCCCGCCGTTCTGTACAAAGAGTTCGCAGATGCGCTCCTTGTTCTGCGCCGTGGAGAGAAGGGCCGTATCAATGATATAATTGGCGCGCTCCTTGAAAGGGCGGAGGATCTGGTGCTCTTTCTGGAAGGCTTCCCGCGTGGAGATGCCCTCGGCAATGCTGATCGGGTGGCGGCGGCGGGTCTCGCTGTAGCGGCGCATCAGTACATCGTCCGGTGCGTCCAAGAAGAGGATCTCGTAGGAGATGCCCTGCTTATCCAGCAGACCCAGCGCCTTTTCGATCTCCTCGCTGGAGCGGCAGCCACGGACGTCCATCGACAGGGCGACCCGCTTGAGCTGATTGTCTCCAGCCATGGAAAAGGCGGTGATGCTCGGCAAAAGCTCCGCAGGGACGTTATCGATGCAGAAAAAGCCGATATCCTCCAGCGCGTTCATTGCCACAGACTTTCCCGCGCCGGAAAGTCCGCTCACGATCAGAAGCTCCATACTTGTTCCCTCTTATGCTTTTACGACACGAATTTCTTTTTCCAGTTCGTACCCGGTCTTTTCCTTTACAATGGCCCGCACCTCATCGCACAGCGCCAGAACGTCGGCGCAGGTCGCGCCGCCCATGTTTACCACAAAGCCGCAGTGCTTCTCGCTGACGGCAGCGCCGCCGTGGCGGTAGCCCCGCAGACCGCACTGGTCGATAAGGGCCGCCGCGAACGCACCCGCCGGGCGCTTGAAGGTGCTGCCCGCGCTGGGTTTGTCCAGAGGCTGCTTTTCCACCCGCTTGGCCATCAGCTCGTTCATCCGGGCACGGATGGCTTCCGGGTCGCCCCGTTTCAGGTGGAACTGTGCACTCAGGATGCAGCCGCCGTTTTCCTCAAAGATGCTGTGCCGGTAGGCAAGGTCCAGCGTCGCGGCCTCCTCCGTCACGATCTGGCCATCTTGGGTCAGATAGGTCACCTTATCCAGCACGTCCTTCATCTCACCGCCGTAGGCACCGGCGTTCATGTAGACGGCTCCGCCGACGGTGCCGGGGATGCCGTAGGCAAATTCCAGCCCGGTCAGGCCGTTTTCCAACGCCGCAGTGCACAGAGCCGAAAGCTTCAGCCCCGCACCGGCTGCCACGGCATCGTAGACCTCGCCCGGCGCGGCACCCGGATGACAGACGTTTTCCAAAATGCCGATTCCCATTTTCAGGGCGGTGGTGTCAATGACAACACCGTGGTATCCGGCATCTTCAAACAGGATGTTGCTGCCGTTGCCCAGCAGATAATACTTCACGCCGCATTCCTTACACAAGGCGATGGTACGGCAAAGCTGCTCTTCGGTCTCCGGCTGGGCGAACACATCCGCCGGGCCGCCGATCTTAAAGGTGCAGTGGGCGGCCAGCGGCTCATTTTCCCGATACGCGATGCCCTCAGCCCGCAGCTGTTGTTTCAGTTGTTCCATAAACTCGTTGTTCCTCTTTCTGGGTGTTATTCCATGGTGCCATCCAAGCCCAGCCGGATGAGCAGCTCCTTCGCGGCGTTATAGCCCATCTTCTTCTGGCGGTTGTTGATGGCTGCCGTCTCCAGCACGACGGCAAGGTTGCGTCCCGGCGAAACAGGGATGCTGGTGCTGGGGATGTTGACACCCAGAATTTCGTAGTATTCGCTCTCAAGGCCGGTACGCTGGTAATTCTTGGTGGGGTCCCAAGCCTCCAACTGAACGACCAGATCGAGGCTTTCGCTCACCTTGACCGCGCCCACACCGAACACGCGGGCCACATTGACGATGCCGATGCCGCGCAGTTCGATGAAGTGGCGGATGTTCTCCGGAGCCGTGCCCATGATCTGCCGGTTGGAGACTTTGCGCAGCTCCACAGCGTCGTCGGCCACAAGGCGGTGGCCGCGCTTGACCAGCTCAATGGCCAGCTCGCTCTTGCCGATACCGCTGTCGCCGAGGATGAGGATGCCTTCGCCGTACACTTCCACCAGCACGCCGTGGCGGGTGATACGGGGGGCCAGCTCCAAGTTCAGCACGCTGATCAGGCTGCCCATCAGGGTGCAGGTCGTCTCATTGGAGCGCAGCAGGGCCACGCCGTGCTTCTTGGCCAGTTCCTGCATCTCCGGGAAGGGTTTCAGCTCCTCGCTGCGGCCGACGATCACGGCCGGCGGCTGCTGGCGGAACAGCTGGTCCAGCGCTTCATAGCGCTTTTCCGGGGAAAGGCCGGACAGAAAATTCATCTCGGCCAGACCCATGATCTGCAGCCGAAGCTTATCAAAATAATCGTAGTAGCCCGCCAGAAATAGACCCGGACGGTTGACTTCCGCGATCTGAACGCTGATGTTTTCGAGGTCCTGCGGCGCATAGACCACATCCATGCTGACTTTTTCGGTCAGCTTCTTGAGCGAAACGGTAAAATTCGCCATCGTTCTTCCTCCTGCGTAGTTTCCTCTCTGCGGGTCACACATCTGCCCGCAGACACTCCTTATTTTATTATAAGCGAAATGGTTTCGGATTACAATGTTTCTTTTGAGAAAAGTCCTATGGTTCCGCCTTGCATCCTCCCGGATTTTCTTTATAATAGAAAGTACCACCCCGTAGGCGGAAAAAGTCCGTCATTTTACATGAGTTTTACATTTCCCCGATTTCCGATTTTACATTCCGTGCTTATACTCACAAATAGGAGAATTTCACGTCAACTAAAAGTGAGGAAAACACATATGACAGTCTTCAACCTCTTTTCGCTTCTGGGCGGTCTTGCTCTGTTCTTGTTCGGCATGGACATCATGGGCAAGGCACTGGAAAAACAGGCGGGCGGCCAGCTCCAGAAAATTCTGAGTAAGCTGACCGATAACCCCCTCAAGGGCTTTTTCCTTGGCCTCGGCGTCACCGCCGTGATCCAGTCCTCCAGCGCCACCACCGTTATGGTGGTCGGCTTTGTCAACAGTGGCATCATGGAGCTGCATCAGGCCATCGGCATCATCATGGGCAGCAACGTGGGCACCACCGTCACCAGTTGGATCCTGAGCCTTTCCGGCTTGCAGGGTGACGGCTTCTGGATCACGATGCTCAAGCCCACCTCCTTCAGCCCGATCCTCGCCTTCATCGGCATCCTGCTCTACATGGGCAAGAACGAAAAGCGGAAAGGCATCGGCACGATCCTGATCGGCTTTGCCGTTCTGATGACCGGCATGACCACCATGTCCAACGCAGTGGCTCCGCTGCAGAACGAGACGTGGTTCACCAACCTCTTCGTCCGTTTCTCCAACCCCCTGCTGGGCGTTCTGGTGGGTGCCATCGTCACCGGCATCATCCAGAGTTCCAGTGCCAGCGTCGGCATCCTGCAGGCCCTCAGTTCTACGGGCGTTATCACCTACGGCAGCGCCATCCCCATCATCATGGGCCAGAACATCGGCACCTGCGTCACCGCGCTGATCTCCTCGGTGGGTGCCAACAAGAACGCCCGCCGCGCTGCCATGGTGCACCTGTACTTCAACATCATCGGCGTGACCCTCTTCCTCGCTGTGTTCTACGGCCTGAATCTAGTGCTGGACTTCTCCTTCATCCACGAAACGGTGACCCCGTGGGGCATCGCCGTGGTTCACTCCATCTTCAACCTAACGGCCACCGCTGTGCTGCTGCCCTTCGCAAACGGGCTGGAAAAGCTGGCGATCCTGACCATCCCCGACGACGCCGAGAAGGAGAGCTTCGCTCTGCTGGATGAGCGTCTGCTCAAGACCCCCGCCGTTGCCGTGGAGCGCGCCCGCGCCGCCACCGCCGAAATGGCCGAGCTGGCCCGCGTCGGCGTCGTTCAGGCCATGAGCCTGACTCATACGTGGGATGACACCCTCGCCCAGAAGGTCCGGGATGAGGAGCAGAAGGTGGACCAGTACGAGGATGCCCTCGGCACCTACCTCGTCAAGCTGTCCAGCCGGGAGCTGAGCCACGCCGACAGCCAGAGCGTGAACACCCTGCTCCACACCATCAGCGATTTCGAGCGCATCAGCGATCACTCCGTGAATCTGCTGAGCTCGGCCGAGGAGATCCACTCCAAGAATATTGAATTTTCCAAGGACGCCCGCGAGGAACTGCAGGTGCTGGAAGGTGCGGTGCAGGATGTACTGAGCCGCACCACCGACGCCTTCCGCAAAGACGACCTGCACCTTGCCGGGAAAGTCGAACCCATGGAGACCGTTGTGGATGAGCTGGTGCGTGCCATCAAGGCGCGGCATGTGGCCCGTCTGCAGGCGGGCAGCTGCTCCATCGAATACGGCTTCGTGCTTGAAGACCTGCTCACCAACTACGAGCGCGTCTGCGACCATTGCAGCAACGTCGCCGTGGCCCAGATCGAGGTAGCGCAGGACAGCTTCGACACCCACGCTTACCTGAACGATCTCCGCTATGGCAACGACACCAAGGAGAGCGAGCAGTTCCGCCGCCGTCTGGACCGCTACCGCGAGCGCTATCTCTTCCCGGACGGCGAGCCCGCTGTGGCCAGTGAAAAGGAGGAACCCAACAAATGATCTATATCGTAGAGGATGATGCAGCGATCCGGGAGCTGGAGCAGTACGCGCTCCAGTCCAGCGGATACGAGGTGCAGAGCTTTGAATCTTCCGAAGGCTTCTGGCAGGCTATGCACGCCGCCGAACCGGAGCTGGTGATCCTTGACGTGATGCTCCCCGGTGAGGATGGCTTTTCCATCCTGAAAAAGCTGCGCAACACCCCTTCCCTGCGTCGGCTGCCCATCATCATGGTCACCGCAAAGTCCAGCGAGCTGGACACCGTGCGCGGGCTGGACTGCGGCGCCGATGATTACATCACCAAGCCCTTCGGCATCATGGAGTTTCTGAGCCGGGTGCGGGCGGCGCTGCGCCGCTCGGCTCCGGAGGAAAAGACCAACGTTTACGCCTTCCATGAGATCTTGCTGGACAACGCCCGCCACAGCGTGACTGTGAACGGGGCCCATGTGGACCTGACCTACAAAGAGTACAGTCTGCTTCGGCTGCTGCTGGAAAACACGAACCTCGTCGTGACCCGCGAGACCATTTTGCAGGTGGTGTGGGGCACCGACATTTCGGTGGAGAGCCGCACCGTGGATATGCACATCCGCACCCTGCGCAAAAAGCTGGGCGATGCCGGGAAGTACATCTGCACCGTGCGCAAGGTCGGCTATAAGCTGGCCGACAGCGAGGAGGAGACCGAAGAATGAAACCACGGAGCATGGAAGAAAAAATCAGCTACCGGCTTTTCCTGATGGGCTTTGTCGGGCTCGTCTGCACCGCCGCGCTCTGCATCTTCGTGTTCCATAAGGCGTTCCGGGAACAGGCATGGGCCGCGCTGGAAAATGAAGCGGATCTGGTTGCTGCCGGGTGTGAGCAGATCGACACACCGAGCCAGCTTTCCTCCTACGTCAACTCCAATCTGCGCATCACGCTGATTGCATCGGACGGCACGGTGCTGTTTGAGTCCGCAACGAGTCAGCAGATGGAAAACCACCTCTCCCGCCCGGAGATCCAAGCTGCTATGCAAAAGGGCGTGGGCCGCGACCGCCGCGACTCGCAGACGATGGGCTACGAGACCTATTACTACGCCATGCTCCTGCCGGACGGCAACATCCTCCGCGTGGCGCAGGACTCCGAGACCATCTGGTCCATCTACGATGCGGCTCTGCCCGCCATCATCCTGAGCTGTATGCTGATGATGGGAGCCGCCGCCATCATGGCCGGGCTGCTGACCCGCAGCCTTGTGCAGCCGATTTTGAAGATGACGGACGACCTCGAACACATTCAGGAAAATGTTCCTTACAAGGAGCTGATCCCCTTTGCGGAGAGCATCCATTCCGACCGGCTGCTGCGTGAAAACAACGAGAAGATGCGGCAGGAGTTCACCGCCAATGTCAGCCACGAGCTGAAAACGCCGCTGACGAGCATTTCCGGCTACGCAGAACTGATCGAGACCGGCATCGCGAAGCCCGCCGATGTGCCGGAGTTTGGCCGGAAGATCCATGTAGAAGCCAGCCGGATGATCCAACTGGTCAACGATATTCTGCAATTGTCCCATCTGGACAACGTCTCCGAAAGCCACGATTCGCCCCAGATGGAGACGGTCGATCTGCTGGACGTTGCCAAGGAATGCGTCGAACGCCAGAAGGTCAACGCGCAGAAGTCCTTCATTTCCCTGACCTACATCGGCGAAAGCGCCCCGATCCTTGGCAGCCGCAGCTTGCTGGATGAGTTGTGCCAGAACCTGTGCGACAACGCCATCCGCTACAATCACCCCGGCGGCAAGGTCCAGCTCATCACCGCGTGCGCGCGGGACGGCCACTGTTCCCTGACCGTGAAGGACAACGGCATCGGCATTCCAAAAGAAGCCCAGTCCAGCGTTTTTGAACGGTTCTACCGCGTGGACAAGAGTCGAAGCAAGGCGACCGGCGGCACCGGTCTGGGGCTGGCCATTGTCAAGCACATTGCCCGCATCCACAACGCCCGCATCAAGCTGGAAAGCGAAGTGGACGTCGGCACGACCATTACCGTGATCTTCGAGACCGCCCACTGAACCCTTAAAATTCCAGCATTTCAACGCTTACCCTCACAGCCGGGTAGGCGTTTTTTGTTGTCAACTTCTCCCCGCTCCCCTGCTTCAGGGCCCGGACGGCCCCCAGATGCAGAAGGTCCAGCCCGTTTTCCCAGCAGCGGGCAAGGGTCTGGGTACAAAGTGCTTCCAGCTGGCGGCACTGCACCTCCGAAACAGGCGGAGTGCCCGCTTTCCGCTGGCCCGTCAGTGCCACTGCAAAGCCGTCCCCTTCTGCCTCTACCGACACCACACAGCGCCGGAGCGTGATCGTGCTTTCTTCCAGCTCGAAGGAGACGGGCAGCTTCTCCTGCAAAAGCTGCGCCATGGCGGTTTCTTCCGAGGAAAGCGGCGCGCTTCCCTGCGCCGTCAGTAATCGGCTTTCTTTTGAAAGAGCCGCCGTCTCTTCTTCCAGCCGCACCACCGGCAGGATCATTTCCCCGGCGGCTTCGTACAAATGCGGCGCACCGGCTGCGTGATCTTCCGCGCACTGCAAAAGCGGCTCTGCCTGTTGCTGCAAGGGCGCTGTCTGCTCCACCAAAAACGCCCGCGCCGATAATCGGCTGACCGGTTTTGTTTGTAGAAACTCCCGCACTTCCAGCAGTTCTGTTTGCGACGCAGCTTCGTCAAAGAAAAGGTATTCGCAGAGGCGGTAATTTGCGGTTTTGGGCAGAGCCTGTTCTGCCGTTTGGATGGCCCGCTCCAGCGTTTCGCCTTCAGCCGTACAGGCTCGGATCTCCGCCTCTGCATCCGAGGCATCGGCGGCGGCTTCCGGGAATTGATACAGCAAGCTCACCGTCCAGCCTTGTCCTCCCTGCCGGAGGAAAAGCGCCCGCACCATGCTCTTTTCCGTAGTCTCGGCCCGCAGAAAGGCCACGCACCAGAGGGCCAGCAAGCACCCGGCCATCCAGCGGGCGGTTCGTGAAGGATGTTTCATTCTGGCACCTCCTGTTCCCCGCAGCCAAATGCCCGGCAGAACAGCACCCGCAGGGTGCACACGAGCATCCCGCACCGGAAGAGCGCCGTTGCAAGCCAAACAAGGAGAAAGGCCGCATCGAACCGCGCAATGCCTCCAATGCTCCCCGCCCGCAGCAATTCAAGGCCCTGCAAGCCATGGGCCGGGCCAAACACAGCCTCTCGGCCAAAGGCAAAGAGCGCCTGCACCAAAAGGGCCGTAAAAGGAAGAGCCCAGTGCCTTTGAGGTTTCTGCTCATCGGTTTCAAAAAAGAGCGGCAGAACAAAGAATTCCGCGTAAATCGGCAGCTGCATTGGTCCGGTCATTTCCGGTTCCGGAAACAGGTTCTCCCAGTGGAGCTGGCCGCTCAGGCTGAAAAAGCAGATGGCCGCCGCCAGAACCACAGCCCACCACAAAATTCCGGCACTTCGGGAGAAAACACCCGGTTCCATCGTCCATCCGGCCCAGAGCAGAAGCGGCAGGATACCGACCAGCGCCATGGACGAAAACTGCTCCCAGCAGAGCGTCTGTATCTGGCCCAGTGTTTCCGCCAGTTCCGCACCAAACCAGAGCGTCGCCAGCAGGCAGAAGAGCTTTGAGCAGAAGGTGTTTCCGGAAAAGGTGCCCTGTTCCACTTCTGCAAGAGCCAACAGCCGCGAGATCACCGCCAGTGCCAAGGCCATCGGGAGCCCCTGCAACAGCAGCGTCCGCGCAGAGACTGCTTCGCCGGACAGGATGCACTGCCCCATCACGGTGGTCAGAACGCTGAGGGAAACGGCCGCACCGGAAAAGTTCAGCTTTCTCATGGCGCTTTCCTCCGTTTCTGCCAAATGGTAAAGGGGCGGGCTGACAGGGTGCGGTAGGTGCGCCGGGTCACGCCGTCCTGCGAGATCCCCGCCTTGGGGAACGGAAGCGGCGCGCAGTAGGGCACTCCCAGCGCTGAGACCCGTGTCAGCGCCAGCAATACCGCCAGCGCCGCCGTCACAAAGCCCACCGGCCCGGCGATACCTGCCGCCAGCAGGACCAAAAGCCGGAAGATCGTAGCCGCCTCGTACAACGACGGTACCACGAACACTGCGATGGACGCCACTGCCGCGATCAGGATGACCGGGGTGCTCATCAAGCCGGTGGCAATGGCGGCGTCTCCGATGATGATGGCGGCCACTAAGCTGACCGAATGGCCCAGCGTCTGCGGCATCCTCAGTCCGGCCTCCCGGATGACTTCCAGCAGCAGGATGACCACCACCATCTCGGCAAACAGCGGCAGCGGGGTCGCCCGCTCCGCCGCTTCGATCTTAAAAAGCAGTTGCGGCGGCATCAGCTCCGGTAGATAGACCGCAAGGCAGACAAAGGCTCCCGGCAGAAAGATGCTCAGGTAGAACGCCCCATACTTTAGCACCCGCAGAAAGGATGCGAAAAAGGCGGGCTGGGCATAATCGTCAAGGCACTCAAAGTTTTCGCAGAAGAGGGTCGGCAGGATCATCGCCGATGGGCTTCCGTTGACTAGGATCAGAATTTTCCCCTCGCAGAGCTTTGCAGCGGCCACAGCAGGGCGCTCGGTGTAACCCACAGGCGAAGCCGTCCGCACCCGGCATGGGAAAAGCCACGGCACGAAATAGCTGGAATCCAACAGCATCTGCGGCCGGGCGCGGCGAAGGGTCTCTTTCACTCGCTCGACGGCGGCGGGCGATGCCTTCCCCTTACAGTAACAGACCGCATATTCCGTTTTCATCTCGCAGTCCCCTTGCCGCACCTCCATGACCAACGCCTCGGTGCGGATGAGCCGCCGCAGCAAACTCAGGTTGACCCGCAGCAGATCGCAGAAGCCCTCCCGCGAACCCCGGATGTTCCCTTCCCCGGAGGGTTCTTCCACCGAACGATATTTCAGGCTCTGCACCGAAAGAGCAATCCCCTTGGCACAGCCGTCCAAAAGCAGCACCGCCATCCCAGCAGTCAGCCGCTGCATCAGGCTCTCCCAGTCCTCTACCGGGGCACTCTCGGCAGGAAGAGCCGAGTGCTCCCAGAGGAGTTGATAGACCCGCTCGCCGCCGGGCGCAGCCTGACCAGAGAGGAGAGGCGGCGTCTGGCGGCTGGCCGCGTCCAGCAGAAGTTCCCACAGGGACTCCAAGCTCGCCATCCCGTCAAAGAGCAAAATTGCGCCCCGGCAGCGGTACAACTCGATCCGCTTCGCATAAAAATCGGCGGAACTGCCCAATCTAGCGTTGAGCGCCGTGAGATTCGTTTCCAGATGTTCGGAAAGCTGCATGGTTCCATCCTCCCTTTTGCCCTAGGGTGCCCGCAGCGGCGGCGGTTATTCCCGCAGGAGGTGTTCACCTTTGAAATTACTGATCTTTCGCACGATTTTGATCTATCTCTGCGTCCTGTTCGCCATGCGGCTGATGGGCAAGCGGCAGTTGGGAGAATTGCAGCCGGAGGAGCTGGTCTCCACCATCCTCATCTCCAATCTGGCGTCCATCTCCATCGAAAGCGAGGAAGTCCCGGTGACCGCCAGCCTGATCCCGCTCTTCCTGATCGCGGCACTGGAGCTTCTGGGCTCGATTTTGAGCTTCCGGAGCCAGAAATTCTTCAACCTGATGTCCGGGCGGCCCAAGACCGTCATCCTGAACGGAGAGATCGACCAAGACGCCCTGCGCACTCTGCGGCTGACCACCGCCGACCTGATGGAGGCCCTGCGCGGCAAGGATGTCTTCGACCCGCGGGATGTCTCCTACGCCGTCGTGGAGACGAACGGGAACCTTTCGGTGGCGCTCCGGCCCGAAAAGGAAACGACCACCCTCGCGGACCTCCGCCTGAACGCCGAACGAACACAGGCCACCATCCCCTTTGTGCTGGACGGGCAGATACTGGACGACAACCTCCACTGGTGCGGCAAGGACCGCGCGTGGCTGGAGCGGACCGCCGAGGCAAACACCCTGCTGGTGGAAGAGATCCTGCTGCTCATCGGCAACGACACCGAGGACTATTTTCTTTTGAAAAAGCAGCCGCGCCGCCCGGCGGGAAAGGAGAAGCCATGAAACGCATCTACGCCTGTCTCGCCATCGTGGCGGCGCTGCTCGTCATCGCCTTTTACAGCAGCTTCCGGGTGCAGCAATTCGCCGAGGAGATCTCGGAGGATCTGGACAACGCCATGGAGGCCATCCGGGACGAAGATCTGACCGGTGCGCGGCAAGCCCTTACCGAAGGGGCAAAGCTGTGCGACCGGATGCGGGAAGGGATGAACCACCTTCTCCGTACCGAGGACTTCACCGAGCTGGAAGCCGCCCTCCGCGCGGCGGACGGCCACTTGGAGTGGAATGCTCCGGAGGAAGCCTTCGGTGAGCTGCGCCGCGCACAGGTTCAGGTCGAAACGCTGGCGTGGCTGGCCCAGCGCATCATCTGAACGCAAAAAAGCGCACCGCCCATCCGCTTGGAAAACCAAACGGAGGCAGTGCGCTTTTGCCTATTTAATGATTACTTGCTGCGGTTGCCCATCAGCTTTTTCAGTTCATTGAAAAAGCTTTCGACATCCGCAAACTGCTGGTAAACCGAGGCGAAGCGGACATAGGCCACCTCGTCGATCTGCTTCAGTTCCTGCATGGTCAGCTCGCCGATCCGGACGCTGGTCACCTCACGGTCATAAGAACTCATGAGGGTCTGCTCGATGCTGCTGACGGCCCGCTCCAGCGTTTCGAAGCTGACGGGGCGCTTGGCACAGGCGCGAAGCATGGCATTGAGGAGCTTCTGCCGATCGAAGGGCTCGCGGGAGTTGTCCTTTTTAATGACGATCAGCGGGACGGTCTCCACCACCTCGTAGGTCGTGAACCGCATATGGCAGCGCAGACACTCCCGGCGGCGGCGGATGCGCTCGCCGTCTTCGGTCGGGCGGGAATCAATGACCTTGGATTCCTCATCGCCGCAATAGGGACATTTCATGGTTTGTTCCTCCTGATGTTGGTCACGGTCAAGTTCGGGCGAAGATCAAGCGTTCTTCTTGCCCTTGCGCTCGCTCCACAGCACCCACGCGGAGGTGGAAACGCACAGCGAAGTGTACACGCCGCTGACCATACCCATCATCAGCGGGAAAGCAAAGGTGAAGATACTGTCCAGACCATAGAGCTTGGAGATGACGCACATTACACCCAGCGCCATCACGGTGGTGATGGTGGTGATGAGGGTGCGGCGGGCCGACTGGTTGACCGAGTGGTTGACCAGCTCCTCGAAGGAAGTCTTCTTGCCCATCAGCGCGCGGTTCTCACGGATACGGTCATAGACAACGACAGTATCGTTGATGGAGTAGCCCAGAATGGTCAACATGGCCGCAATGAAGTTGCCGTCCAGCGGGGTGCGCAGGAGCACGAAGGTGCCGAACACCACCATCAGGTCGTTCAGCAGGGCCAGAACGGCCATCATACCGCCGGTCAGGCCGCCGATGTTCTTGAAGCGGATGCCGATGTACAGCAGGATCAGGATCAGCGCAAAGACCACCGCGACCAGACTCTTCTGCAGGAACTTGGTGCCCATGGCGGCGCTGACGTTGCTGAGCGAGAGCTGGGCAAAGGCGTTGTCCGGGTACGTCTCGTTCAGGGAGTCCAGCAGGTTTTCCACCTGATCGGTGGTCACGGTCTCGTTGCCGGGCATCGAGATCTTCAGGGTCTGCTCGCCCGTGGCGACGTTCTCGCCGCTCTGCAAGGTCAGGTCATTGCTGCCCAGCGCAGCGGAAGCGGTCTTCTGCACCTCGGAGGTGGTGAACTCGCCCTCATAGCTCAGGGTGATCATGGCACCACCGGTGAACTCAGTATCCAGACGGACGCCGAACACCACGGCACAGAGCAGGATAGCCGCCATCAGGCAGGCGGAAAAGGTCAGGAAGCGCTTGCGCAGCGCCACAAAGTTGATGGGCTTCTTCTCTGCGGGCTCCTTGCCGGGCTTGTCCGCACCATAGAGCCACGGGTTCCGCAGAGCCTTGAGGGCCGCCGCACCGCGGATCATCACGCGGGTCGCAAAAACGCCGAAGACGAAGTTCAGCAGCACGCCGGTGAGCAGCGTGTAGCCGAAGGCGTAGATCGTGCCCGCCGTGGACGGACCAAAGGCAAAGAACACAAAGTGCAGGGCCTTGGCGAAGAAACCATCCGACGGGCCGAAGGCGCCCATCAGGACGATGGCGACGATGACGATGGTCACGTTGCCGTCGATGATGGGGGTCAAACCGCGGGCAAAGCCGCTCTTGAGGGCACCGTCCAGCGATTTGCCGCTGCGAAGCTCTTCCTTGATGCGCTCGGCCGTGATGACGTTGGCGTCAACGCCCATGCCGATGGCAAGAATGATGCCCGCGATGCCGGGCAGCGTCAGGGTGAAGCTCTCAAACACGGAGAAGTAACCGGAGACAAAGGCCAGCGTAGCAGCCACCTGACCGGCCAGCGCGATGCACGCAAGGAAGCCGGGCAGACGGTACAGCACCGTCATCAGGACCACGATGAGGGCAAAGGCGATGAGGCCGGCCAGCACCATGGCGCTCAGGCTGTTCTCACCGAGGCTGGGGCTGATGGTCGAATAGCTGTCCACCGTCAGCGCAAAAGGCAGCGAGCCGGAGTTGATCTGGTGCGCCATCTTGACCACATCCTCCTGCGTGAAGGGGTTGGCCGCGGAGCTGGTGATGATGGCGGAACCATCGGTGATGGCCGCGTTGACGGATGCCGTGCTCACGTTCTCATCGTCCAGCCAGATGCTGATGGTGCCGCTGCTCTGGTAGAGCTTGGTGGTGGCATCACCAAAGGCTTTGGCACCTTCATCGGTGAACTTGAGGGCGACGTAGTATTCCGACGAACTGCCGTTCACCGGGCCATACTGCGCCGCAGCGCTCTCGACCATGGAGCCGTCCAAGATCAGCTCGCCGTCCGCACTGCTTCCCTCCCGGAAGGTCAGATAGGCGGTGGTGCCGATCTCTTCGATGGCCGCTTCGGGGTCGAAATCCGTCTCGCCGGACTGCCACGGGAATTCGAGGATCAGCCGGTCGGAGTCATAGTCCACGTACAGCTCGTAGTCGGTCACATTCAGGGCGACCAGACGGTTCTCAATGACGAGCTGCGCGGCGTCCAGCTGGTCGTCGGTGGCATCGTAGCCATCCGAGGGTCCAAACGTCACGTTGACGCCGCCTTTGATATCCACGCCGAAGCGGATATCCTGCGCGCCCTTGATGTAGGTCTTGGTCACATCGCCATACTTGACCGCAACGCCAAAGAACGCCGTGTAGACGAACGCCGCGATCAGGAGCACCGTGACAACAAGCTGCCATGCTTTGCCTTTAGTCTTCATAAAAATCGGGAAACCTCCAAATATAATAAACCTCCGCCGTGCGGCAACGGCTGCCGCGCGGGGAGATTTTCAACAACGGGAATGCTTACGCCTTTTCCGCCAGCAGCTTTTCCACCGTAGCCAGCTTCACGCAGACACACAGCAGGTCGGAAGCGGTCTCCACTTCATCTAGGCTGGGATAAGTCGGCGCAATGCGCAGGTGGGAGTCCTCCGGGTCCTTGTGGTAGGGGTAAGCGGAACCGGCACCGGTCAGGGTCAGGCCGCACTCTTTGCAGAGGGCCGCCACCCGCTTTGCGCAGCCGGGCATGACGTACAGGCTGATAAAGTAGCCGCCCTTGGGGTTGGTCCAGTGGGCGATGTTGCCGCAGGGCGTCAATTCCTCGGTGAAAGCAGTCTTCACGGCGTCAAAGCAGGGCACCAGACGACGGCGGTGCTTTGCCATATGGGCCAGAACGCCTTCCTTGTTCTTCAGGAAGCGGACATGGCGCAGCTGGTTCATCTTGTCGTAGCTGATGATCATCACCGAGAAGCGCTTGCACATGTACTTCATGGAGTTCTCGCTGCAGGCAATGGCTGAGACGCCCGCACCGGGGAAGGTGATCTTACTGGTGGACGTGAACATGAAAACGCGATCCTGCGTGCCGTACTTCTTGCACTCGTTCAGCAGAACAGGCGTCTCGATGATCTCGTCGGTCAGGTGATGGACGATGTATGCCTCATCCCAGAAGATCTTGAAATCGGGGGCGGCGGTCTTCATCTTCGCAAAACGCTCGATGGTCTCATCGCTGTAGGTGTAGCCATCGGGGTTGGAATACTGGGGCACGCACCAGATGCCCTTGATGGTGTCATCCTTGGCCACCAGATCTTCCACGATGTCCATATCCGGGCCATCGGGGGTCATGGGGACGCTGATGAGCTCAAAACCAAACTCCTCGGTAATCGAAAAATGGCGGTCATAGCCGGGCACCGGGCAGAGGAACTTGCGCTTCTCCACCTGAGACCACGGGCAGGGAGACTCCGGGAAGCCGAACACATAGCCGATGTTGATGAGGTTGTACATCAGCTGCAGGCTGGAGTTGCCGCCAACGAACACCTCGTTGGGCTTTACGCCGAACACATCTGCAAACAGGGCGCGTGCCTCGCTCAGACCCTCCAGCTCGCCGTAGTTGCGGGCGTCGGTGCCTGCATCCGTGGTGTAGTCGGTCATCTTCAGCAGGTCCATTGCCAGATCCATCTGGTGGGGGCCGGGCTTGCCGCGTGCCATATTCAGCTTCAGACCCTTTGCCTGAAACTGCTTGTATTCCTGCTCCAGCGCGGCCTTTTCAGCGGTCAGCGCAGCGCGATCCATCTCGTGATAATTTGCCATTGAAAACACACTCCTTTATAGTACTCTTCCTGTTACCCAATTCTATGGCTCGTCTTTTGCGGTATGCCCCTGCCAGAGAACACACGCCGCACGATCCATACTTTACTATTATAGTACATTTTCCTGTCAGAAACAAGAATTTGAAAGCAAAAAGCCCTGCCAAAAGCAAAAAGCTTTCGAAACAGGGCTTTTAGGTAGGTACACTCCCCTGCTGTGCGGCGATGCCGTCAGCTGAGAGCGGCCTGATTTTTATAGCGTTTGCGCACGGCACCGTATTCCAGATGTGCCTCGCCGCCCTCCACGGTGTCCTCGTCCACGGTCACGCGGATGATGGTGGCATCGCTGGGCACCTCGTACATGATAGGCAGCAGAATGCTTTCCATCACGCTGCGCAGACCACGGGCACCGGTCTTGCGCTCGATGGTCTTGCGGGCAATGGCGTGCAAAGCTTCGTCCGTGAAGGTAAGCTCCACGTTATCCATGCCAAGCAGCTCCTTATACTGCTTGACCAGACTGTTGCGGGGCTCCTTGAGCACGCGCACCAGTGCATCCTCGTCTAGATCGTCCAACACGGTGATGACCGGCAGACGGCCAATCAGTTCCGGGATCAGGCCAAACTTGACCAGATCGTGGGGCTCTACCTTGCGCAGCAATGCGCGCTCCGCCTCGGTGGAGTTATCCTTCAGCGCGCTGCCGAAGCCCAGCGCGGACTTATCGGTGCGGCGCAGGATATACTTGTCCAGACCATCAAAGGCACCGCCGCAGATGAACAGGATGTTGGTGGTGTCGATCTGGATGAACTCCTGCTGCGGGTGCTTGCGGCCGCCCTGGGGCGGCACGTTGCTCACCGTGCCCTCGAGGATCTTCAGCAGGGCCTGCTGCACGCCCTCGCCGCCCACATCGCGGGTGATGGAGGGGTTCTCGCTCTTGCGGGTGATCTTGTCGATCTCGTCGATATAGATGATACCCACCTGTGCCTTCTGCACATCGAAGTCCGCTGCCTGAATGAGCTTGAGCAGGATGTTCTCCACATCCTCGCCCACATAACCGGCCTCGGTGAGGGTGGTGGCATCGGCGATGGCGAAGGGCACACCCAGCATCTTAGCCAGTGTCTGCGCCAGCAGGGTCTTGCCCACGCCGGAGGGGCCCAGCAGCAGCACGTTGGACTTTTGCAGCTCCACATCGCCGCCCTTGCCGCTGAGGATGCGCTTATAGTGGTTGTAGACCGAGACGGACAGCACACGCTTTGCTTCGTCCTGGCCGATGACGTACTGATCCAGGCCTTCCTTGATCTCGGCCGGGGTCAGGATGTTGATGTCCAGATCGGCTCCTGCGGGCTTGATGCTGGCGCGGCCTGCGCCGCCCCGGCCCGGACGGGCGCTTTTGGGCTGGTCCGGCTGATCGGAAAGCAGGTCGTGGCACAGGTTGATGCATTCGCTGCAGATATTGACGCCCGGGCCAATGATCATGCGCTCCACTTCGTCCTGATGCTTTCCGCAGAAGCTGCAGACCAGGTCCTTTTCGTTTTTATCTCTGCCGGAATTGTTATTTGCCATAGCTGTTTTTCCTTATCCTGGATAAATTAGCGGCTCAGCGATGGGCGATGACCTCATCGATCAGGCCGTACTCCTTTGCTTCCTCGGGCGTCATATAATGATCGCGCTCGGTGTCCAGCTGGATCTTCTCCAGCGGCTGGCCGGTATAATCGCTGAGCATGTGATTCATCTTATCGCGGATATACACCATGTGCTCGGCGTGGATCTTGATATCGGTGGTCTGGCCGGAAAGGCCGCCGCCCTGGCCGCCGATCAGCGGCTGATGGATCAGGATCTCCGAGTTGGGCAGAGCAAAACGCTTGCCCTTGGTGCCGCTGGCCAGCAGAAAAGCACCCATGGAGGCTGCCATGCCCATGCAGATGGTGGAAACGTCACACTTGATATACTGCATGGTGTCATGGATGGCCATGCCGGCGCTGATGGAGCCGCCGGGGCTGTTGATATACAGGCTGATGTCCTTGTCCGGGTCCTGCCCTTCCAGATACAGCAGCTGCGCCACCACGAGGCTGGCGGAAGTGTCATTGACATCCTCACTCAGAACGATGATACGGTCGTTCAGCAGACGGGAGAAAATATCGTAGGAACGCTCCCCGTGCGCCGACTGCTCGACAACGTAAGGAACAAAACTCATAGGGTTCGCCTCCTGAATGAAAATTATTGTATTTGCAAAATTGACCGATACGGCAAGCGCACATGGGCCGTAGCCGTATCGGTCAATTTCAACAACCTTAGCTTACACAGAGCCGGGATTACTCCCTGCCCTGTGTGACCTTGTGCGCCAGAATTACTGAGCGTCCTCGGTCTTCTCGGCCTCAGCGGCCTTCTCCACGACGTTAGCGTGGCTCTTGATGAAGTCGATAGCCTTGTTGATGGCCAGGTCGTGCTTCACCTCATCGACATTGATGAGCTCGCGGACCTTGTCCTCTTCCATCTTGTACTGGTCAGCGATGCGCTTGACCTCTGCGTTCAGCTCGTCCTCAGAAGCCTCGATGTTCTCGGCAGCTGCAACAGCCTCCAGAGCCAGACGGATCTTGACCTGCTTCTCAGCCTGAGGCATGAAGGAAGCGCGGAACTGGTCGATGGACTGACCCATATACTTCAGGTAGTCCTCGAGGCGCAGGCCCTGCTGCTCCATGCGGAAAGCAAAGTCGTTGACCAGCTCGTCCATGCGGACATCGTACATAGCCTGGGGGATCTCAGCCTCCATGCCGTCGATGACCTGATCGACCAGAGCGTTCTCGACAGCCAGGTCATCCTGCTTGTCCAGCTGCTCCTGATTGTTCTTGCGGATGGAAGCCTTGAACTCATCCAGAGTGTCGTACTCGGAGCAGTCCTTAGCCAGCTCGTCGTCCAGAGCGGGCAGCTCCTTGTACTTGACCTCGTGCAGCTTGATCTTGAAGACAGCTTCCTTGCCAGCCAGCTCAGCAGCCTGATACTCGGTGGGGAAGGTCACGTTGACATCGAACTCCTCGCCAGCGGAATGGCCGACGATCTGATCCTCGAAGCCGGGGATGAAGGAGCCGCTGCCCAGAGTCAGGCTGTAGTGCTCTGCCTTGCCGCCATCGAAAGCAACGCCATCGACGAAGCCCTCGAAGTCGATATCGGTGATGTCGCCGTTCTGTGCAGCGCCCTCACGGGTCAGCTCACGGGCATTGCGCTCCTGCACACGCTTCAGCTCAGCGTCCACAGCCTCATCGGTAACAGTATGGACCGTCTTCTCCACGGTCAGACCGGAATAATTGCCGATCTTGACTTCGGGCTTGACAGCGACCTTCACGGTCAGGGTAGCACCCTCGGTCTCGCTTGCGGAATCAACGGTGACCTCCGGGCGGCCAACAGGCTCAACGCCAGCTTCCTTAACGGCTGCCTCGTAAGCTTCGGGGAACAGCTCGTTGATGGCGTCATAGGTAAAGACATCAGCGCCGTACATCTTCTCGATCAGAGCACGGGGAGCCTTGCCCTTACGGAAGCCGGGCACAGAGTACTTCCTGCCCTCCTTCTTGAAGACGTCGGCAACTGCAGCCTTGAAGGCCTCAGCGTCAACAGAGAACTGCAGCTCTGCCATGCTCTTTTCGAGCTTTTCGCACTTGATGAAATTCATTTGTGTATCCTCCACTCAAAAATTCTATTGCGTTGGGGCGGGTGGACCCGCCTCCTGCAACCGCGCACCGCGTCCTAGCTGTTTGCGAAATGCGGGGACGCGCGCGCTCAATTGGGTGCAACAATCGCGTCAAAACTTATTATAGCACGTTCCAGACACAATTGCCAGCCCAAATTTTGACTTTTTGTTCTTTTTGCCCGCGCGGTCCGCCTTTAATTGATGCGGTACGGGCAGAAACGCAGCCCATCCGCGCTGACGAGCTTGTATTGGATGCCGTCCACATTCCCCTGCACTGCATACCGGATGGCGTTGCCGTGCAGATGACCGTAGAAACAGCGCTTGATGCCGTATTCCCTCAGCGTCGCCACGATCTCCGGGGCGCTGGTGCCGGTGTAGACCGGCGGATAATGCAGAAACACGAGCTTTTCAAGGCCCGGCTCTGCGGCATCCAAGCTCATTTTCAGCCGCCCGATCTCCCGGTTCATCACCTTTTCGTCGTGAGGTTCCCCCACATCGAACAGCCAGCCCCGCGTGCCGCACAGAGCGTACCCTTCCACGGTGTAGGAGTTGTTGTGCAGGATGTGCAGGGTATCGAAGCCTTCCGCTTTTAAGTAAGCGTTCATCTTGTTGGCCGTAGTCCACCAGTAATCGTGGTTGCCCTTCATGATGAGCTTCTGACCCGGAAGCTGCTGCAGAAATTCAAAATCCTTGCGGGTATCGGTCAGGCGCATGGCCCAGCTGATATCCCCCGCCAGCACGATGGTATCCTGCGGGGTGATCAGCTTGCGCCAGTTGCGCTCCAGCCGCTCCACGTAGCCATCCCACCCCGGAAAAATATCCATGGGCTTGGACCCGCCGAGGGAGAGATGGGTATCGCCAAGCACATAAAGTGCCATTCTGTTACTCCTGTTCTAACGTTGCATCACGCCTGATAGCTCAGCGCCACCTGTGCGATCTGCTCCGGGTCGATGACGGTGTTGAAGCGCTCGGCCTTCCGGCGCAGCGCCGACAAGCTGGCCGGTGCGGTGCGGCCGGTGATCTCTTCCAGTTGCTGCATGGCCTCGAAATCGTTGGCCGGTGCGGTCTGGCCCAGCGCTTCCAGCACGCTGCGCGGGAACTTGAAGGGCGATGCGGTGGAGAGCACCACCATGGGCACGCCGTCCCGCTTGTGCTGCGCGGCCACATGGAAGGCCACCGCCGTGTGGGTATCGCAGAGGTAGCCGTCCTGTTCGCAGCGGGCGCGGATCTCCCCTGCCACCTGCTCCTCGCTGCTCCAGCCGCACGCAAAGCTCTCCTGAATGGTCCGGAGCGTTTCGGGGCGGACGGTGTAGCTGCCGGTCTCGGCGAGGCTCTTCATCAGCGCGGCCACCTCGGTATCGCTGCCGGTGACGTGGTAGAGCAGACGCTCCAGATTCGACGAAACCAGAATATCCATGCTGGGCGAAGTGGTCTTGAAGAACTCCCGCTTGGCCGTATACGTGCCGGTGGTGAGGAAGTCCGTCAAGACGTTATTCTCGTTGGACGCGCAGACCAGCTTGCCCACAGGCAGACCCATCTGCTTGGCATAATAGCCCGCAAGGATGTCGCCGAAGTTGCCGGTGGGGACGCAGAAGTCCACCTTGTCGCCAAAGGCGATCTTTCCGGCCTTGAGCAGCTGGGCATAGGCCGCGAAGTAGTAGACGATCTGCGGCACCAGACGGCCCCAGTTGATCGAATTGGCACTGGACAGGCGGATGTTCCGCTTTGCCAGCTCTGCCGCGATGGCCCCATCGCCGAAGACCCGCTTCACGCCGGTCTGGGCATCGTCAAAGTTGCCGCGCACAGCGTAGACGGCGACATTTTCGCCCTCCTGCGTTGCCATCTGCAGACGCTGGATCTCGCTGGTGCCGCCCGTGGGGAAGAAGACTGCGA